>Ga0214919_10004760_pt1 | contig 19612 bp, 14 predicted proteins | sample LL1503_MetaG_FD_177994 | JGI IMG/M metagenome (GOLD analysis project Ga0214919, IMG submission 177994) | Freshwater microbial communities from Lake Lanier, Atlanta, Georgia, United States - LL-1503 | ecosystem: Environmental > Aquatic > Freshwater > Lake | place: USA: Georgia | collected...
TACATAGGTGTGAACTATTCAATTGTTTGGGATGTACTTATTAATAAAATTCCCGAATTAAATGCTCAAATACAAGAAGTGTTAAGTGGCGAATAAAACTACCGCTAAAACATTCAGTGGAGTAGAAAAATGCCCCATAAAAAATGCCCCGACACATCATCCTCTAACTGGGCAATTTTGCTACACCTTGTTCAGCGCATACAAGAGTTTAATACTGCTTTTCTTTAGGTGTATTTGTGCATGTTAGTTTTCATCTTTACTGCTTTTTTTTAAGGTTTTTCTTCAAATGTTTATGAACCTTTGAGGTATCTACAAAGAATCCTCTAACCATAAAATATAAGCGAGTATTCATTTTTAGTATTGCCAATTTCCTCATTTGCTTTTTCGATTTATTATTATGGCGAGGCCTTGTTTTTAACAACCCCTTGAACTGTTATAATGAAGATGATGTACTGGGTAATGTCTTTTTTGGTAATGTCTTCAACATTTTTTTCGTGGTAATAATGAAACAACAAACGCAACTTCGATAAATATCCACGAAGCGATTCTTTACTGTAATTACCCACCACAAGTGCCCTATGATTCTCCTCTAATCAATACAACTGGTTTTCACCTAAAGTATTTTTTGGTAACTCATTTTTTCTAAAATGATATATATTATATTTGATGAATAACAAAGGTGAACTATAATACTGGTATGACCTTCACGGAACTTGTGAGCTTGAACAGCACTTTCAAAAAATTGGCGGTTCAGTGCTCCGCAGACACATTTACGGTTAATCAAAGTTTGGTTCTCCGCATGAGCCTTTGTGGTAAAAATCGCCACCTTCTTGTAGCTGAAAACGTTGCAAGTATTTTTACACAGTTTATGATGAGTAATTTTGCGATTAATTTTATTATTTTATTAATTCGCGCAACTTGATTTGTAAATCATTTTCTCTTAAGTTCATAGCAATAATTTTACCCTGAGGGTCAAGTAAAACATTGTAAGGAATTCCTTCAATACCGTACGGTGCAACAGCAGCACTGTTCCAATATTTTAAATCGCTGATATGATACCAACTAAGGTTGTCTTCTTCAATCGCCTTTGTCCATTCAGTTTTTTGTTTATCAAGCGATACTCCTAAAACAGTAAAATTTTTATTTTTAAATTCTTGGTAGGCTTTCACCACATTTGGATTTTCGCCTCTACAAGGGCCACACCAGCTTGCCCAAAAATCTACTAGTACATATTTTCCACGGAGCATGCTTAAGGAAAAAGCCTTGCCGCTGGTATCGGGCATTGTAATATCAGGAGCCATCCCACCAATTTTAGGCAATGATTTATTCTGGGCAATTAATTGTTTGTATTGTGCTACGATGGAAGCGATTGCCTGATTGGTAGGAAAACGTTTGGTTAACCCACCAACAGCTGTTTCTATTTTTGCAGGCTCAATGTCTCGGGTATAGCCTAAACTGAACAATGCCATCACCGCATTGCTGGTGGTATCTAAATAGCGAAGAATATTTTGTTGAAATTTAGCTTGTTTGTCTACAATATCTAATTGCATCGCCAGATAGTTGCTATCTGATGGCAAAGGATTTTTGTACTGTTGTAGAACGGATGCTTTATCTTCCAACTCTTTTCTTTGCTTTTCAATATCTACCATAAATGACCGAAGCAAATAATTCGCAGGACTGTTAAACTTAGCATTCTCTAAGGAAAGTGAATTTAAATCTGACGAAAATGGAATGGTTGGTTGATCATTGATAAAAATAAAGGCAGCCTGACTTTTTTCAAGACGTAGTCGGTATAAACCTTCTTCAGTTGCTTGAGCAGTCAAAGAGAATTTACCATTTTTAATTTCAGCGGTATCTAATACAGCAGGATCTTTTTGACTAAAATACAATTCTTCTAAATAAATCTGTTGGTCAGGTGTATTTTTAAGTTCTCCGGTAACAGTAAACTGACCTTTTTGGACAGAATTGCTACAAGAGAATAAAAAAATTAGGCTGGTGAGCAGTGTTAAATTTTTTTTCATGTTAGGGATTAATTTAATTTTTCGGCTAATAATTTATTGACAAGGTTCATATCTGCTTTTCCTTTACTTAACTTTTTTACTTCGCCTGCAAATAGTCCGATAAGACCTTTTTTTCCACTTCGGTATTCTTTTACTTTATCAGGCATTCTATTGATTACTTCATCTACCCAATTAGCAACAGAATCATTGTTACTTTCTTGAAGCAGATTTAGTTCAGTCGCAATTTCTAATGGATTTTTTTGCGGTGCTTGGATAAATGCGGATAAAATTTTCGTAGAAGCGATACTAAAATTCAACTTGCCATCATCTACCAATTGAATTAAAGAAGCTGTCTTTTCTGGACTAAGTGGAAAGGCTTCAAGTTCTATTGAATGATCATTTAGGTAGGATTTAATTGGCCCCATTAACCAGTTAACAGCTGCTTTGTAATTGGTGGTATGTTTGATAATTTCTTCGAAATAATTTACCAGCGCCTTGTCGCTACAAATCACTTGGGCATCATAAGGAGCAAGCTGAAACACCTCTTTATACTTAATCTCCAAAGCTTCAGGCAGGGCTGGGAGTGAATCCTTTACCTCTTTTAAAAATTGATCCGAAATATGAAATGGGGTAAGGTCTGGATCAGCAAAATAGCGATAGTCGTCTGCATCCTCTTTACTGCGCAAAGAAAAAGTAGTGTTGTTATCGGCATCAAAGCTTCTTGTTTCTTGAATGATGGATGCGCCACTTTCAACAATATCGATGAGTCGATTTACTTCAAGATCGATTGCTTTTTTTACGTTGCGAATACTGTTTAGATTTTTTACTTCTACCCGGGTACCTAATTTTTTTTCACCTTTCAGTCGAATTGAAATATTTGCATCACATCGCATACTGCCTTCTTCCATGTTTCCATCACATATTTCAAGCCAGCGAACAAGGCGTCTTAATTCGGTGATGTATGCAAATGCCTCATCGCTGCTATGAAGATCCGGTTCACTAACAATTTCAAGTAAGGGAACACCGGCTCGGTTGAGGTCGATGGCTGTAAAGTTTTCGTCTACATCATGTAAGCTTTTCCCAGCATCTTCTTCAATATGGATTCGGTTAAGCTGGATATTTCGATGCGCGTCATTCACTTTTATTTTTACGAAGCCATTCTTGCAAATGGGCGTTGTATGCTGACTTATCTGATAACCCTTTGGAAGGTCGGGATAAAAATAATTTTTTCTAGCAAAATAATTTTCCTGTTCAATTTCACAATGCAATGCCAAGCCAAGTTTAATTGCAAATTCAATGGCCTTTTTATTCATCCTAGGCAAAGTGCCGGGGTGGGCTAGGGTAATGGGACTGATATGGGTATTGGGGGCTGCACCAAAAGCGGCACTGTCTCCACAAAAAAGCTTGCTATTGGTTTGCAATTGCGCATGCACTTCTAAGCCAATTACTACTTCGTATTTATCATTTTTCATTGCAGAACAAAGGTAAGGAAGTTCCCGATGACTCGCTCTAACTGGCGACTTACTCAAACGGTGACTCTCTCTAGTAAGTGACTAAATAGGCTAATTTAAAGATCTAAGGTTTTAATTTTTTTTGGATATTTAATATCAAAAGTCATTTCTTTACCGGCTCTTTTCGCTTTGATCGTATAACCATTTTTTGAGGGTGAGGGACGAAGCTCTTGCCTAGCATCATCTGTATTAGCAACTTTCACTCCCCCTATCGAAACTAGGATGTCGCCCTTTTGCAAACCTGCTCTTTCTGCTGCTGATTCTTTTTCAATGTCAATTACTTTTACACCTTCCCCTTCTTCTAAATCCTGTATCCTAAGTCCTAATTTTCTTTGATTCGGACTAGCGTATTCTTGCTGGTTGTCTAGTCTTAATTCATAATTTCTTCCTGGTGCGCTAAAATCTCTCCCTCCTTTTCCATCTTCAATGATGATCATTTTTTCCATCGGGTTTCCTTGCGTATCAGGAAGGGTAAATACTTTACCCATATCAGATGAACCTTTCATGGTGATGGTTTTTTTAATGCTTCTTCTTTCTCCTAAGGTAACTAGTGCGTTTGCTTTTTTCTTGTCTCTAGTATAATATAATTTAACCTGCTCTTTTGGTTTTTTGGAACCAATTATCTCTGCAAGCTTTGCTGGATCAGAGATATTTTCTTCTCCTACTTTAGTGATAATATCATCTTTTTGAAGGCCAGCTTTTTCAGCAGCACTTTCTTTTGTTACTTCTACAACCCTTGCTCCTTCTGGTACTTTCTCTGTTAATACTCCTAAAAATGGAGTTATTTCTTCTTTTTCCTCTTGGAAATTTTTGAGAAAATCACCTCCCATCTCAAGATCTTTAAAATTAAATTGACGTTTAATTATTTCCTCACCATCATCTCCTTTAATAATGATGGTCTGTAAAATGCTGGTGTCCATTTTGAAATTGTCTAAAGAGCCCATCGGAGAGCCATTGATGATTATTTGTTCTCCGTTTTGACCCTTGTCTTTTTTAATGGTAACCGTTACTGTTTGCTCTTTCTTTTCTTTGCCAGGTAAACGTTCGCCAGATGCTTTCTTTTCTGAATCGACTTGCTTTTCAATTCTAACTTCAATTTCTTTCTTTTGCTCCTGAGCATATAATCCAGAAGAGAGTACGGTAAATACCAATAGCGCTATTAATACAGATTGAATTTTTTTCATAACGAAGATTTTATTTTTTGAAATTACCAGTATTTTTTAAAATTTTTTGGTGAAAATTCTTTTTGAAAAACTTTAACAGAAAGAAAATATTAATAACCGCTTCGAGTTAAAGTAATGATTTAATCGTCTCAATAACTTTTGAAAGGTTGCTACTATTTTGGCCTCCTGCTGTAGCAATGGAAGACTGTCCGCCACCACCACCTTGTATTAGGCCCGCCACTTGTTCTCTTATCAACTTAGCAGCATCTAATTTTTTTGAAGCAATCACTGATTCTGAAATACCAAGTGCTACAAATGCCTTTCCGTCTATGTTTGCACAAAGGGCCACTAAATGATCTTGTAATTGACTTTTGCAGTCTACACATAATTTTTTTAATGCATCTGCGCTACTTACTTCTATGATTTCGCCAATGAAAGATACATTGTCTATGAGCTCACTTTTTTGTAATAGTTCGTTGCGAATACCCACCAATTGCTTTGCTTCTAATCCTTCTAATTTTTTAGATAGAGAACTATTCTCTGAACTTAAATTCTCAATGTATTTTTGGATATTGGCAGGATTCTTTAAGAAAGTTCTGATGGCATTTAATTCTGAAAATGTTTCATGAATGTATTGTTCTGCAGCATTTCCACACACTGCTTCAATTCTGCGAACACCTGCTGCTACTGCTGCTTCGTGCTTTATTTTAAAAATTCCTAATTCGCCCGTATAACCTACATGCGTTCCTCCACACAGTTCTATAGAATATTGCGGATCCATTATTACTACTCTTACGGTATCTCCATATTTTTCTCCAAACAATGCCATTGCCCCTAATGCAATCGCTTCCTCTTTGTGCATAGAGCGAATGACTACCGGCACATTTTCTCTGATTTTTTCATTGACTATTTTTTCAACGGCTGCTATTTCTTCATCCGTTACTTTGGCAAAATGTGAAAAGTCAAAGCGAAGTTGTTCATCATTAACAAGGCTTCCTTTTTGAGCCACATGCTTGCCTAAAATATTGCGTAAAGCAGCATGCATCAAATGGGTTACACTGTGGTGCACCGAAATTGATTGTCTTCTTTCAGCGTTTACTTTGGCTAACAACGGTGCGTTGATTGAACTAGGAAGCTGATCTGTAAAATGTATGATTAAATCATTCTCTTTTTTTGTGTTGGTAACAACAATGGTCTCTTGTCCAAAATGAAGCGTACCAGTATCCCCTACTTGACCACCACTCTCAGCATAAAATGGAGTGGCTGCAAGAATTAATTGATAGAATTCTTTTGACTTAGAGGATACTTTACGGTATTTAATCACCGAAGTTTCAACTTCTAATGAATCGTATCCTATAAATTGATTAGAAGTATTTTCAACAAGAGTGATCCAATCCTCGGTATCGAGGACTGCTGCAGACCTACTGCGGTTTTTTTGCTGCTGCATTTCTTTTTGAAAACCAGGCTCGTCTACTTTTAAATTATTCTCAGAGGCAATCAGCATGGTCAAATCAAGCGGAAAACCAAAAGTGTCATAAAGTTCAAATGCAATAGCGCCATCAATTATTCCATTAGACTCTGATTGCTGAATGGTTTCATCCATTCTTTTTAACCCTTTGTCGAGCGTCCTTAAAAAAGCCTCTTCCTCTTCTTTTACTACTTTACTTACAAAATCTAATTGTTGTATTAACTCTGGAAATACTTTTTCAAATTGTTTCGCTAATAAAGGCAGTAGTTGAAATAAGAGCGGTTGCTTATAATCCAAGTAAGAATAATAGTAACGAACAGCTCTTCTTAAAATCCTTCTTATCACGTAACCAGCGCCTGTATTGGAGGGTAGCTGACCATCGGCAATGGCAAAACTAATAGCTCGGATATGATCTGACAGTACACGAAAAGCTACTGCTCCTTCCCAACCACTGCCAATAGAAGTTTTTCCAGCAGCTGCTTTAGAAGAATCTGCCGGTGTAAGCGTAGGATCGTAAAGTTTTCCAGTTATTTTTTCTATTGCCCTTATTGTGCCAGTAAAAATATCGGTATCATAATTACTTGTTTTGCCTTGCAATACTCTTACAAGTCTTTCAAATCCCATTCCCGTATCTACATGCTGTGCTGGAAGGGGCTCCAGACTTCCATCTTTTTTTCGGTTGAATTGGATAAATACGTTGTTCCAAATTTCAATAACCTGTGGGTGATCGTTGTTCACTAGTTTACTTCCTTCAACCTCTTTTCTTTCCTCTGCAGACCTGCAGTCTACATGAATTTCTGTACAAGGACCACAGGGGCCCGTGTCGCCCATTTCCCAAAAATTATCTTTTTTATTTCCTAATAAAATCCGTTCTTCAGGAACAAATTTTTTCCATTCGTTGAAAGCCTCTTCATCTTTAGGCAACCCTTCTTTTGTATCACCTTCAAAAATGGTTACGTATAATTTATCCTTGTCTAACTTATATACTTCAGTCAGTAATTCCCAGCTCCAGGCGATGGCTTCCTTTTTAAAATAATCCCCAAAGCTCCAATTTCCCAACATTTCAAACATGGTATGGTGGTAGGTATCTACCCCTACTTCTTCCAAATCATTGTGTTTACCACTTACTCGAAGACATTTTTGAGTATCTGCAGCACGTTTAAAGGGAGCAGATTTATTGCCTAAAAAGTAGTCTTTAAATTGGTTCATTCCTGCATTGGTAAACAATAGGGAAGGGTCATCCTTCAATACGATGGGTGCAGATGGCACGATGGCATGCTCCTTACTTTGAAAGAAATCAAGGAATTGTTGCCTTATTTCGGCAGCTGTTAACTCGCTATTCACTGAACCAGTTGTCTTTTTTTCGTCATTTTGGGACATATACCTATCAATTTTTGGATTTTATTTGCAATAGTTCCTTCTATCTTTGCTCGCGAAACATTTGATCTAGCAAAGGTAAAGAATTCAGTGTTGAGTTGATGAAGGGGCATATAAAATGCAAAGAGGTGTTATTATTTAAAGATTAAACGTAAATTCAATTTTCTAAAAAATTACAAACTTTTAGAGTTTGGGGCAATGAAAAAGATAAAATATTTTTATAATACCAACACGCTTCGATATGAAAAGCTGGTAACCCCTCTTCGGGTGTTATTACTAAGGGTATTTGCTTTTTTTTCGGTGCTATTGGTTAGCTCTGCCCTTGTAATTTGGGTTTATACTAAATTTATCCCAAGACCCTCGGATAAGGAATCGAATTTGCGGCTGGAATTGATGAAAGATAATTATGCCGTTTTGAACCAAAAGTTAAAAGTGCTTCAGGAGCAAATGGCCGGACTAGAAAAGAGGGACAATGAAGTTTATCGATCTATTTTTGAGGCAAAGCCATTACCTGACAGTGCTAGAGCCAAGCTAACAGAAAAGAAAAAAGAGGTAGAGAAGGTAAATGTGATGAATGATGATTTATTGGGCAAGGAGATAGCAGTTTCATTAAATAATATCAGCGCAAGAATTGTTTACCAGATAAATAGTTACAAGCAAATTGAAAAGCTGATTAATAACCAGGAAAACAAAATGGCTAGTATTCCGGCTATTCAACCAGTAAGCAATAAAGACCTGACGCGGATTGCAAGTGGATTTGGCTATCGGATCCATCCTATTTATGGCATTCCTAAAATGCACGAGGGGATTGATTTTACTGCCAGTCAGGGCACGCCTATTTATGCTACTGGCGATGGAAGGGTAACTACATCAGGTAATGCAGCCGGTAAAGGCAACCACGTAATTATTAATCATGGCTATGGGTACGAATCGGTATATATGCACATGGTACGCATAAAGGCAAAAGACGGCGAATCTGTAAAAAGAGGACAGATTATTGGATGGGTAGGGAGCTCTGGTCTTAGTTCGGGCCCTCATTGTCACTATGAAGTTCATATATTTGGCAGGCCGGTTGACCCTGTTTACTTTTTCTTTAACGACCTAAATGCAGAACAATACGATCGCTTACTTAAACTTGCAGCCACAGGAAGTGCTAAAAGTTTTGACTAATTTTAAATCATGGCATTTAATCAAATAGCACTAGATTTTGGGGATTTGCCTCAGAAACCTAAGCCGGAAAATATTTTAATTCGGGAGAAGAAAGTATTGCCTAAAAAAGAAATACTTCCTCAAGTAAAAGATTCGGTTCAATTGGAACAATTTATTGACCAGGATACATTACCTGAAGTGGAGTCAGTGTCTGAAATTGAAGTCATTTCAGAAAAGAAGGTAGCCTTACCCCAACAAAAATTACCATCAAAAATTTCTTCCAATAAGCAAGCAATTGAAATCTCTGTTGAAAAAACAAAGTCAACTCGAGGTAGAAAAAGTGTAAAGGAAATGAGTGAGGGGGTAGCATTGATTGAGGTACCTGAAGATGATATTCTATTTCAAAAAATGTATTATACTATTGGCAAGGTGGCCGATATGTTTAAGGTTAATCAATCGTTGATTAGGTTATGGGAAAATGAGTTTGATGTTTTAAAACCAAAAAAGAATGGGAAAGGCGATCGATTATTTAGACCAGAGGATATAAAAAATATCCAACTCATTTATCATTTAATGAGAGAAAGAAAATACACGATGGAAGGAGCAAAGGATTTTATTAAAAACAATAAAAAGGCGACTGAAAAATTTTCAACCATTCAGTCCTTGAAAAAACTGAAGGAATTTTTAATAGAGATGAAAGCTAGTCTCTAGTCCTTCGAAAACCTCAGGTATTATTTCGGTAAGGTAAGCACCCAAAATTTAGTTTACTTTATCTGCTGCATAAGATAACTCAATCTTTAACCCTTCTAATATTTCCTTTATCTGCAATTGGATGTTTTGTTTCAAAGATTCAAATTGAACAACGGGTGATATTGGTGTTAGGTACTCAGTATGAATTTGAAGTCCAGTTTTAGTTATTTCTTTTAAATAAACAGCATAAGAAATCAACGCTGGACTTTGTTGTTCTAGAATTGATTTTATTGTTTCAATGGCTTTTTTAACATCACTTGAATTGGTTCTTTGTGAAAGCTCAACAATTATTTCAACTCTTCTTTCTGTTCGCGTACTGAGGTTATCTACTATGCTATCTACCATCTGTTTGTTTGGAACACTAACCAATGTTTTATCAATGGTGCGTATTTTAGTACTCCTTAATCCTATTCGCTCAACATTGCCAGTTATTGAATGTATTGTAAGGTCGTCTCCAGTTTTAAAGGGCTTATCAAAAAAGATGATAAAAGAGGCAATGATATTTTCTAAGCTTTCTTTTGCAGCAAGGGCGAGGGCAGCACCTACAATGCTAAGGCCGGTTAATAGGTTGCCAATATTTTGACCGAAAGTGAATTTAAGTAACAATAAAAAGCCAATAATCACTAATATCACTTTTAAGAAATCCCGAAAAAATACGATTAGTTGGTCATCACTTTTGTCTTCGGTTAAACTTGCTTTTGATTCTAATACAAGGGAAATGAAATCTATCAAACGAAGTTGTAACCAAGTAAAAACAAGCACAATAATTGTAATGCCAATTCTTTCAAATATTAATTGGGTGTTGATGTGGTATAGATTGAAAAAGAAAGCCGATGGAAAATTTAATTTGTCAATACTAAATACTGCAATGAGCGTAAGAACAAACCATTGTAAAGGGGCTAGTAATAAATCTACAAAACTCTTTTTATCGACGGATTTCCAAGTCTTATAAACCATTCGATAAAGCAAGGAAGCGAGATAACGGGATACATATTTTTTTAGAAGTAGTGCTAGTAAAATAACGCCTGCTACCGTTAACCATTTACCAATGGTGTTGTCTAAATAAATTTTTTCTAAAAAATCCATGGAATAAATTTAGTTGGAATACAAATGCATTAGGGCAAGTTAAAAAAATATTTGAAACAGATACTTTATTGGTTGTTAAAAATAATCTATTGAACCCAATATTTCTAATTAGTTGTGCGAATTACTTTCTGTAGATTTAAAATATTTCAATTCAATATTTTCACCGTCAAATACAGCATAACTATTGTAATTAATCCATTCTCCTAAATTAATATATCTACTCTTTTCATTAAGAGCAAAGTCAATGGGTAAGTGCCTATGACCAAAAATAAAATAATCGTAGGATTCTTTTATTAATACTTCTTTGGCATAAACGATTAGCCATTCATTTTCTTCACCTAAAAATCTTTCTGGTTCGCGCGAAGCAGCTATTCTGCTTTTTTTAGAAAAGTATTGAGCGATTCCCAATCCAATCACTGGGGGAATCATTCCAAAAATTGATTGGCAAATTTTATTGCGAAATATTTTTTTCAAAAATTTGTATCCTTCATCTCCAGGGCCTAAGCCATCACCATGCCCTATTAAAAATTTTTTACCACTGAATTCAAAGGTGGTGGGCTCAAAATATACGGGTATATTTAATTCGGATTGAAAGTAGTTGCGCATCCACATATCGTGGTTGCCAACAAAGAAGTGAATTGGAATTCCTGCATCTGTGAGTTCAGCTAATTTACCTAAAATTCTAACATATCCTTTGGGTACCACATTGCTGTATTCAAACCAAAAGTCGAACAAGTCACCTACAATAAATATTTCTTTGGCATCATTTTTAATACTGTCTAAAAACTGCACAATTCTTTTTTCTCGCACAAGGCTGCTGCTAGCATCAGGAGTACCTAAGTGAAAATCGGAAAGAAAATAAATGTTATTTGGAGGTATTTTCGTCATGTTTTAGAAATGCATTTATTTAAATAAAGCGATCACCTTTTGTTATTTATAGTAAGCAATAAAGGTAACGAAATCAAAGATCAGCACTGGTGCTGTCAACCAAAAACAAATACACCTCTTTTGGTCCGTGCACTCCTGTTACCAATGTTTTTTCAATATCTGCAGTTCTACTAGGGCCACTAGCAAAAGTTATCAAAGATGGAAAATTATCTGCATATTGATCTTTGAGTAATTGCAAAGAATCCTTCAGGTCGTATACCAATTGATTTGTATAAGCTATACAAATATGAATAGGAGCATACACACTTACTGTGCGACCGCTTTGTTGAGCAGCACTCATTACAATAGTGCCAGTTCTGGCCACAAGGTATTCGCATCCAGTAATAGATGCATCGCAGCCGGGCAGATGAATGGTATTGCTAAATGAATCACTCCAACGACTTTCTCCACAATATATTTTTGTCCATTCTTTTTTAGTAATGAGTTGTTGAACCTGTAATAAGAGGTCAGCCTCATTTTCACAATAGGCAAATTTCCCTTGCAGTTGGGTAAATGCTTTTGCAAACAAAATTTCTAACTCTTCTTTAGCGGGTTGATACAAGGAAGATACTCCTTCGCTTTGCGGAAATGGCAAAGGCACTGGATTACTCAGTGCCTGCCTTATTCTTCTTAATATGTTTTCTTTTGCCGCTGAAGTAGCCATGGCAATTTTATATTTTTGGCGGATTTACAAGTTCATCGGGTAATGAAGAGTCTGGTTCTTCCGTTTTTATTTCTTCAGCTACTGGAATATCCAATGTCTTTTTTTCTTCAAAAGCTCTTTTACCAATTAAATTTTCTACATCACTTTTAAATAGCACTTCTTTTTTAAGCAACTCTTTGGCTAGTAATTCCACATCTCCTTTCTTTTCTGTAAGAAGATTCTTGGTTCTGGTATAAGCGTTCTCAATAAGTTTGCGTACTTCTTCATCAATCATTTTACCAGTCTCTTCGCTAAAAGGTTTGGTGAAAACATTTTCTTGATTCGGATCGTAGTAACTGATATTACCGATTTTATCATTCATACCATATACCGTAATCATGCTGTAGGCAATCTTGGTGATTTGTTGCAAATCGTTGCTAGCGCCTGTGCTAATTTTTCCAAAGAAAATATCTTCACTTGCTCTACCGCCGAGAGTCATACAAATTTGATCCAAAAGTTGATCTGTATTATATAAGTATTGTTCTTTTGGTGTGTATTGTGCATACCCAAGTGCTGCAGTACCTCTAGGCACTACTGTTACTTTTAACAATGGATAAGCATGTTCAAGATACCATCCGCAAATAGCATGTCCTGCTTCGTGGTAAGCAATGATTTCTTTTTCTTCAGGAGAAATAATTTTATTTTTTTTCTCTAGTCCGCCGATCACTCTATCAATGGCATCTTGAAAATCACTCATATCAACAGAGTCCTTGTTTTTGCGCGCTGCAATAAGCGCAGCTTCATTACACACATTGGCGATATCGGCACCTGCAAAACCAGGTGTTTGCTCAGCTAATTTGAATATGTCAAGGGTAGCCGAAATTTTAATCGGACCTAAATGAACTTTAAATATTGCTTCTCTTCCAGCCAAATCAGGACGGTCAATGGTTATCTGTCTATCAAATCTACCAGGGCGAAGCAATGCAGCATCTAGCACATCTGGTCGGTTGGTAGCAGCTAAAATAATGATGCCAAGATCCGTTCCAAAACCATCCATTTCTACGAGCAATTGGTTCAAGGTATTTTCTCTTTCATCATTGCTCATCATCATATTCTTTCCCCTGGCTCTACCGATGGCATCTATTTCATCAATGAAAATAATACAAGGTGCTTTTTCTCTTGCTTGTTTGAAAAGATCTCTAACTCTACTTGCCCCGACCCCTACAAACATTTCAACAAAATCACTACCACTTAAACTGAAAAATGGAACTTGTGCTTCCCCGGCAACGGCTTTGGCTAACAAAGTTTTACCTGTGCCCGGAGGGCCAATTAACAATGCTCCTTTGGGTATTTTACCACCCAACGCGGTATATTTTTTTGGATTTTTTAAAAAGTCTACAATTTCCATTACCTCTACCTTAGCTTCATCTAGTCCAGCTACATCCCCAAAATTTATATTTACTCTAGAGGCCTTATCGAAAAGAGTTGCCTTTGACTTACCAATATTAAAGATACCACCGGGTCCTCCGCTTCCACCACCTGGACCACCTACCTTACGCATCATCATTACAAATAACAATCCGATCAATAAGATGGGAAGTAGCGTAGAGATGATTTGACCAAACAATTCTCCTTCATCTGTTGGCGAATCTGGTATCTGAATAATTTCTGGATTTTTGGTATAAAAATCCTGCATTTGAGCAGCAAATGTTTTGTCATCTACTATACTGAAATACAGCTGGGGGGCAGGCATCTTTAAGGCGTTATCGAATTGCTTACCAAATATTTCCTTATAAAATGCTTTGTTTTGAAAACTTTCCTTTTTGATGAATATTCGAACAATTTTCTTGTTGCGGATCGTAGTAATTTTTTCAACATCTCCCTGTTTTACAAGCTCAGTGAATTTAACCTGATTGGTCTCTATTCCAGTTCCGGTGGCAGTTCTTAAAAAATTATAACCTATTATTACGGCAAAAACAATTCCATATATCCAGTAGATATTAAATCGATTTTTGTTTTTTGGCTGGTTGTCATCTCCAGTAGATGGGGTGTTACCCGATTTTTTGTTGGCTCCTGATTTTTTAACTTCTGACATAGCTGCTTGCTTACAATATTTATTGATGTTATGCTATTGAATAGCGTATATTAATTGTTTAAATCATTGTGTTCGGAGGCTACTGCATCACTCCACATTTCTTCCAACCGGTAAAATTTCCTTGGTTCGGGCAACATAATGTGGACTACCACATTTACATAATCAATTAAAATCCATTGTTGCACTTGACGACCTTCATGTTTATATGCAGACTCCCCACATTTGTTTTTTACATCTTCTTCTATAAAATCAGCAATTGCTTTTAATTGATTGGGATTACTAGCTTCACAAATGATGAAAAAATCAGATACGGCTTCAGGTATTTTACGTAAATCAAGACTGATGATATTTTCCCCTTTTTTTTCCTTTATGGCTTCAATAATGGCCTTGAAAATTTTACTGTTTTTAGTTAGCTTTTTGATAGTACTTTTTGGACGATTGGCTAACATCTTGAGATTGTTCAAATTATATGCTGTTTTAGTTTACTTTTCATGGACAATTTTTAGGATTGCGATTCACTATTAACTTTTGTTTTTTGATTTACAGTAGGTAGCTTGCAAATATGTTCAAAAGTACTATTTCTTTACCAATCAATGCAACATGTCAAAAACTGGTTCTTCCATTGTAATTTTAAATCAGGTTGATAGTACCAACAACTATGCCATGGCAAAGGTTCATGCAGGAATGGCGAAACATGGAGATTCTTATTTTTCGACCTATCAAACTGCTGGAAAAGGCCAGCGTGGAAAGCATTGGGATACTGCAAATGGCGTTAATATTGCCCTTAGCCTTGTCCTGGAGGTTGAATTGTTAAATGCTTCACAACAATTTCAATTGTTGGTATCAGTAGCCTTGGGCTGTTACGATTTTTTTGCTAGATACGCTGGCCATGAAACGAGCATAAAGTGGCCCAATGATATTTACTGGCGTGACAGAAAGGCAGTAGGGGTATTGATTGAAAATGTTTTTCAGGGTAGCCAGTGGAATTTTGCCGTTGCGGGTATTGGAGTAAATATCAATCAAACCAGTTTTGACCCTAGCCTAAAAAATCCAGTGTCCTTGAAGCAAATAACGGGCAAAACCTTTGATCTTGTATTGCTGGCCGAAGAACTGAAAAATGATTTATTAAATCGGTATGATTCCATCAAAAAAGAAAACTTCGCCTCGTCTTTAGCAGAGTATAATTCACATTTATTTGGTCTCAATCAAAGGGTTCATTTAAAAAAGGGGCCTATACATTTAGATACGAATATTCAGGGAGTGTCTTCCTTAGGACAATTAATAACTCTAGATGCTCAACAAGAGCAGAGGTTTGATTTTGGAGAGGTGGAATGGGTGATTTGAGGAGTGTGATTTTTTGAGGACCCTAAATATGTCTGATGTCTGAATTTTATGTCTGATGTCTGATGTCTGATTTTTATGTCTGATGTCTGATTTATTTTTGTTTTATGTCTGATGTCTGATGTCTGATGTCTGATTTATTTTTGTTTGATGAGGATTTATTTGATGAAGAAGTTAATAAATAATAGCGAAAGCTTCGTAAGAAGCAGTTACCCTAAAATTTAAAAAAATCAGACATCAGACATCAGACATCAGACATATTTAGGGTCCTCAAAAAACAATCTCTAACTCAATGCTGCTAAAATTTCCTCAGTATGATTTTTTGTATCAGGCTTTTCAATTATTTTAATGATTTTACCCGCTTCATCGATTAAAAAAGTGGTTCGGGTAATGCCCATATAAGTTTTACCCATGAATTTTTTTTCTCCCCAAACCCCATACTGCTCTACTATTTTCTTGTCTTCATCTGCAATCAATGGAAAAGGAAGCTCATATTTAGTTTCAAATTTTTTGTGTGTTTTAACTGCGTCAGTACTTACTCCAACCACCGCAAATCCTTTTTTAAGTAAGGCAGAATAATTGTCTCTCAAGTTGCAGGCTTGAGCAGTACATCCTGGAGTATCATCTTTAGGATAAAAATAAAGGATGATTTTTTTACCCTTAAAATCGGCAATGGAAATTTTGTTTCCGTTTTGATCTAGGCCTTTAAAGGCCGGTGCTTTTTTTCCTGTAGTTAATGTGGCCATGTTGTTTTGTTTATTGGTGCTTTAAATTCGGGTTTAGATGAGCGTTAAATTTATTGGTGCTTTAAATTCGGGTTTAGAATGGCGTTAAATTTATTGGTGCTTTAAATTCGGGTTTAGAATAGCATTCATTTTAATGGCTCTTTTAAATTCGGGTTTAGATGAGCGTTGACTTTATTGGTGCTTTAAATTCGAGTTTAGATGAGCGTTAAATTTATTGGTGCTTTAAATTCGAGTTTAGAATAGCGTTCATTTTAATGGCTCTTTTAAATTCGGGTTTAGATGAGCGTTAAATTTATTGGTGCTTTAAATTCGAGTTTAGAATAGCGTTCATTTTAATGGCTCTTTTAAATTCGGGTTTAGAGGTTTAGTTTAAACACCATTGACCATTCACCATTCACCATTGACCATTCACCATTCACCATGCCCTCTCGCTGATTTCTCATTGCTCAATTTTCTTTGCTCTTATCTAGTAAAGTGATACGTTCTTTCCGATTTATTTCCTACACAATCTGCTACAGTTATTTTTAGCTCATGTTCACCAGGTGGACAGTGTTCATCTAGCCGATAAATAAATACAGCTCCTTTGTCATTGGAAAATCTTATCCATTTACCATCTAGCAAAGCAGTAAAATTTTCCAATTCTTCTGTATCATCTTTTATTACAAATGCAAGGCGATTTTGTTTACTAATATTCATGCCTTCTTTAAATCCAACGGCTGTGATATTGGGTGGAATGGTATCTTCTATGAGCTGAAAATTACCAAACTCTCTAAAGCTCGCTCTATACCAATCTTTTTCATACCCCGTCAGCCCATGATCAGCTTTGGAATAATCATTTTTATTTCTCCAAAAGCGATGCATGACCATTTTATTGGGATAGGTAGCTGCGGGATTTTTTATATTGATTGAAAACATACTGTGAACGGGAATATCACCATTGTGTAATTGATAAATAGGGTTCCCCTGCGTAGGTATAATTTCTTTGAAAGTAAAGCGGATAGAGTCATACAAAGCATTTTCGGGTAGGTAAAATCTTACTTGAGCGTTTTCAAATACATTGATAAAACCTGGTCGAAATTCATTTTTTTGTCCATCTGTTTTTGAAAGCATTTTTTTATCTTCTTGTTTTGCCCCTTTATATTGAATATTCAGTTGTAAAAGCGATGTATTGCCATTGGCATCCTTTACTACTATCTTCATAGGGTGTACTAAACCATCTTCCATATTGACAACCCCATTTCCTAATTGATTAAAATAAATTCCGTTGGTGTAGCCAGGAAGATAGCCCAGGTGTTGAACATAGGTGCCTCCGCTATTGTGTAATTTGTAATCAATGTGCGCATTCAGGTACCTTGTTTCATCATAGGTAATGCCATCCATCTGAAAGCCAGCCAAGGGTTTTTCATTTTCGGAAAGTATCGCCTGAAAAATGCCATTTTTATTGGTAGATCCAGAATAACGATCATAAGCAGTAATGGCAAAACTAATTTTAGGACTGTTTACAATTACTAGCGAAGGGCTGGTTGTAAGTATTCCATTTATTTTTTTTACTGAGTAAAACTGGGGAGTCTGCTCATAGGTGCTAACGGCTCTATCGTAAACGGCTACACGCAAAATATCTGGAGCAATATTATCCTCCAATGGAAATCCAAATAACAGTGGATTCAGCACCTTATCGGTTTTGGTTTCTCTAATTTCAAAATGAACATGCGGCCCCTGTGAACCACCGGTATTTCCACTGAATGCAATGAACTGGCCTTTTTTTACGGGAAACATTCCAGCCGGCAGGTCTAAAAAAACATTCCAGCTTTTTAATTGATATTGTTTGTTGGTAATATATTGCTCTAGTGCAGGGTAAAAATCATTGAGATGGGCATATAGGGTGGTTAGGCCATTGGAGTGATTGATATAAATGCATCTTCCAAATCCAAAAGGCTCAATTTTTACCTTGGCGATATAACCCTCTGCGGCTGCCATGACGGACCTGTTTTCTACCTGGTCTGATTTACAATCGAGGCCCATGTGATAGTGATTGGGTCTTAGTTCACCGAAGTTAGCGGCCAAAGCTATCTTGGCATCTACTGGCCAGCTGAAATAACCTTTTGGATAATTTTTTGCCGGAAATAATTGAGCATATGAAACCAGGTTAATAAGTAAAAGGCCAATGAGGGAAAACTTCATTTGTAATATTTTGAAGTAGCGTAATAATTGCAAATTTAATTCATAAATAATGCATTGAAAGGAGAGAATTATTAAAAATAGGCCATCTGAATAAGTTATTGCAGGATACCTCAAAATCCTAATTTAGATAAGCTGAATCAGTGCTGTATTTGATGTGCAAAAATTATTATGAATCCAACTGCCACAACCTTCCTAAAACTGCTCTTTTTTCTATACTTTTGCACGCCACATTAGAAGCAAATTACAATATGCCAATAGACAAATCAATCAAATCAGTACTAATAATCGGATCTGGCCCTATCGTTATAGGACAGGCCTGCGAATTCGATTACTCTGGCACACAAGCAGCTAGAAGTATTCGGGAAGAAGGGGTAAAGGTTATCTTGATAAATAGCAACCCTGCCACTATCATGACGGACCCTATGATGGCTGACCGAGTCTATCTTTTGCCACTTACCGTTGAAAGTATTGAACAAATATTGGAAGAAAATCAGATCGATGCGGTTTTGCCTACCATGGGTGGTCAAACAGCATTGAACCTTTGCAAGGAAGCAGATGAATTGGGCGTATGGGAAAAATTTGGCGTTCGATTGATTGGTGTAGATATCAAAGCAATTGATAAAGCAGAAGACCGCGAAAAATTTCGCAACTGGATGATAGAAATGAATATTGCTGTTTGTCAGGCAAAAACTGCTAACTCATTTTTAGAGGGCAAAGAATTTGCTCAGGAGATTGGTTTTCCTTTGGTGATACGTCCTTCTTTTACATTAGGTGGAAGTGGTGGAGGTATCGTGTTCAAAAAAGAAGAATTGGATGATGCACTTAATAATGGATTAACGGCCTCTCCGATTCATGAGGTATTGGTTGAAAAAGCAGTGTTGGGTTGGAAAGAATTTGAACTTGAATTATTGAGAGATTCAAATGACAATGTAGTAATTATATGCGGGGTTGAAAACTTCGATCCGATGGGTGTGCATACTGGCGACAGTATTACGGTAGCGCCTTGCATGACATTGAGTGATACGGCTTATCAAGATATGCGCAATACGGCGATCCGTATGATGCGCGCTTTAGGAAATTTTGCTGGTGGTTGCAATGTTCAATTTGCATTGAACCCGCAGACAGAAGAATTGGTAGTGGTGGAAATCAATCCTCGTGTAAGCCGTTCTTCTGCA
>Ga0214919_10004761_pt1 | contig 19611 bp, 17 predicted proteins | sample LL1503_MetaG_FD_177994 | JGI IMG/M metagenome (GOLD analysis project Ga0214919, IMG submission 177994) | Freshwater microbial communities from Lake Lanier, Atlanta, Georgia, United States - LL-1503 | ecosystem: Environmental > Aquatic > Freshwater > Lake | place: USA: Georgia | collected...
AAATTATAGGTATTGAATCGGCCAACGATTTAATGAGTGCGAAGTTTGGAAAGTATGGAGAAATGAATACAGGCTGGACAGGTAATGATGTAAGAGGCTTCACCAAAATATTTGGTAACCAAGTAAGCATCTTTCATCAAATAAAAGAATCGAATAAAAAGTAAACAGTCATGCAAAAGATAAATATTGGTATTGTGGGTGGAGCAGGGTATACAGGTGGTGAATTGCTGCGTGTATTGATTCGCCATGCGCAAGTGCAAATTAATTTTGTGCATAGTACTAGTAGTGCCGGTCAATTAATAAGTTCAGTGCATGCCGACTTATTTGGCGATACCGATTTAGTTTTCACCAATAGTCTTCAAGATAATATTGATATTTTGTTTTTATGTCTAGGACATGGAGAGTCGTTGAAGTTTTTAGCATCGAATACTATTTCTCCCAAAATAAAAATGATTGATTTGTCTCAAGATTTTAGATTAGCGGCTAGTTCTAAACAAGGAGAAAGAAATTTTGTATATGGCTTACCAGAATTAAATAAAGTAGCTATTCAAAAAGCGCAAAATATTGCTAACCCTGGTTGCTTTGCTAGCGCTATTCAATTAGGACTATTACCCTTGGGGGCAAAAGGTTTATTGAAAGAGGTATATACTACTGGTATTACTGGTTCCACGGGTGCGGGCCAAGGTTTATCTAACACCAGTCATTTTAGTTGGAGAGCGAATAATATTCAGCCTTATAAAACTTTAGAGCATCAACACTTGCATGAGATACAAGAAAGTTTACATCAATTGCAAGGTAATACCAATATATCGGTTCACTTTGTTCCTTGGAGAGGCGATTTCACCAGAGGTATTTTTGTAAGTAGTATTTTGGAAACTACATTAGGCCTAGCGGAGCTACATACAATTTATACCGACTATTATACGGGTCATCCTTTCACACATGTTTCATTAAGCCCTATTGATTTAAAACAAGTAGTGAACACCAATAAATGTTTAATTCATATTGAACAAAAAGAGAATAAAATAGTGGTGCACTCGGCCATTGATAATTTATTAAAAGGCGCAGTGGGTCAGGCAGTGCAAAATATGAATTTGATGATGGGTTTGGAAGAAACAGCAGGCATTCAATTAAAAGCAAGTAATTTTTAAAATAAACAAAATGTCTTTATTTCAAGTATATCCATTACAACCTATTGCCATTACCAAGGCCTTAGGATCTCATGTTTGGGATGATAAGGGTACCGAATACTTAGACATGTATGGAGGCCATGCAGTCATTAGTATTGGCCATACGCATCCGCATTGGGTAAAAAGAATTGAAACGCAGTTACATGCCATGGCTTTTTATTCTAATTCAGTAATCATGCCCATTCAAGAAGAATTGGCAGCTGCTTTAAATAAATTAAGTGGCAAGCAAGACTATCAATTATTTTTATGCAATAGTGGCGCAGAGGCGAATGAGAATGCTTTAAAATTAGCATCCTTTCATACAGGTAGAAAAAAAATCATTGCCTTTTCAAAATCTTTTCATGGAAGAACTTCTTTAGCAGTTGCTGCTACCGATAATCCAAGTATTATAGCGCCTGTAAATGAAACAGATAATATTATTTTCTTACCCTTCAATGATGTAGAAGCCTTAACAGCCTGCTTCGCCAAACAAGGTGATGAAATTGCGGGTGTTATTATTGAAGGCATACAAGGAGTAGCAGGTATATATGAAGCAACCAATATTTTTTTACAAACCATTCGTACATTATGTGATAAACATGGTGCAGTATATATAGCCGATAGCGTTCAATGTGGATATGGCCGTTCTGGTAAATTCTTTGCACATGACTATGCAGGCGTGAACGCCGATATTTATTCAATGGCAAAAGGAATGGGTAATGGCTTTCCTATTGGAGGCATTTTAATTGCGCCCTCTATTAAAGCAAAGTTTGGATTATTGGGTACTACTTTTGGGGGCAATCCATTGGCCTGCTCAGCTGCACTTGCAGTATTAGAAGTAATGGAGAAAGAAAATTTAATGGAAGCTGCCTATGAAAAAGGAAAATATTTAATAGAGGCTTTAGCAAATATTAAAGGTGTGAAGACAGTAAGAGGTAAGGGATTAATGATTGGATTTGAAATGGAAGCAGGACTTGAAGATATTCGTAAAGTTTTGTTGAATGATTATAAAATATTTACAGGAGAAGCGAAGCCAAATGTGATTCGTTTATTACCATCTTTATCTATAAGTAATGCCGAGATAGAACTATTTTTAAAAGGCTTAAAAGAGGCCACTGCTCAAATTTTAAATAAAACAGTGTAAAGTTTTACTATGAAACAATTTATATCAGTAAAGGATGTGCAGGATATTAATGCTTTAGTAGCAAAGGCCCTTGCCTATAAGAAATCGCCTTTTAGTGATAAAAAATTGGGTGCAGATAAACGTATTGGGCTACTTTTTTTAAATCCAAGTTTAAGAACAAGATTAAGTACTCAAGTAGCTGCTCAAAATTTAGGGATGGAGCCCATTGTATTTAATGTTGATAAGGAAGGCTGGGCCTTAGAGTTTGAAGAAGGTGCTATTATGAATGGAACCACAGTGGAACACATTAAAGATGCAGCACCTATTTTAGGAAATTATTTTGATATACTTTGTATTCGTACTTTTCCAGGCTTAGTCAATAAAGATGCTGACTACAGTGAAAAAATTATCAAACAATTTATTAAGCATGCAGGTATTCCTGTAGTAAGTTTAGAGTCGGCCACATTACATCCGCTGCAATCCTTAACAGATATTATTACTATACAAGAATCGATAGCCTCAAATACAAGTATTAAAAATAAAAAACCAAAAGTGGTTTTAACATGGGCCCCCCATATTAAACCTATACCACAATGTGTGGCCAATAGTTTTAGTGAATGGATGGGCGCATGGGGGGAAGCTAATTTTGTGATTACACATCCTAAAGGCTATGCACTCTCTACTGAATTTACGAAAGGAGCTACAATTGAGCATAATCAAGAAGAGGCTTTGAAAGACGCCGACTTTGTATATGTAAAAAATTGGAGTAGCTATGAAGACTATGGAAAGGTATTAAGTAGCGATGCAAGTTGGATGATGACGAATCAAAAATTAGCGCTTACTAGTAATGCGAAACTCATGCACTGTTTACCTGTAAGAAGAAATGTAGAATTAAGCGATGAAATTTTAGATGGTCCTAATAGTTTGGTAACTAAAGAAGCTTCTAATAGAGTATGGGCAGCACAAGCGGTATTAGCAGAAATTTTAAAAGCAATCAATATTTAAAATTAATTCGAAAAAATTATTCAATACATTATGGAGTCATTGTATGTAATTAAAATAGGGGGCAATATAGTTGACAATTCTGCATTGTTATCTACTTGCTTGCAAGCTTTTGCGCAAGTAAAAGGCCATGCTATTTTAGTGCATGGCGGTGGCAAAATGGCTACGAGTATGGCTCAGTCCATGGGTATTGAACAAACTATGATAGAAGGCAGAAGAATTACCGATGAAGCTACTTTGAAAATAGTTACCATGGTGTATGCAGGTTATATTAACAAAAATATTGTTGCACAGTTACAAGCATTAGGTGTTTCAGCAATGGGTTTGTCTGGTGCAGATGGTAATTTAATACAAGCACATAAAAGAAAGCATGCAAGCATTGATTATGGTTTTGTAGGTGATATTGATATGGTGAATACCCATTTGCTTTTACAATTACTTTCTACCAATACTAAATTAGTAGTAGCACCCATTACCCATGATGGTAAGGGTCAACTATTAAATACCAATGCAGATACCATTGCACAAAGTTTAGCTACTGCACTAGCGACTAAATATAATGTGCACTTAATTTATGGTTTTGAAAAAGAGGGCGTACTGAAGGATATGAATGATCCCAGTTCAGTCATTGCACGAATGGATAAACCCATTTACGGTACACTTAAAGATCAAAAACTCATATTCGAGGGCATGATCCCTAAAATAGACAACGCATTTGAAGCCCTTGATAAGGGTGTAGCATCTGTTATTATTGGGAAGGCTGAAAAAATGAATGAATTAATGAATGGTACAGCAGGTACCACAATCACAAAATAATGCCTCCATCATCTACTATACATAATACAAATTCAAGCGTCTTACAAAAAGACGCCATCGATTTATTAAAAAAATTAATCGCCATACCTTCTTTTAGTAAAGAAGAAGACAAAACAGCTTTAGCCCTTACTCAATTTTTTGCAGCTAGAAATATTAAAGTAAATACTATTAAAAATAATATCTGGGCAACCAATTTACATTTCGATGCAAATAAGCAAAGTATATTATTGAATTCACACCATGATACCGTAAAACCTAATAAAGGCTATACGAATGAGCCCTTTAGCCCTATTGAAAAAGAAGGTAAATTATTCGGGCTAGGTGCTAATGATGCTGGTGGTTGTTTAGTAAGTTTAATAGCTTGCTTTTTACATTTTTATGCATTACCTAATTTGGCTTATAATATAATTTTTGTAGCCTCTGCTGAAGAAGAAATTTCTGGCCATGATGGTATTGAATTAGTGCTTCCTCAAATACCTACAATTGATTTTGGAATAGTAGGCGAGCCTACCAAAATGGAAATGGCTATTGCAGAAAGAGGCCTACTGGTTTTAGATGTTTTAGCCACAGGCAAGGCGGGTCATGCAGCTAGAGAGGAAGGCGAGAATGCAATTTATAAAATACTAGCAGACATAGAATGGTTTAAAAATTATCAGTTTGAAAAAGTATCTGATTTATTGGGTAAGGTAAAAATGAGTGTAACGGTTATAGATACCGATAATAAGCAACATAATGTGGTGCCCTCTACTTGTAAAATGGTGGTAGATGTTCGTGTGAATGAATTGTATAGTTTTGAAGAAGTTTTGAAAACCATTCAAGAAAATGTAAAAGGAGAAGTAAAGCCAAGAAGTGTAAGAATGCGCTCTACTAGTATTGCTCTTGATCATGTATTAGTGAAAGCAGGCAAGGATTTAGGTAAGGGTCATTATGGTTCTGTCACTACTTCTGATAAAGCATTAATGCCTTTTGCTACCTTAAAAATGGGTCCTGGCGATTCAGCAAGATCTCATACTGCTGATGAATTTATATATATTAAAGAAATAGAGGAAGGTATTTTAACTTATATTCAATTACTTGAAAAAATAGTTTAACCATGAGTAAACTTTGGCAAAAAAATAATAAAGTATCTGATTTGGTAGAAAAATTTACCATTGGTAATGATCAGGCCATGGATATGTATTTAGCTAGTTATGATGTGCTAGGTTCTATTGCGCATACTACAATGCTTGCTGAAGTGGGCTTATTAACTGCAGCTGAACAAGCAACTATTAAAAAAGCCTTAGTCGCTATTTATGAAAAAATACAGGTAGGCAATTTTTCTTTAGATCCAGGAGTAGAAGACATTCATTCTCAAGTAGAATTATTATTAACAGCTTCTTTAGGTGATGCAGGTAAAAAAATTCATAGCGCAAGAAGTAGAAATGATCAGGTTTTAGTAGACATTAAATTATTTTTACGCGCTGAATTAATGAATTTAACGGCCTCTGTGCAGGTTTTATTTAAAACCTTACAAGAAAAAAGCGAAGCCCATAAAAATGATTTATTGCCAGGTTATACGCATTTGCAATTAGCCATGCCTTCTTCCTTTGGTTTATGGTTGGGCGCTTATGCAGAAAGTTTAGTAGATGATCTTACAGTTTTACAAGCTGCTTATAAAGTAGTGAATAAAAATCCATTGGGCTCGGCTGCGGGCTATGGATCTTCTTTTCCTATTAATAGAACTAGAACCACTGAATTATTAGGTTTTGAATCATTGAACTACAATGTAGTGTATGCGCAAATGGGAAGGGGTAAGGCGGAAAGAATCACCGCTATGGCCATTGCCAATATTGCCGATACTTTGTCTAAATTAAGTATGGACGCTTGTTTGTTTATGAATCAAAATTTTGGGTTCATTCAATTTCCGGAAGCGTTAACCACTGGCTCAAGCATCATGCCGCATAAAAAAAATCCAGATGTATTTGAGTTAATAAGATCTTATTGCAATAGAATAAAAGCCTTACCGAATGAAATAATGATGATGACTACGAATTTACCTTCTGGTTATCACCGCGATTTACAATTATTAAAAGAGCATTTATTTCCCGCTTTTGCTCAATTAAATAATTGTATTGAGATGGCTTCTTTAATGATACAAAATATGGAAGTCAAAAAGAATATATTGGAAGACGCCAAATACCAATACTTATTTAGTGTGGAGGAAGTGAACAAACTGGTTTTAACGGGTATGCCTTTTAGAGATGCCTATAAGCAAGTGGGAGCAGCCATTGAATCGGGTAAATTTACCTATTCTACAGAGATAATGCATACCCATGAAGGCAGTATCGGGAATTTAGGTACTGCTATTATAGCCGAGAAAATGAGTTCGGTAGTGGCTGAAATGGGTTTTGAGAAAGTAGAACAAAGAATTGCCGAATTATTAAATACATAGTGTATTTTTGCCCCCGCATCTATCTTTAAAAAAATAGTATAATGAAAAAACAAATTTTAGTGTTAATGGCAGTTGCTACATTGCAATTAGCAGAAGCACAAACAAATTCAAAGCCATCCCTAGCGACGAAAACAGTTCCGGCTAATGCTTATAAGCCATTATTAAAAGTAGAAAATAGTAAACTTACCATGAGCGTCACACCTCCTTTAACTATTAAAAATGTTAAAGATAGTGCTTCTTATGCTTTAGGTTATAGAATTGCGCAAAGCTTGAATGGACAAGGCTTACAAAAAATTAATCTTGCTGTTTTCAATAAAGGATTATTAGCAGGATTCGAAGGAAAGTCAATTATTATTGATAGTATATTAGATTATTGTATTAAAACATACCAAGAAACAATGAGTGCAGAAAAATCAGCCGCTAACAAGTTAGCAGGACAAGAATTTTTAGCAAAAAATGCTAAAAAACCAGGTGTCGTTAGTTTACCTAACGGCATTCAGTATGAAATTTTAGTAGCCGGAAAGGATACTATTAAGCCTACTATAAAAGACAAAGTAAGATGTCATTACCATGGCACTTTAATTGACGGATCTATATTTGATAGTTCTGTTCAAAGAGGAGAGCCTATTACCTTCCCTTTAAATGGGGTTATTAAAGGATGGCAAGAGTCATTACCCTTAATGTCAATTGGAAGTAAGTGGAGATTATATATCCCTGCTGAATTAGGCTATGGCGATCGTCAAGCAGGTCCTATGATTGGCCCAGGCTCTACTTTAATTTTTGAAGTAGAATTATTAGGCATCGAATAAGCTTTCAAAAAGTTTTTAAGAATAGGGGCTTAATAGTATATCATTTACTCATTAAGTCCCTATTTATAATTAAGATAAATATGCATCCTATGAAAAAATATCTATTCGCCTTCGTTTTCTCTGTAGTCTTGTTTGCTTGTTCTCCAAACAATGTAACCATTGATTCTTCTATTGTGAAAATAATGGATAGCGCAGGTGTGGTGGGTAGCTTTGCTTTATTGGAAAATGGTACGGGTAAATTTACGATTGCTAATTTATCTCATTATAAAGATTCTGCTTCTTCTCCATTTAGTAGTTTTTTTATTCTGCCTACCTTAATTGCATTAGATAAAGGCATTATCAATCACAATCAAGCCAGTTGGGTGTCGATGGATTCTACTGCCTATTATCAAAATATAATTACGCAATTGGGAAGAAAAGAAATTTTAAAAATAATTGACTCTATACATTATGGTAAAGGAGTCGTGAGTGCTAATATGAATGAATTCTGGAAGGACGGCTCACTGAAAATAACGGCCGATGAACAATTAGGGTTAATCAAAAGGGCTTTTTTTAAAGACCTGCCTTTTCAAAAACGTTCTCAAGAAATTTTCAAAAAGATGATGGTGAAAGAAGAAAATAGTAATTATACATTATCCTATATCCACGCCACCGACAGTACTACGAATAATTCATGGGTGCTTGGTTTTGAGGAAGAAAATACACATATTTACTTCTTTGTTTTACATACAACGGGTAAAACAGCAGCTACCAGTAACAATTCGGTAACATTGTTAAAAAAGATACTCTTACAGCAAGGTTTCTTACAAGGCCTTCGTTAATATTTTAGACATTACTTCAATTAAATAATTATCTTTACGGTAGTTAATTATGGAACAGTACTGCAACTCAATTACATCTTATAATCGTTTAATTACACGCGAAGTAAAAGTGGGTAACCTCATTATTGGAGGAGGCCATCCTATTAGGGTGCAAACTATGACCACCACCGATACTTTAGACACTGAAAAAACAGTGGCTCAAGTAATTCGTTGTATTGAAGCTGGCGCAGAATTAGTTAGAATTACAGCCCCTAGTAAAACGGAGGCAGAAAATTTAGCGGCCATTAAAGCTTCACTTCGCGCGAAAGGATATACTACTCCTATTGTTGCCGATATTCATTTCACACCTAATGCTGCAGAAATTGCTGCCACTATTATTGAAAAAGTGAGAGTGAATCCAGGCAATTATGTGGACAAGAAAAAATTTGAACAAATTGAATATACGGATGAAGAATATGTAGAAGAGATAGAACGTATTAGAGAAAGATTTACCCCCTTAGTACTTATTTGTAAAGAGCATGGAACGGCTATGCGCATTGGAACCAATCATGGTTCATTAAGCGATCGTATCATGAGTAGGTATGGAGACACCGCCATTGGCATGGTAGAAAGTGCTATGGAATTTTTACGTATTGCAAGAAGCTTGGATTATCATCAGATTATTTTAAGTATGAAATCGAGTAATCCGCAAGTGATGGTACAGGCTTATCGATTACTTATTCAACAAATGCAAAACGAATTCAATGAATGCTATCCTTTGCATTTAGGTGTTACGGAAGCAGGAGATGGTGAAGATGGTCGTATTAAAAGTGCCGTAGGCATTGGTACTTTATTAGAAGACGGCATTGGAGATACTATTAGAGTAAGTTTAACGGAGGATCCAGAATTAGAAATTCCAGTTTGTAAAGATTTAGTAAAAAGATATCCTGGTAATAGAGTCAAAGGCGCTGATATGATTTCGCCTATTACCCATTTACCCTATAGTCCCTTCGAGTATAAAAGAAGAGAAACCATTCAAGTTAGCACCATCGGATCTAAGTCGGTGCCAGTGGTAGTGGCTAATTATAAAAATAAAACAGCATTATTACCTGAACATTTAAATGCCATTGGTTATATATATGACGGGGCCATTGATAAATGGACTATTACTGATGCGGCTGCCGATTTCATTTATAGCCCCAACGAATTATTGTCTTTTGATTTGCCAGGTACTTTACGTGTTATAACATCTCCTGCACTTTGGGAGACTGCTACAGATACAAATAAGTATTTACCCTTATTTAATTTTAAAACTTATTTCCAATCAACCCATAAAAGTGATAGCATCAATTTTGTAGAAGTAGATTGTTATGGAAGTAAAAATGGTATTAGAGACGAGCAATTAGTTTCTATATCCAAGGATCCAACGGTTGTATTTTGTTTAAGTAGTACTTTATCACATGCCATGCCAGCGGTTAGAAGAATGATGATGCGCATGATGGAATTGAAAATTCAATCTCCTGTAATTTTAGTAACAGACAGTGCATGGCAAAGTACCGATGAGCACTTAATTCATTTTGCTACTGAAACCGGCGCACTATTATTAGATGGTTTTGGAGATGGCATTTGTATTGGTTTGCAAGGAAAACAAGTAGAAGTAGATTCTAATGAGAATGAAGCAGGCGCTGAGTCTGGTAAGGTATCAGGTAGAAATTATTATAATAATAATTCTGTAGAACAATTTTTAAATTCAACGGCTTTTGGTATTCTACAAGCTACCCGTACTAGAATTTCTAAAACAGAATATATTTCTTGTCCAAGCTGTGGTAGAACCTTATTTGAATTACAAGAAACGACTGCTAAGATTAGAGCAGTGACCAGCCATTTAAAAGGATTAAAAATTGCTATTATGGGTTGTATCGTGAATGGTCCTGGAGAAATGGCCGATGCCGATTTTGGTTATGTGGGAAGTGGAGTGGGTAAGATAACTTTGTACAAAGGAAAAGAAGTGATGAAGCGAAATATTGATAGTACAGTGGCGGTGGATGAACTCATACTTCTTTTAAAAGAGCATGATGCATGGGTAGATCCGGCATAATGTATATACTTAATGATTGATCATGTATTTAATTATTTACTTTTTTGTTTATTTATTTTCACTACTACCTTGGAGGCTGCTTTATTTTATCAGTGATATAATTGCATTGTTATTGCAACATGTTTTTAAATATCGTGCAAAAGTGGTGAAGCAAAATTTAGCCATTGCTTTTCCGCAAAAAACGTTAAAAGAAAGACAAGCCATTGCCAATGAGTTTTATCAGCAGTTCACCGATTCTTTCATTGAAACTTTCAAACTCATTTCTATTTCTGATAAAAATTTTGAAAAAAGGTTTACCTCTAATGTAGAAATCTTAAATAAATTATATGCCAGCGGTCAATCGGTTCAAATAATGGCGGGTCATTTTTTTAATTGGGAATTTGCTAATTGGGGTGTAGCAAAATATGGAAACTATCCATTCATTGCAGTGTATATGCCCTTGAGTAATCCTCATTTTAATAAAATTATTTTAAAATTAAGAATGCGTTATGGTAGCATCATGATTGCTGCTACTAATTTCAAATCTCAGTTTCATAAGTATGCTAGTCAAGGTGCCTATGCAATGGCTTTAGCTGCAGATCAAAACCCCGGTAATCCTTTGTCGGCTTATTGGGTGCCGTTTTTTGGCAGGCTCACCCCATTTGTAAAGGGACCAGAGAAGGGGGCGCTCTTAAATAATACAGCCCAAGTATTTGTACATTTTTACCGCGTCAAAAGAGGGTATTATCATTCTGAATATGAAGTCATGACCACTTCGCCTAATTATTTCAAAGACGGGCAACTCACTGCTTTGTATGTAAAAATATTAGAGGAGAAAATTAAAGCGAAGCCTGCTAATTATTTATGGAGTCATAGAAGATGGAGATACGAATACGATGCGAAGAAGCATGAAAAACTAGTAGTGCATTAGTTCAATAAAATATCGTCATCAGTAGGAACCTTAGTTTTGGTTACTTCAAAACTAAATTTATCTTTCAAAGTTTGTACTGCTTCCCAACCACCAAGAACAACTCTTATATTATGAATGCCTTGTTTTTTTAGAAGGCTGGCAGCGAGTGTACTATTGTCTCCGTTTTCGGTAAGTATATAAATATTAAAATGCTCATCTAGTTCCGACATAGACCCAGGGTCACCCATATCTGCTAAAGGGAGGGATACTGAATTTTTAATATGGCTTTTATCAAAGTCGGCTTCTGTTCTGCAATCTAATACCATTAAGTATTCATCAAAAGGAATATCCATGGCCAACTCGTCTACTTCCACATCTATAATTAAGTCATATCTTTTACCTGCAGTAGTCCAACTGGCAAAGCCTCCATTTAAATAACCCTTAATGCCCGTGAATTCCGCCTTTGTAAAATAAGCAAGGGTTTCTGCTGCAATAGCTTCTTCTAAAATAAATACAATGGGGCTATCCTTTCTAATGATGTCCATGGCAATAGCATATTTAGCTGTTGCTGGTGTAATATGTATTGCATTAGGAATATAGCCTTCCATTATTGAGCTAATAGGTCTTGCATCAATAATTAATACAGACTCATCTTCAATGATTTCAAGAAATTGTGCTAACTCTACTTGCATACTATCCAACTAGTTGTTCTACAAATTTATTGATTTGCTCTAATCGATTATAATCGACTGCATAATAAATAAATTTTCCTTCACGAATAGTAGTTACAATACTAGCTCTTCTAAGAATTGCTAAATGTTGAGAAGCTACAGATTGCTCCAATCTTAATTTTACATAAATTTCTGTAACCGTTACTTTTTTATGTTCATCAATAAGTTTAACTATTTGTTGACGAAGCTTATGGTTTAAAGCACGCAAAATCATAGCGGCTTTTTTGCTGTGTAGTAAATCTACTTTTAATGGACTTGCGCCATTCGCTAATTGCAATTGTGGTAATGATTGGTTCATGTTCTTTTATTTTGGGGGTTAAATTCTATTACAAAATTACAATTAAAATTTAAAAATATAATTAATATTTTAATATGTAAAATGTTAAAAGCATAGGTTTTGTGCATGAAATATGCCATCTACTTAGATTTTCTTATACAAACTAAGTTTAAAACCGCTCATCACATTTTTCAGTTAAAAATATTATATAAAAGGTCTATTTTTTGAAGAAAAACTCTTTTAAATAAGAGGGACTGCTGTAGGCCGTGTCTTCAAATTGCGCAAGTGTAAATGCGGCTTCTGCTAACTGAATGTTATCCAATATATTATAAGACTGCTCTCCAAAATAAAGGGCAGGGTCTTCCAATAATGTCTTGGCCTTGGTGGCGGCCGATCCTATACAAATTGTTGGATGATTCTCTATTAAATGAGAGAGATAGCTTGCATTTATTTCTATAGCCTGCTCTACTAAGTTGGCATTTAACTTGCTATCATAGATGGCGCCGAAGACTTCCATTCTTTTAGCGTCTATCATAGCAAAAATTTGCACCTTCTCTTTTTTCTCGATAAACCATGGCAGTTTTGATGCTGCATTGGCTAAAAGAGCAAGGGTAGAAAGGCCAATGATTGGTTTATTCAATGCATAGGCAATGCCTTTAGCACTAGAGAGACCCACTCTTAAGCCTGTATAAGAACCTGGACCCATGGTCACAGCAATGGCATCCATACTATTTAAGGAAATGGAAGTTTGCACTACTAATGCTTCAATAGCTACTTGTAAAAAGGAAGCATGTGTTTGAAATACCTCGTTCTCTTTAATGGCTACTAGGACACCATTTTGGCTAATGGCTACCATGGCCTTTTCGCCAGCTGTATCAATATGTAATAGGGTTGCCAATTTCTTTGAAATGTTTTACAAAAATAGGTGGTGAATTGCGAGAAAAACAAGAAATTGCAATCTTAATTCAATATTATGTCAAAAGAAATCATTCAAACCAGTAAAGTGCCAACTCCCATTGGCCCCTATAGTCAAGCAGTTATTGCTAACGGATTTTTATTTGCTAGTGGTCAGGTAGCATTTAATCCTGCTACAGGCGAATTAGTTTTAAGCGATATCCAAGCTGAAACAAGGCAAGTAATGGAAAATATTAAAGCAATTTTAGAAGAAGCGAAACTAAGTTTTGCCAACGTGGTGAAAACGAGCATCTTCTTAAGTGATATGCAATTGTTTGCGCAAGTAAATGAAGTGTATGGTAGTTATTTTACGGCGAATTTCCCTGCACGTGAAACAGTAGCGGTGAAAACTTTACCAAGAAATGTAAATATAGAAATAAGTATTACAGCGGTAATTGCTTTGTAATAAACTGATAACTTGTTTTCAGTACTAAATTTTGATGGGGCTTCATTAATTGAAGCCCTATTTTATTATTAAAACAATTGGGAATACCACTTAAATTTTCAATGGCAATACTTTTTCTATCTGAAGGCGTGTACAATTGTAAATAAGGGTAGTTCATTAAAGGGTTTACTATTATTTGATATAGGTCGTTTTCAAGTATACAGGTATTTTCTTTAGCATCTACCAAGTAGCAATTATCTAAATGCAGGTCCTCTATTTTTTTACTTATTTTAAATTCGTTTTCATTCAAAATTTTTCCTGTAGGAAGTAAACTGTCATTATACTCAATTTTGCCATTCGCTTTTAATGTAATTGAGGCATCATTAATACATGATCCTAATTTAAAATAAGGATGCCATCCGTCCATCATAGGAATGGTTGACTCGCTTAGATTAGTGATAGTGGTTTCCACCGTCACTAAATTATTTTTAAGCAATTGCCATTTTATAACTAAGCTATAAGCAAAAGGAAAACCCTTGTCTGTCCCTTTGTATTGGTACATTAAATTTACAGTTGCCCCTTCTGCATTCGTCTGTGTAGACTGAATTGTGAATACAGCATCATAGAGTATACCATGTAGCGCATGTTTTTCATTGTAAAACTTTTCTATAGTATAGGTGGTATCTTCTATTTTATATTGTCCGTTTTCAAGTCTGCAAGAAAAAGGGCTCATTTTTCCACCTCTAAATCCATTATTTTCAAAATTGCCCCAACCCTTAGAAAAATCATTACCCTCCACTATTTCTAGTGCTTGTCCAGCTTCCATCGCCTTCCAACTATTTAATAAAGCCCCTTTTGTTGCTATATCAATAACCGTATGAGTGCTTGTATCTATTAGACGCACAAGTTTAAGATGGCTAAGGGGGATAATTTCAATTTCAAAAGACATAAGAAATGGTTTGAATGGAAAATTAAAACTATTCTATTAACTTTGGATAGTAATAAATAAAATATGTATAAAAGTTTATTTTTCGCATGCCTGTTTATCTCTTTAACCAGCCTTGGTCAAAAAGGGAATAAGTATGATAGCACCGTTAAAATGGGTAAAGCGGGATACCGTATTACTTGTATGAATAGAAGTTTAGAACGTAATACCCTAAATATTAGACCCATTGGTTTTAAGTCGGAAGTAAGAGAAGCAAATCTTGAGTTAAGAGGAAGGGTACTGTCTACTGAAATAGATGATTTAAACAATGATGGCTTTCCAGATATTATCATTTTCGTATTAGATGCAAACGATAAACTAAGTCTTTTTAGTGTTGGGTCAAGAGACAATGAAAGAATAGAGCCCATTTATTTTCCAGATATAACCAATGATATGCAATTGAGTAAAGGCTATAGAGGAAAAGATGAATACAAATTAGTAGAAGGCGTTTTATTTAGAAAGTTTCCCATTTTTGAATCGGATACCACTATTAAAAAGCCAACTAATAAGGTAAGACAAATTATGTATAGAGTAGTGACAGGAGACCAAGGTGCTTGGAGGTTTAAATCTTTCAAAAGTTTTGAAATGAATGCGGACTAAATTATTGTCCCTTGGTAATCACAATTTTTCCTACTGCTTTTTCATTGCCCATTTCATCTCTTACAAATACAAGGTAAATGCCAGTGGCCACTTTATTGCCCGCAAGAGATTTTCCATTCCAAATAGCTTGGCCACCTAAAGCGCGTGTTTCAAATACCAAGCTTCCACTAATGTCTGTAATTTTTACAAGTGCATTTTCTATAAGTCCTCTAAAAGCAATGGGCCCTTCGTAATTAGGAGCAACTGGGTTGGGGAATATTTTAATTTCGCTTTGAGGGGTAGCGCCTTCTGTAGCAAAGCCTCTATAACTAACCATTTCATTTGCAGTATTAAAAAATACATTTCCATATTGAGGCTCAATTAGAATTTGCAAAATAGTATCGTTGGGAAGGGGGCTATTATTTTTGGTGAAATGTTCAATGATGGCAGTTCCATCTGCAGTTAAAAGCCAGGCTCCATTTTGCGTACCTACCCATTTTCTATTCGCTCCATCAACAGCAATACAATTCACAGATTCTCTTTGTAATAATAATCCCAAAAACCCGTTCGAATTTTTTATAGTAGGCAAGTAAGCATCACAAACATCTTTACTAATATCTCCGCAATTAAAAATACCAATACCGTTATCGGTACCCACCCATACAGCGCCTGTATTGTCTAAGGCCACACTCAATACATTGTTGCTAGGTAAATTCCCTGAAGACTTTGAAGTATTTAATTGTTTCCAGCTAGCAGTTCCAAAATATTTATTGGATTGATATACGTATAAACCCTGATTGGCTGGCCCCGGTATCCAGGCCTGTCCTTGATGATTTACCACCATATTTTTCAAACCATTTTTAAGATAGTTTAAAGGAAGGGGTATACTTGTCCATTTATTATCTTGCCTTTGAACAAGTCCTTGTCCATCTTGTAAAGCCCAAAAAATCCCATCTCTAGAAAATTGTATTTGAGTAAAATTCCCTTTATCTGTATTGGGGTTAATGGTTTCAGTCGTATTTTTATTTATAGTATAATGCAAAAGTGTATTTGCTGCTGAAAACCACCAGCTATCATCTGCAGGGTCTATACATGCAGCGCTAAGTACTGGCAAATTAGTGCTAACTAGCTTAGTATAATTTTTCCAACCAGCATCGGAATAGGCACTGAAGCCTCCTTTATTTGCTCCAAAAGGAGCTAGTAGATAATTATTATTTACAAAACCATTTCCTCTAATTTTTTCAGCAGGGCCACCTAGGTTTAAATTTTTAGTCTCTGTGTTTTTTATAATTAAACCATTCAGGCTGTCTGCTATCCATAGGTTGTTTTGATCTATTGCTAAATCAATAGGCATGGATAAATAAGTTTTATCAAGAGTAGTGGTAATAGTATTATTCGTATTTAAATTCAATAAGCTTCCATTGATACCATCTGATTTTAGGATGTACAAGCCCTCTTTATGCGCGTATGCGTTATTGATGGAGTCTGTGCTTGTTTGGTAAATTGGATCTGTTTTTGGCAACTGATAAATTTTGTTACTACCTATAGCGTATACAATATTATTATTAGCACTTAATTTTTTAATACCTGCGTATCCATTTATTTTTTTCCACTGATTGCCACTGATGTAATTATTTTTTAAAGTAGTACTATATAAACCTTCTTCTGTTAATGCATATAAGCTATCGGCAGTATTTACTGTTTGATAAGTAATGGTGGCCTGTCTGTTATTATTGGCAAACCAAGTATCTTTAATTTCATGTTTGATTAAATCTATTACAACAATCCCAAAATGGGTAGAAACCAAGGCCCAGGGCCCAAGCATTTGAATGGAGTTTATTTTTTTATTTGCATATACTTTAGATAAGTAGATGTCTGCAATAGAAAAAACTTCATCCCCTTTTACAATATCAATATTACTATTATTATAGGCAATCATTAATTGTGATTGCGCCTCATCCCAAGCGATGGCTGCAATTTCGATTTCATGTAGCCCAGTGGATTTACCTAAAAAGTCTATATTGTTTTTTGCATCAATACTAAATACTTGATTCGGGGTAGCACCATAAAGCTGGTTGCCTTTTACTAAATGCTGAACAGATTTATTATTGTAATGCTCTCTCCAAGTTCCAATTGGTACTAATTGGTTTTGAGCAGTAGCTTGTAGATATGCTGTCAAACACCATAAGCCTAAAAAACATTTTTTAATCATGTTTTTAATTAAGTGAGGCATAAATGGCATCTTGAATTTTTGCTCTTAGATTAGACTCGCTAAAAGCTTTGTTATCTCTGGTGGGGTATACTCTATTGGATAGAAATATAAATAGCAATTCTTTTTCTGGATCGGCCCAAACGCAAGTGCCGGTAAAACCTGTATGGCCAAAAGTACTAGGGGAGGCGCTTAAACAAGGATAGGGGTCTTTAGCGGTGGCATTATTTTTTTCTGGTTTATCAAATCCTAAGCCACGACGACTATTACTTGTATTATACCCTGTAAATGCATCTACGGTACTGGCATTAAAATAAGGTACGCCTTCCCACGAGCCTTTATTTAAAAGCATTAAATAAAGTTTTGCTAAATCGGTTGCATTACTAAACAAGCCCGCATGACCAGCAATGCCACCCATTACAGAAGCGCCTTCATCATGCACAGCACCTTGTATTAATTCATGTCTGTAATAGTTGTCAAGCTCAGAAGCTGCAATATTTTGAAGGGTTGTTTTTTGCAAGGGCAAAAATCCTGTTGAAGCCATTCCTAAAGGTGCGTAAAATTGTTGTGTAGCATATTCATGTAAATTCATGCCTGTTACCTGCTCTACAATCATGCCTAAGAATATAAAATCATTGTCACTGTATACATATTTCCCAGGTGTGGTTACTGCACTTCTTAAAATTTTATTTTTAATAGTATCTGACCAGCTATCAAGTAAATATTTTGAAGGGGTAATCATTTTATGATGCGCATTATCTGGTACATTCGTTATGAGGCCATCTAAATAAGTTCCGTTAGGCGTAAGCAGGGCTTCATAAAATTTTATATAAGGATATAAGCCTGCTTGATGTAATAATAAATCCTTCAAAGTAATATTCGCTTTTTCATTCCCTAAGACCCAAGGTAAATAGTCGCCAATGGTTTTATTAATATCTACCTTACCTTCTTCCACTAATTTCATAATAGATACGGTGGTAGCACTTACTTTAGTCACTGAAGCTAAATCGTAGTATGTATCTAAGGTTACCGGCGCAGAGCCTTCTGCTGCGGTATAGCCATATGCTTTGTTGAAAATTATTTTATTATTTTTTGCCACTAATACTTGACAACCTGGAATAGCTTTTTTTTTAATAGCCTCTTCTATCATAGTATCAATAAAAGACAAATTAGGTGTAGAGGTAGGCGCTGTAATACTAGAACTTGACTCCATCTTGTGACTACCTGTACCAAAGGGTAAGTCTTCGCTCACCGTTACAGGAAGTTCTCCTGTGGCTTGTATCTTTCCTTCCATCCAACGAAGCGCTGCTTCTTGAGTAAAGGCATTGTCCTCATAGGCAAATAAAATATTTTGAATTTTGTTAAATTCACCTACTGCATAAGGGTTACCAAATATTAAATGAAACCAATTAGTGGGATGGGCTTCATTTAAAAATTGAATAAAGGGTATAGGTATTTCAAAATGATTAGCCGGTTTGCGATTGTAATTATGTAATCCCACTATAACTTGATCAAACTGAGTCAACGATTTTTTTACTGTTTCAAGTGCAGTGCTATCCTTGGCGTTGACATAAAATATTTGAAAACCATATTTCTCTGTAAGGGACTTGGTTAGTAAATTAGACTGGCTAAGATTTAAGGCAATATAGGCTGTCTTTTTTTGAAGGCCAATACCCGCGTTGGCGCTAGGTTTTACAAAACTAAGGGACTGTGCTGCCATCTGTGATTTTAAAGCTGCTACCGACTTGTTTAAATCTGCAATAATATTCGTGGTGTCAATAGCTTGAAAATTACTTAAGCCGTATTTATATTTTGCGGCTAATATTTTTTTAACCCTGGCGTCAATATCTTTTTTAGTAATACGCTTTTCTTTGATGGCCAATTTTATTCTTTCAATAGACTCTCCAATATCACCAGGTAAGCAAAGCATATCATTGCCCGCTAGTATGGCTTGCACATTCGCTTCGCCTCTAGGAAAATAATTACTAATGGCCTTCATGTCTAAAGCATCAGTAACTGTTATGCCTTTAAAGCCTAAATCTTTTTTAAGTAAATCATTGATGGCTTTATAAGATAATGAAGTCGCGTACTTGGGTCGGTTGTCAATGGTGGGTACTGATAAATGACCAACCATCACCGATTCAATACCTGCATCTATCAAGGCTTTGAAAGGCGCTAATTCCATTTCAGTTAATTGCTCCATGCTTTTATTAATCACAGGAATATCCAAATGAGAATCTACCGATACATCTCCGTGTCCTGGAAAATGTTTAGCCGTAGCCATAATGCCATTGTCTTGCATGCCTTTCATATAAGCAATACCATGTTGAATGACTCTTTGTTTATTTTGACCA
>Ga0214919_10004762_pt1 | contig 19604 bp, 22 predicted proteins | sample LL1503_MetaG_FD_177994 | JGI IMG/M metagenome (GOLD analysis project Ga0214919, IMG submission 177994) | Freshwater microbial communities from Lake Lanier, Atlanta, Georgia, United States - LL-1503 | ecosystem: Environmental > Aquatic > Freshwater > Lake | place: USA: Georgia | collected...
TGAACTTTGCGAGCAGCAGGCACGCCAACGAGTGCGCCAACAGTTATTGCACCAAGAATCCACCCTAAGTTATTGAGTGGAAGTGACGAACCCTCGTTTGCATAGAAGAAAACAACGAGAGTTGCGATAGTTGCACCAAGTGCACCGATTTTGTTTCCACGGCGTGCAGTCTTTGGATGTGACAAACCCTTGAGTGCAAGAATAAAGCAGACACCTGCGAAGAGGCCAATGAGGTCATAAATAGTGCGACTCATTATTTCTTACCTTTGAACATCTCAAGCATTCGATCTGTTACGACAAAGCCACCGACCATATTGATTGTTGCAAGGACGATTGCGCCAACAGCTAATCCAAGTTCAAGATTTGTAGTGCTGTGGTCGGCAACAATTATCGCTCCAACCAAGATCACACCGTGAATTGCATTTGCACCACTCATAAGAGGCGTGTGCAGTGTCGAGGAAACTTTAGAAACAACTTCAAAACCGACGAATACCGCCAGTGTGAAGATGGAGATGATTGCAACTGCACTCATTACTTTGCTCCTCCTGAATTTCTGCGAGCACCAGCATGTGTTACTGCTGCACCATTGATAATTTCATCCTCAAAATTGAGGTCAAATGAGACAGGTGCACCATCGGCGCCAGCCTTAGTAAATAGGGTAAGTAGATTGACTACGTTGCGCGAATACAAGCTTGATGCATGGAAAGACAACTGGCTTGGAACATCTTTTCCGCCCCAAATTTTCACTCCACCAGATGTAGTAATAACTTCGCCAGGCTTTGACCCCTCAACATTGCCGCCAGATTCTGCAGCTAAGTCAACGATGATTGTTCCTGGAGCCATTGAATCAACCATTGCTTGCGTCATCAAACGTGGAGCAGCACGACCAGGAACTGCTGCAGTAGTAATGACTAAATGCGATTTAGCAATGTAAGGAGTCAAAAGTTCGCGCTGTTTTGCTGCGCGCTCTTCTGTCATCTCTCGTGCATAACCACCAGCACCTTCAAGTGCTTCAAGTTCAAGATCAATAAATGTTGCACCCATTGATTTCACTTCATCAGCAGAAGATGGACGCACATCGTAGGCAGAAACAACTGCGCCAAGTCGACGAGCTGTTGCAATTGCTTGCAGTCCTGCAACACCGGCACCTAGTACAAGTACTTGAGCCGGAGTAACAGTTCCAGCTGCTGTCATAAGTAATGGGAAGAAACGCGGTGACATTTCTGCACCAACGAGCACTGCGCGATAACCCGCACATAGTGCCTGTGAAGTTAGTGCATCCATTGACTGAGCACGCGAAATACGTGGAACGAGTTCAAGTGAGAAAGCTGTAACTCCTGCGCTTGCTGCTGCCTCAATGGAATCAACTGCAGTAACGGGAGAAAGGAACGAAATGGTAATTGCACCCTTTTTCAACTTAGACATCTGCTCTGGAGTGAGTGGCTGTACTGATAAGACAACATCGGCGTCACTGAGCACTTCGCTCTTAGCAATTGATGCGCCTGCGCTTACATAATCTGCATCAGTTGCTTGAGCATGGATGCCAGCACCTGATTCGATAACAACATCGAGTCCAAGTCTGGTGAGTTTGTTGATGATGTCTGGGACAAGCGCTACGCGCTTCTCTCCATCTCGAATTTCTAAAGGGACGGCTACTCGCATGCCCATAAGGTATCGGTTACTTGCGAGTGAGGCTACTTCGAACCTGCTAGTTCTCCGCGAGATAAGTGATACAAAAGCGCCTGAATAGTTGTGCGGCGATGGTAAGCCTCGCGCCAAATTACAGATCGTGGACTATCAATTACAGATGCAGAAACTTCCTCTCCGCGATGCGCTGGTAAACAATGCATGAATATTGAATCTTTTTCGGTAGCGGCTATCAAAGAATCAGTAACTGAGAAGGGCGTTAGCGCTGCTACTTTCTCTTTTCTATCTGCTTCTGAATCACCCATGGACATCCATACATCTGTATAGAGAACACTTGCACCGCGGGCTGCTTCATCTGCGTCATGGATTACCTCGATAGTGGCACCACTCTTTTTAGCAATATGTTGCGCAATTTCTACATATTTTTTATCTGGAGCCCATTTGCCTTCGGGAGTTGCAGCGACAACATGTGCTCCCATGATTGCACCCATGACGAGCCAGGCGTTAGCCATATTATTTCCATCACCAAGATAAACAAGTTTGCGACCTGAAATATCTTTACCAAAAGTTTCGCGAATCGTTAGCCAATCTGCCAGCAATTGTGTTGGGTGGTCATCATCAGTAAGCGCATTGATCACAGGAATTGTTGCGTGCATCCCAAGTTCATCAACTTCACTTTGAGCAAATGTTCTAATAATTAGCGCATCGCAATATCCGCTAATTATTTTTGCAGTATCTGCAATCGTTTCCCCGCGACCTAATTGCAATTCATCACCACGAATAAATATTGGGGTTCCACCTAAGTGAGCAACGGCAGTTTCAGAGGAAAGACGAGTGCGAGTTGAAGGCTTTGTCATATAGATAGCCACAGTTTTATGAGCAAGAGCGGTCGAGGCAGAGAGTGGCTTTGCTGCGAAATCACTTGCAGTTGCGAGTAGGAGTTCAACATCCTCGCGGGAGAGATCTGCAGTATGTAATAAGTCCTTCATTTAGCAATTCTACCCGCAGAAAGAGGATGCTCAAAGCAAGATATGGCGGGTATCCTTGCTCTCATTATGGGAATCTTTAGGAAACTTGGAACTCAAGGCGATACTGATACAGATTTATTGACTCGCCCAGAGCTTGTTGAAGACGATGGCGGTCATGATCGTTTTTCACATTATGTGAAGAAAGAAAAAATTGTTGAATCTGCAGTCACCGGCAAAGCTGTGAAAGCATTATGTGGAAAAAAATGGATACCTTCACGTGATCCCGAAAAATTTCCAATCTGCCCTACTTGTAAAGAAATTCACGCAGGATTGCGTCCTGCTCCAGAAGATAAATAGCAAAAAGCGGATAGCGATAGTGCGCCACGGATTGTGTGGCGTGGTCTAAGGATTTTCTCAAGTCCACCCGATACTCTAAAAAACCTTATGAATATGAAATCGAGAGATGCATTGCGTCTGACAACAATTCTTGTCACCTCGGTATTTCTCTCACTATTCATTCCGAATGCTAATAGTGCTGATTCTCCAAAACAACCGCCGCGAGAAATACTCTCAGGGTGGATTCCATACTATTCAGTGAAAACTGTGATGCCATTTGTAAAGAAGATTCCATCTATTAGTCGAAATGAAACCGCAACTGCGGGTATATGTGATGCGACTCAGTATGGTCCGGCTGAAAATGAAAGTCTTACGGCTTCGTATCTCTTTACGAATGCTGATCTCATAAAAGAAGTAAATCCCTTTTGGTTCACACTCAAAAGTGCAACTCTTATTCGAAATGATTATGTAACTGGCAATCCTTCATGGCCGTTGGCTACAACTACCTGCCTGATGAAGCGTGCTGGAATATCGGTAGTTCCAACAATTACGGATGGCACAGCAAAATTGCAACTCTCTGGTCTACTTGCAAATGCAAAGAGCCGCACCCAAATTGTGGAAAGTATTGCAACGCTTGTAAGTACAAATAATTTTGATGGAATTGACTTAGATTTTGAAGGTTTTGCATTTGTTGATGGAAACACAACGTGGGCTAAAACATCACCATCGTGGGTAGCATTTATAAAAGAGCTAAGCGTAAAACTTCATTCAGATGGTAAAACGTTATCTGTTACCACCCCAGTACTTTTCGATCCAACACAAAAGAGCAAGGGTTACACAGTCTATGCATGGGCAGTAATCGCAAATGATATTGATCGATTGCGAATAATGACATATGACTATTCAGTTGCTAAACCCGGACCGATTGGTCCAATCGAATGGACAGAACGTGCGGTCAAATATGCCGTAAGCGTTATGGACTCTACAAAAGTTTTTGTTGGATTGCCTGGTTATGGCCGTGATTGGATAACGAAGATCGTTGGAGTTTGCCCAACTTCAGCACCCGCAGGAACAAAAATAGGGGCTAAAGCTGCTACTTTCAAAATGAATTATGCGAATGAAAAGTCAATTATTGATAAATCAAATCCATTATTCGATACAAAGACTGCTGAATCTACTTATTCATACACTCAAATTTATAATGGAGAAAATACAAAAGGACTATCCACTTCTTGTACGGTTTCGCGCACTGTTTGGTTTCAAGATAGTCAGTCCTATGCAATTCGAGCCGCATTGGTTGAGAAGTACAAACTTGCGGGTGTGGCTTTATGGACGTTGGGAATGGAAGCAGAGGCGGCAACTAAAGCAATTCGAAGTGCTGCAATGTCATTTGCTCCAGAAGAATTAACAAGCACTATTTCGGTAGATAAAAATGAGATTACCTATGGTCAGCCATTTCTACTATCTGGTCTGATCACGGGTGAAAATAAAGTTGGAAAGAGTGGAATTCCTGTAATCGTAGAATACAGAAAATCTGATCAGCAACCGTGGAGGAAACTAACTGAAGTAGTCACTTCAACGGAAGGGACAATTTCACTACCCCTAACATTCGCCTCTCTTACGTATATACAAATACGAACAGAGGGAACGTGGGAAGTTGGCGCATCAGTGAGCAATCAGAGTTTCGTGCAAATCCGCCCCCGGATTTCCCTCAATGCCCCTTCAGTTCTAAACGTAGGCAAGGAGATTTTGATTACTGGAACCGTGTATCCAAGAAAAATTGGTGTCACAGTTCAACTACAAAAGTGGAACCAAGAAAAGTGGCAAAATATCTCCGTGGTTCTCTCTAGCGATGCCCAGGGCAAGTTTGATCTTTTGCTGACTGAATCAAAACGAGGTGTATTTTCTTACCGAGTTCTCTATTTTCTTGAAGGAGAGTCAAGTGAAAATAGATCGAGTGAATTTTCAATTGTCGTGAGATAGAAATGGTAAAAACAAAATCTAAAATTGAAGAAGAGATACAAGCAATCTTCAATTCCGATAAGCCCTGGGTAACTATCGTTTGGGATGATCCCGTTAACTTGATGACGTATGTTACGTATGTATTCATGGAGTTATTTGGTTATTCCAAGGAACGTGCAACAGAACTAATGCTCAAAGTTCACAATGAAGGTAAAGCCATTGTTTCAACGGGTAGCCGCGAAGAAATGGAACATGATGTAGCCAGACTTCATGAATTTGGACTTTGGGCAACTTTGCAACGTGGAGATCAAGCACTGTGAGCGAACAATCAGGCTTCACTCGCCACGGAGAAAATGCGTTCGTTGCTCACTTTTCAGAATCAGAGAGTGAGGTATTGATCAATCTTGCCGGACAAATTATTGAATTACTAAGTGAGCGCGCAGATCATGGTGATGAAGATCCACTTGCTGCAATGGTTGGAATTACTTCTCATGATTCACCGCCTGATGATGAAGTCTTATTACGACTCCTACCAAATGCTTATGCAGATGGAGTCGATGCAGCTGAATTTCGACGCTATACAGAATCAGTTCTTCGCAACAAAAAGAAAGCTCATGCGATGTCAATGAGGGTGCTTCTCAAGAGCGCGAGCGATGGTGGAGTTGAGTTAGACCATGAGAATGCAAATGCATGGCTTGGTGCAATAAATGACATTCGATTAGCGCTAGGCGTTCGCCTCAAGGTTGAGGAACGAAGTCACGATGAACTTGAATTATTAGCACCAGATGATCCACTTCGCGGTGTATATGCCGTTTATAGTTGGCTAGGTTGGTTGCAAGAAAGTTTGTTGCAAGCGCTCATGGATGACTCAGCAAATGAAGTCAATTGATTAGGTAGTCTTATCTTCCTTATGACACTAAAAATTTCACAAGCACATGTCGATGCCATGCTTGCACAGTCACGTGCTGAATACCCGGATGAAGCGTGTGGAGTAATACTGGGGCCCCAAGGCAAAGATCAAGCGCGTCGTTTGAAGCCAATGATTAATGCAGCTCACTCACCAACTTTTTATGAATTCGATCCAAAAGATTTACTCTCCCTCTATCGCGAAATTGATGACAATGATGAAGAAATAGTCGTTATATATCATTCGCACACCGAGACCGAGGCTTACCCATCGCGGACTGATATCGCATATGCGGGAGAACCTGGAGCGCATTATGTGCTTATCTCTACACGCGAGGAGATTGCACCTGCAACAGAATTTCGGTCATATCGCATTATTGATGGCGTTGTGACGGAAGAAGAAGTTTCAATTTCCGAATAACTCTCTTTACGGCAATAATTACCCCATGACTACAGCAATCGAAGTTCGTATCCCAACAATTTTGCGCCCCTATACAAAGGATCAAAAAGTAGTTGCTGCAAGCGGAGAAACATTGAGCACTGTTATTGCTGATTTAGATGTGCAATATCCAGGCATCAGCGAAAGACTCTTAGAAAATGGTGCGTTGCGCCGTTTCATTAATCTTTATGTCAACGATGAAGATGTTCGCTTTCTGGGTGGACTCGAAGCACCAGTAAAAAACGGTGACTCAATAACAATCCTTCCTGCTGTTGCAGGCGGCTAAGCAAGGTAAGCAATTGGCGCGTTTTGATTCATTAGAAAGTTCAGTAGGCAACACTCCACTTATTGGTTTGCCGAGATTATCTCCTGCACCCAATGTTCGTCTTTGGGCAAAGATGGAAGATCGAAATCCAACAGGTTCGATAAAGGATCGCACTGCAATCGCAATGATTGATGCAGCCGAGCGAGATGGACTACTTAAGCCGGGTGCAACAATCCTCGAACCGACAAGTGGTAACACTGGAATTTCACTTGCAATGGTCTCTAAAGTTCGCGGTTACAAATTGATTTGTGTAATGCCAGAGAACACAAGCCCAGAACGTAGACAACTTCTTGAAATGTGGGGCGCAACAATTATTTCTTCCGCTGCAGCTGGTGGTTCAAATGAGGCGGTACGAGTAGCAAAAGAACTTGCTGCAAAGAATCCTGACTGGGTATTTCTCTATCAATATGGAAATCCCGCTAATACTTTGGCACATTATGAAGGTACTGGTCCTGAAATATTTGCTGATCTTCCAACCATTACGCATTTTGTTGCAGGCCTTGGAACAACTGGAACCCTGATGGGTGCGGGTCGTTACTTACGTGAGAAGAATCCAAATATTTCAATCATCGCGGCAGAACCTCGTTATGGCGAAGTTGTTTATGGATTACGAAATATTGATGAAGGTTTTGTACCTGAGCTCTACGATGCATCAATTCTTACACGCAGATTCTCTGTTGGAGCAGAAGATTCGGTTCGTCGAGTTCGTGAACTCTTAGAAGTAGAAGGAATTTTTGCTGGAATATCTACCGGTGCGATTTTGCATGCAGCACTTGCACTTGGCAAAGAGGCAATAGAGCAAGGTAAAGATGCAGATATCGCCTTTATTGTCTGCGATGCGGGATGGAAATACTTATCAACTGGGATTTATGGCAGCGAGCAGGCAGATAATTCAATCGATAAGGCTACGCAAGGGCTAGACGATCAACTCTGGGCATAAAGTCACACGGTAGGCTTAGCAGTGTGAGTAACGCACCTATTGGAATCTTCGATTCCGGCGTCGGGGGATTGACTGTTGCTCGAGCAATATTAGATCAGTTACCAAATGAATCGACGCTCTATATTGGCGATACTGCGCGTGGCCCATATGGTCCTCGTCCACTTGCAGAAGTTCGAACATTTGCACTTGAAACTTTAGATTTCTTAGTGGAGCAAGGCGTGAAAGCAATAGTAATTGCTTGTAATACCGCAAGTGCTGCAATGCTTCGCGATGCACGAGAACGTTATTCAATTCCTGTTATTGAAGTTATCCAACCTGCTGTTCGTCGCGCCGTTGCGGCAACTCGTACTGGCCATATTGGAGTAATAGGAACAAGCACAACAATTGATTCAAGAGCATACGCAGATGCTTTTGCGGCTGCTCCGCAATTACACATCACCTCTGTTGCTTGTCCATTATTTGTTGAGTTTGTTGAACGTGGTGAGACTTCCGGTGAGGAGATTACAAAGATTGCTCGCAAGTATTTAGAGCCAGTAATGAAAGCAAATATTGACACCCTTGTCTTGGGTTGCACCCACTACCCACTTCTTACAGGTGTTATCTCTTATGTAATGGGAAATGATGTCTCACTAGTTTCAAGTGCTGAGGAAACAGCTAAAGATTTGTACAGGGTTTTAGTCGAGAATTCCTTGTTGCGCGCCCCTCAGAACACTCCTGCCACCCATCGCTTTTTAGCTACTGGAGATGCAAAGGCATTTGAACTACTTGCACGACGATTCTTGGGACCAGAAGTTACACATGTAGAACATCATGACAACTAAGGAGAGAAAATAATGGCACGCAATGACGGTAGAGATGTAAAAGATTTGCGTGATATTAAGTTCACTCGTAATTGGTTAGATCATGCAGAAGGTTCAGTGCTCGTTGAGTTTGGAAAGACTCGAGTTCTATGTGTTGCTTCATTTTCACCAGGAGTACCACGTTGGCTAAAGGATTCTGGAAAAGGATGGGTAACATCCGAGTATTCAATGTTGCCTCGCGCAACACACACTCGATCAGACCGTGAAAGTGTCAAAGGTAAATTAGGTGGACGAACTCAAGAGATTTCTCGCTTAGTTGGCCGTTCATTGCGCGCGATTGTAAATATGCAAGAACTTGGTGAGAACACGATTGTTATTGACTGTGACGTTTTACAAGCAGATGGTGGAACTCGAACTGCAGCAATCACTGGTGCCTATGTTGCACTTGCAGACGCAATTGCGTGGGCAAAGAAAGAGGGACACATCAAGGCTTCGGCAAATCCGCTGAGTGACTCAGTTGCTGCCGTAAGTGTTGGAATTATTGGTGGCGTACCAATGCTCGATCTTTGTTATGAAGAAGATGTTCGAGCAGATACAGATATGAATGTTGTGTGTAGTGGCGATGGACGATTTATCGAAGTTCAAGGAACGGCAGAAGGAACCCCTTTTGATCGAGACTTACTTGACCAATTACTCAACCTAGCCGTAGCAGGATGCAAGGATTTAACACAGCTTCAACAACGCGCACTCAATAAGTAAATAGTTCACATGGCACAGCGCTTAGTACTAGCAACTCGAAATCAAGGAAAGATCGTTGAACTACGTAGAATTCTTGATGCGATTTCAAATGGGACTATTGAATTAGTAAGTGTTGATCAATATCCAGATATTGCCGATGTTGAGGAAACAGGTTCAACTTTTGAAGAAAATGCGCTTTTGAAAGCAGTTGCGATATGTAAGGCAACTGGATTACCAGCACTTGCAGATGATTCGGGTCTAAGTGTTGATGCACTTGACGGCGCACCCGGAATATTTTCTGCACGGTATGCGGGCAAACATGGTGATGACACTGCAAACCTCAACAAAGTTTTAGTTGAACTCAAAGGCATTGAAGATGCAAAACGTTCTGCACACTTCACGTGCGTTACAGCGTTAGTAATGCCAGATGGCCGTACGGTTACGAAAGCGGGGGAGTTTCACGGATTTATCGCCCATGCGCCAGTGGGAGAACATGGTTTTGGTTATGACCCAATTTTCATACCGCAGGGCTCCAGTATTACTTCCGCTCAAATGAGCCCGCATGAGAAGGATTTACGCAGCCATCGAGGAATATCACTCCGTGCCATCGCACCACATGTGATCGAATTGCTGGGGACGCTGGGGTAACCTTGTCCTATAACGATGACTAAACCGTTGTCGCATCGCAACCTCAAGGAGTAAACGTGGCTGTAAAGAAATCAACAACAAAGAGGGTTGTAAAGAAGGCCTCTAAGAAAGCACCTGCGAAGAAGAAGGCAGTTGCAAAGAAATCTGTCGCAAAGAAGTCAACAGCTAAGAAGCGCGTTGCCAAAAAGGCAGTTGCTAAGAAGAGTGTTGCGAAGAAGTCTGCAGTAAAAAAGACTGCGAAAAGAACAACTAAAAAAGTTGCGAAGAAGAATTCAGCTAATAAGAGCACAGCATCATCAATTGTTGTACCACCAGTTCCACGCGGAGGCATCAGCACAACTTCACGCGTGAACGTTACGACAACACCGGCACCTGTGAAACCGGCACCATCAGCTAAGCCATCGGTTGCTCCTAAGCAAGGGACTTCTAAAACTGTTCTAGGCGCTGTAATAGTTGGTGTAATTCTTCTGGCAATAATTGTTTGGTCACAATCAGGATCAGACAATGATGATTCAGCAATGCCTACACCTCCAGCTAGCGCTGAGGCCTCTGCGGAAGCAACCGCTGAGGCAACTGCTGAGGCAACTGCAACCGAAGAAGCAGCACCTGTTGCAGCGATAGAAGCACCTTCAAAGTTTGTAGCACTGAAAAGTGCTGAAGGTCTTACTTTGCGCTGGATTGCACCAACAGCTACTGATGGACTAACCGGTTACAACGTTGAAATACGTGCAAACGGAAAAGGTGATTGGAATGTAATTGCTACAGTTCCTGCAGATCAACTTACTCAATCTGTAACTAAGAGTGATACAACTGGTTGGACACAATTTAGAGTTACTTCAGTGTATGCCGATGGACAGACTGCTTCAGCAACTGTCTTTGGAATTCCTGGAGTTTTTGCATAAATATTAAATAGAAAAACCCTCGCTTCGTGCGGGGGTTTTTCTATTTAAGAAATTGAGAAATTGCATCAACGTAAGCGATTACTCCGGTTGGAACTAAGTGGACACCATCTGGCGCAAAATATTCTGGATGTCCAAGAGATATAGATTCCCAATCGACTAAGTACGTATTTGGATAGCTTGAGATTACTTCTCGGATGAGAGCATTATTGTCTTCACGCCAACCACGAGGCACTGCAGTATTTACAATAATTATTTTTGGCTGATTCTTGATTTCCTCAAAAATATTGACAACTTGCTCACGCGTTAACTTGTTGTTATTTCCTAGATTCAAAATCACAGTCGAGTCGGGCATATTGGTTTTATCGTGAATAATTACATCGAGTAGTTCTGGGGCTTGGCGACCAACTCGGGCGTTGATTAGGCCGATATGTTCGCGTAGATCAAGTTCGTGTCGAATTCCAAGAATTACCGAGTCACCAGTTACCCACAAACCAGAAGAAGCAATAGATCCGGAAGAAGTGGAAGTATCAGAGATAGAGGTTATTGATTCCTCTAAAGCTGCTGTAAGAGCACGTTGCGTACGGGTATTGGTATTGATTGCATGAGCACTGGCAACAGTTGTAATTGCTATGAGTGAAATGGCACCAATTGATAAGAGCACTTTTTGGCGTCTACGAACTTCTTTAGTGCGATATTTCATTCCTTTGAACCAGTATTCGAGTGCACCAGTGCGGATAGGAAGTTCTACTAAGCGCAATGAAATGTCAGAAAGTGCAAAAACTATAAGTATTCGAAGTGTGAATAGTGCCCAGGGCGATCCATCCAAATCAAATGCTGGTCTAGTGATTTGAAAAATAATCCAATGCCATAAATAGATTGCATATGATCGCTCACCAATCCAAACCATGAATCGGCTGCTAAGTATTGGCGCAAATCGTGATGCAGGATGTACAACTGAAGTAATGATTGCGCATCCAAAAATACCTGCTAACGGAAAAGCAAGTTTATAAAGAGTCGGGTCACTTTCATTTATGAAAAGAAAAGTAGCGAGTATTCCTAGAAAACCAAAAATCCCAATGCCATCAATAAAATCTTGTGCTTTTTTATTCACTTCTTCACTCAAGTTTTGTGGCACCCATTTGACTGCAAGTGCTGCACCGAGAAATAGCCCGATGCTATGTGTATCTGTGCCAAAATAAACGTGGCTAACCTGGGCTGCATTTGCAGAATCGACCCGCAGAGATAGAAGCAATAGAGATAGGCCAGAAAAACATGCAATCAATAGTGCTGTGCCAGGAATCTTATTCTTACCAAGGAAGCGCAGCACAAGGAGTAAAATCAAAGGCCAGAGCAAATAGAACTGCGCTTCAACACCTAAAGACCAGGTGTGCTGTAGCAGGGGTGGCCTTCCTATTGCTTCGAAATAATCAGTATGTCGAAATACGAGCCACCAATTCATAGCTCCAAAAATTGAAAACGGTGCATCCGTTAGAAATCTTTTGATGGTATCTGGAGCCCAGAGACTAACAAATAGGGCTGTTGTAATAATCATAAACAAAAGTGGAGGAAGAAGACGTCTAATGCGCGCTATGTAAAAGGCGCGCAAATCTAAACCACCACTACGTTGTATTGAATCTAAGAGCAAACGGGTTATTACGTAACCTGAAATTACAAAGAAGAGATCAACACCAAGAAAGCCACCAGGTATCCAGGAAATTCCTAAGTGATAGAGAAGTACGGCTACAACAGCAACCGCACGCAAGCCATCAATTGCAGGGATGTAACGAATGCCGCGGGGGGAGGCCATATTTATTACTTACGCTTAGTTGTAGTTTTCTTTGCAGCTTTCTTCTTTGCAGAGGCAGCCTTCTTAGCTGGTGGCGATATTGCTGCTTTGGTTCGCTCACTCTTTACCGTGATTGGTCCACTATTGATAAGTGTGTTGTCGTCATTGAGATTATTCAAAACTGTTTCTTGCAATTCAGAAAGTCGAACAAAAGCAGATTCTAGACGAGTACGAGATTGATGAATGGCGTTCTCTGCAGCATCGAGTGATTGAGTTTGAATTTTGTACAAGCGTTCTGCTTCCCCGATCACACTCGCCAGCCATTGGCGATAATTTGAAATTTCACCAGTTGCAGAAGTAATGATTCGTTCACCTTCACGACGAGCTGCAGTAGCTATTGCCATTGCCTCGCGCTTTTTTACCTCAAGTAAAGTTTCGGCTTCAGCCTCTGATCGAGCGATTTTCTCGGCTGCTTCAGATTCAGCGACTTGAATGTATTTACGACCGCGAGATTCAGCACCTGAGAGAATTGAGCGCGCCTTGAGATCTGCACTTTCAAGAGTATCTTTCGCGGCACGAGTAGTTTCCTTCACAACTCGATCGGCTGCAGCCTGAGCTTTTGCTTCACGAAGTTGTGCTGACTTAATCATTGACATTGCTGTCTCTGTTGCCAGAATTTCAAATTCTTCTTTACTTAGCGTTGTGATATCTCGCCGTGAACGAAGATCTGCTAATTGATTTTCAAGTTCGCGAATGCGCTCAACTGAGTTGGGTTCAACCGGCTCTTCGCCCTTGAAACCAACCCAACTTAGAAATGAGTTCTTCTCGCCCATGTCAACCTCGCACTATAAATGTGGAACTCCTATGAAGTTCCAAATGAGAACCCTAGATTAGAGTACATAAGGCCCTCTTCAAAAGTGCTTTGAGCCCAGATATAAGCCCATGATGAGGGGATTACGGTGGGTTACTTCGTGTAAATGGCGATTGAAATTGCTACATATTGGGAAACCCACGCAGCAAGGACAAAAATATGAAATAACTCGTGGAAGCCAAAATATTTTGCATTCCTACCCGGACGCTTTAGTGCGTAGAAAATTGCGCCTACCGAATAGAGAAGTCCGCCCAAAATAATTGGCAGAAGAATCCAGAGTCCACCTGCGCGATACATCTGTGGCAAGTAAGCCACGGCAAACCATCCTAGAAGTAAATAATTGGCAACATAGAGCCAACGTGGGGCACCTACCCAAAAAACGCGAACAGCAACTCCGATGAGCGCCCCAACCCAAATAACAGAGAGCAAAATTGTGCGGTCGCGACCATGAAGCAGAGTCACCGCAAAAGGTGTGTAAGAGCCGGCGATAAGAAGATTGATATTGGCATGATCAAAGCGACGCCAAATCTTCTTTTTTTCCGGTGACCACGGCACGCGGTGATAAATGGCAGAGACGCTAAATAAAAGAATTGCAGTTATTGAGTAAAGAGCAACTGCGAATTTAAAAGAGTTCTTGCTAAGTATGAATAAAACTAATGAAGCAATAATGACAGCAGGGGTAGCACCAAGATGAAACCAACCGCGCAACTTTGGTGGTACTACTTGTTGCGTCATGGTGGCTCCGATCAATGGACTACCCCCGACTGTACGGCAATTATCCTTTTGCGGCTGCGAAACCAACTTCCAAGTCAGCCTTGATATCTGCAATATTTTCAAGGCCAAGGCTCAAACGAACAAGACCAGGTGTCACTCCAGCATCTAATTGTTCTTGCGCACTAAGTTGAGAATGTGTCGTTGTTGCTGGATGAATGACAAGAGAACGAACATCACCAATATTTGCAACATGGCTAAAGAGTTTGAGAGATTCAACAAACTTCTTTCCTGCCTCAACTCCACCCTTGAGTTCAAATGAGAGTACGGAACCTGGACCCTTGGGTGAGTACTTCTTCGCCAAAGCGTTATATGGTGATGATGAAAGTGCTGCGTAATTTACTTTTTCAACACTTGGGTGCTTCTCGAGCCAAGCAGCAACTGCTTGCGCATTCTCAACATGGCGCTCAATTCGAAGGCTGAGAGTCTCAAGTCCTTGTGCGAGCAACCATGCATTAAATGGTGAAACTGCTGCTCCAATGTCACGAAGTAATTGCAAGCGAATCTTGAATATGTATGCAAGGTTTGCACCAAATGCTGATCCAACTCCGAGTGCTTGAGCAAAAACTAAACCATGGTAGCTAGGGTCTGGTTCATTGAATCCCTTGAACTTCTCTGGATATTTTGCATAATCAAATTTCCCAGAATCAATGATTGCGCCAACAACTGCGTTTCCGTGTCCTGATAAAAACTTCGTCGCTGAGTGAACAACCACATCTGCGCCATATTCAATTGGCTTGATTAGATATGGGGTAGCAACAGTGTTATCAACGATTAGCGGGACACCAACTTCATGCGCAATATCGGCGATTGTTTGAATGTCTAAGATTTCATTCTTTGGATTTGCAATAGTTTCACCAAAGAATGCCTTTGTGTTTGGACGAACAGCTTTACGCCATGAAGCGGGATCACTTGGGTCATCAACAAAAGTAACTTCGATGCCAAACTTAGGTAATGTGTAATGGAATAAGTTATATGTTCCGCCGTAGAGACTTGGGCTCGAAACTATATGGTCGCCAGCTTCTGCGACATTGAGAATTGAATATGTTGTTGCAGCAGAACCTGAAGCTACTAATAGTGCGGCAACGCCACCTTCGAGTGCTGCAAGACGCTTTTCAACAGCATCTTGAGTTGGATTCATAATGCGTGTGTAAATATTTCCCATTTCAGCAAGACCAAAAAGATTTGCAGCATGTTGTGTATCGCGGAATTGGTATGCAGTTGTTTGATACAACGGCAATGCGCGAGCTCCAGTTGTTGGATCGGGTACTTGCCCAGCATGAATCTGCAGGGTTTCAAATGACCATTCTTGTTCTGACATTTCTGACTCCCTTTGTCGGCGTGCTTTTTAGCGAGGGGTAGAAAATAGCAATTGTGGCCAGATACTTCTCACGAGGTATTTGTTGATGCAAATGGGATGCGTATAGGTGATTCCGAGGCGGGATTGCCCCATCCGTTCGCCTAGAAGCTCAAAAAACCTGAAAATTTCCTCGATTGGGCGAGCGAATCCTTTGCAAATACCCCAAAATATATTCTGTTGGATTACAAAGGCGTTCCTCGAGGCCGCCCTTGAATCTGATTTTCGAAGGTCGCCCGACTTTTGAGATTTGCCTAAACTTTACGGAGAGGCCGATTATGTTGAAACTCGACAGCAATCAATGGAACCTCGTCTATAACGTATTCTCGTTTGGACTTGTTTCTATGCTTGCATGCACGATCTACACACTTGTTTCACAACAACGTGTACTTGCAAAGTATCGCAATGCTCTCGTGATGTCATCAATGGTTACATTCATTGCTGGTTATCACTACATGCGAATCTTCAACTCATTCAATGAATCATCAGCTGACATGACTGTAAATGTCAGCGGAGCACAGGGATCATTCAACGAGGCATATCGCTACGTTGACTGGCTTCTAACTGTTCCACTTCTACTCGTAGAAGTTATTGCAGTTCTTGCACTTGCTAAGGAAGTTTCACGCTCCCTTATCATGCGTCTTGTACCAGCATCAGCTGCGATGATTGCACTTGGTTACCCAGGTGAAATTTCATCAGATAAGAACACAGCAATCCTTTACGGTGTTCTTTCAACAATTCCTTTCCTCTACATTCTTTATGTACTCTTTGTTGAACTTGGAAAGTCACTTGATCGTCAACCAGAAGGTGTAGCAGCAACAGTTGGACGCTTGCGTCTTCTTTTGATCGCTACATGGGGCGTTTACCCAATTTCCTACATTCTCGGCATGAACCCAGCAACTGATATGGGTGTTGCTGCGCAACAGTTCGTAGGTGTACAAGTTGGTTACACAATTGCTGACGTATTGGCAAAGTGCGTATTCGGTCTTACAATTTTGAAGATCGCACGCATGAAGTCAATTGCAGAAGGCATGAAAGACGACCACTAATTACTAAATAAATAAGGGGTGTCGGGAAACCGGCACCCCTTATTTTTTTGTAGAGTGAAGACATGAACAATTACCGAATGGGCGGATATCTACTATTCGCAATAGGGCTCATAAATTTACGCTACCAATGGGGAGAGCCTGGAATTGTTCAACGAAGTGCCGCAATTTTCATACCCGGGGCTCTCATACTTCTTGCTACTTTTATCGCACCCTTGAAACTAGTGCTTATGAGAAAAGAAGTTCAATATCTTTTGGCATTTGCGGGACTTGCAATAGTTGCATTTGCAGTAACGAATTAGTTTTTTTCTTTCTATTTTCCTGTTCGAAAAGAGATATCTCTTTTCTTCATTTCCGAGACAAGAATTCGAATCGCGTTTGGTCCCATACCGTGGAGCGCTTTTAATTTATCTAATGAAACCTTTCGTAAGTCGCTAACCTGTAATAGTTTGGCATCGACTAGAGCCCGTCGCGCAGGCGCTGCTAAACCGATTACTTTCCATACCCCATCGACTTCGTCATAATCTGTTGGACCGAGAGGCGTTCTAGTGGTTTTATTCTTATTCTGTTTCGCCATAAAAATTTGAATCCCTTATTTTTAGTCTGGTGCGGGAGAAGGGACTTGAACCCTCACGTCCGAAGACACAGGTTCCTAAGACCTGCGTGTCTGCCATTTCACCACTCCCGCTAAAGAGTGCCTAACAATATTTGCATCATTGAAGAGAAATTCTCCGGGAGAAATTCTCTCAACATCTCAATCCGCAAGAATCTAAATAGAGCCCCTTGGATAATGCCTAAGGTTAGGGGTAAGTTTGCGATGTTCCAAAACGAGAACTAATTACGAAGGAGCCCCAAAGTGTCACTCACCCCAATACCAGCAGATAAGTTCACATTTGGTCTTTGGACCATCGGATGGCAAGCGAGAGATCCCTTTGGTGATGCAACTCGTGGCCCCCTAGACCCAGTTCGAAGCGTCAATGAACTCGCAGCTCGCGGTGCACATGGTGTGACATTTCACGATGATGATTTGATTCCATTTGGTAGCGATGACAGTTCACGTCGCGGTCACATTGATCGTTTCAAAAAAGCACTTGCTGATACAGGAATGAAAGTTCCAATGGCAACAACAAATCTATTTACACACCCAGTCTTCAAAGATGGTGCATTTACAAGCAACGATAAAGATATTCGACGTTATGCAATTCGTAAGGTCATGCGCAATATTGAATTAGCAGTTGAACTTGGCGCAGAGACATATGTTTGCTGGGGCGGCCGCGAAGGCGCTGAATCTGATGCAGCTAAAGATGGTTATGTTGCAATGGAGCGCTTCCGCGAAGCATTCAACATTCTCGGTGATTTCGTTGTAGACAATGGTTACAAAATTAAGTTTGCAATTGAGCCAAAACCAAATGAACCGCGTGGAGATATCTTCTTGCCAACAATTGGTCACGCAATGGCATTTATTTACACACTCAACCGTCCAGAACTAGTGGGCTTGAATCCAGAAGTTGGTCACGAGCAAATGGCTGGTCTGAACTTCGTTCATGGAATTGCTCAAGCACTATGGCAGGGCAAGTTATTCCATATCGATCTCAATGGTCAGCACGGTCCAAAGTACGATCAAGATCTCGTATTCGGTCACGGTGACTTGAAGTCAGCATTCTTCTTAGTTGATCTACTTGAGCACTATAAGTACAGCGGACCAAAACACTTCGATTACAAGCCATTACGCACAGAAGATGACAAGGGCGTATGGCAGTCAGCAACATCGAATATGCGCACTTATTTGATTCTCAAAGAACGCGCTAAGGCTTATCGCAGCGATCCACGTGTTATCGAAGCAATGAAGGTTGCAAATATTCCTGGACTTCTTGAGCCAACATTGGCTGCAGGCGAGACATGGAAAGATTTAGCAAAGCCTGAAGCATTCGATGTTGAGAAGGCAGGAGAGCGTGGTTATGGCTACGAACTTCTAGATCAACTAGCACTTGAGCACTTGATGGGTGTGAAGATCTAATTAGAACTAAATAAAAAACGGCCTAGAGAGATCTCTAGGCCGTTTTTTATTGTGTAATTATTTTGTAGCACCCGCACGCTTGCGAGATACCGCGTCCACTGTTGCAGCGAGGATAAGAACCCCACCGGTTACAAGGAAGTTGATACCTGCTGGAAGTCCGAGAAGCCCAAGACCGTTGTCGATAATGGAAATAACAACAGCGCCAACAGCTGCGTGAGCTAAGCGACCACGACCACCGAAGAGGCTTACTCCACCTACAACAGCGGCTGCAACACCAGAGAGAACCATTGATTTACCAGCCGTTGCCTCTACTGCACCGATACGACTTGCATTGAAAATACCTGCAACAACAGCGAGCATTGAACAGATAATAAATGCAGACATGCGAATCTTTGGAACCTTGATACCTGCACGACGCGCTGCTTCAGGATTTCCACCAACTGCGTAGAGATGGCGACCAAAACGTGTGCGATCGAGAATCAAAGTACCAATGAAAAGAATTGTTATAGCAAACGGCATAACAATTGGAACACCTGCAATAGCAATAGAAGAAAGGCTGCGATTCACATTTAGAATTGCAACGCAACCTGCGCCTAATCCAGTCATAACTCCGAGTTTGATGAAAAGAAGAATGAGAGGACGGTTAGGCAAGTTAGATTTCTTGCGACGCAAACGGTCATAGAAATTAATGAGTAATGTGAGCGTCAAGAAAATACCAAGCATCAACCAACCTGCCCATTGCGGCATATTGTCATTCATAATTGATTTGAGTTCTGGAACTTCAACGCGGTAGATACCACCATCGCCTAGGAGCGCTAATTGCAAACCTTGGAAACCTAGGAATAGACCCAGAGTTACGACGAAGGATGGAACGCCAACTTTTGCGACGAAGAATCCAATAAATGATCCGACCATTAGGCCAATGACGAAACCGGCCAAAACAGATAAACGCCAATCCCAATGCCACTTATTTACCAGAATGATAAAAAATGCCATTGAAAGGCCAGAAGTAACACCAGCAGATAAATCAATTTCGGCGATCAAGATTACAAAGACGAGCGCCATTGAGAGCATCATCAAAGTTGCAGATTGAACCAAAAGATTTGCGAAGTTGAGCTTTGTCAGGAAGTAAGGATTCAAACTTG
>Ga0214919_10004763_pt1 | contig 19603 bp, 11 predicted proteins | sample LL1503_MetaG_FD_177994 | JGI IMG/M metagenome (GOLD analysis project Ga0214919, IMG submission 177994) | Freshwater microbial communities from Lake Lanier, Atlanta, Georgia, United States - LL-1503 | ecosystem: Environmental > Aquatic > Freshwater > Lake | place: USA: Georgia | collected...
GGAGTGTGGGGGGGTGATATTGTGGGCGATATTGTAGGCGATATTGTAGGCGATATTGGGGATGATATTGAGGATGATATTGAGGATGATATTGAGGATGATATTGTAGACGAAGGTGAAAATGAGGGCGGAGATGAAGTATTCAGTAAAGGTGTAAAAATGGTAGATACTCCAATTAGTGTATTGCGTGGGGGCATCACAAAAGAAACATTTAATATTGCAAGAGAATCAAAGGCGCATATAGTATTAACGACATATGGTTATAGTAGAAGAGGTATATCATTGCCATTTATGACCGCATTAGTTTTAGCATCCCCTAGAAAAAATGGTTCTAGGCAAATTATTGGTAGAATATTAAGAAGAAATCCAAAAGAAGACCCTAATAATTTAATTAAACGAAAAATTGTAGATATTGTAGATGTATGTACAATTTTGAAGCATCAATCAAATGAAAGAAAAAAAATATACAAAGAAAAATTTGGAGAAACAAATATTTACAATACTAAAATAAAATGGGATAAATTATAAAATGGGATAAATTATAAAAAATTTAAATAAATTAAAATAAATTAAAAAAATATTAATATAAAAACTTTTAAAAAATATAAAAATAATGAGCAATACAACTGAAATGAGTGATACAAATATAACAAAGGATATAGTATCAAATCAAGATATAACAAAGAATATAGTATCAACGGAATCAAATATTAGTGCAGAGCCTTTAATAGTGGTACCGGCTGAGCATACATTTGCACCACTTAATTCAGTTGCATTAAATGATACATTTGACCAATCTTATGACCAAAATCATGATAAACCGCAACATACATTAAAAAATAAAACAGAAATACATATGCATCTAGGTAAACCTAATCCAAAAGAAGATATAAAAAATCCATTTGTAATTGCATTAATAGTATTAGCTGCGGTTATTGTAATATTAGTTATTGTTTTAATTGCAATTATTATGGTTGGCAAGCAAAATACTACAACTACTAGTGGTACTAGTGGTGGTAATAGTGGACATCATAAATGGTTGGCATTAAGACATCATAGAAAAAATAAAGATCCTAAAAGAGATAAATTTGAGCATCATCCAAGTGGCCAAAATGATCCAAGTGGGTGGCAACTTTATTTATTAGAAGGTTGTAGTTTTTGCACAAAACAAATGGAAAAGTTAAATGGATTTAATACATTTGCAAAATACTCAAGAGGAAAGCCAGATCCAATTATTAATAATATTTCAGGAGAATTATACCCAAGAGAAAAAATGAATGGATTTCCATTATGGTACAATTCAAACACAAAAGAAGTAAAAATGGGATTTCAAGAAAATATTTGTAATTTAAGCCCAAAAATTAGTACAGCAAATTGTTAATTAAATTCACATATTTTTTTTTTTATTAAATATACTTATCTTTGTTTTATTTTAGATAATTAAAAATGGATTTAAAAGATAATTTATTAAATAATGACCATTTTAGTGCTCAACATGCACATAAGCAACAAAATGCACAACCGCAACATGCACAACAACATAATAATGCCCAACATAATAATGCCCAACATAATAATGCCCAACATAATAATGCCCAACATAATAATGCCCAACATAATAATGCCCAACATAATAATGCCCAACATAATAATGCCCAACATAATAATGCCCAACAACAGCATAATGCACAACAACATAATAATGCACAACAACAGCATAATGAACAATATAATACACAATCACATGTAAAACCACATAATACAAAAACGGTGCAACCTACTAAAGTAGTCCCAGCTATAGATACAATTGTATCATCTAAAGATTATGCTGAAACAATAATTAACTATGAAAATAAAGTAAAAATGTACAAAAATAGATTAAAAAAAGCAACTAATCCTACAAATATTAAAGAGTATACCCAAGAATTAAAAGAAGCTGAAGATAAATTAGCTAATACTTATAGGGAATCTTTTATATATTATTCACATGAAATAATTAATAATGATATAGATAAAATAAAAAGAAATAAATCTGTTTTTATTGCTTGGATTATAATTTTTTCTGTAATTATAATAGTTGTTATTATTACTATGACCATTGTTTTTACCAAACCAGATGATCCTCCTGCAAAATATAATGATAACGTTATAATAGGTTGTGTTGATATTGATATTGATTTATGTGCATACGGACCTTCTAAAAATAACCCATCTAAGTGCAAATTATTACTTTGTAGTGATGATAAGGTAAATACTACATATGGCGAATGCGTATCACTTGCATATAAATGTTCATTTAAAAATAATAGTTGTTTTAATGGTATTAATGGAACTGGTAATGACTGCAACCAAAATTGTAATAATAGCAATGCAAATCCCGCATGGATATATGGTCAAAATCATGACCCTGGTGCATATGTAAATGCTTGGAAGAATACAAGCGGTGGGCAGTGTATAACAAAATGCCAAACTCCAACTTATGATGGTACAGATAATGGATTTTGCGTAGTAAAAAATTGTGTAACTTCAATATGTAATGAAAATGCTGGGGTCTGTGGCCATCCATGTAAATTGCCAAAAAGTACAGTTAATTTAGGCAACACTGATAGTGGTAAATGTGATTATGCCAAATGCCCAATACGTGCTGGAAACATAAATAATTTAAAATGTGGAAATATTTGTAAAACATATTATAATGCTAATCACACAGGTAAAGCTTTTATGGCTCACACTGTCCATGGTGCATGTACTAAGGCATGCCCTAGCGAAAATACTAAATGCACTCAATATGGTAATTTTTTATGCGCACCAAACTGTGATTTTTTAATATCAAAAACTAAGTCTACTCAATGCGATGACATTGCTAAAACTTGTAAACTAGTATGTTATGTAGATTGTCCATATGGTACTAATATTATATATTTTAAAGATGCAAACGGCAACAATCAGGGGATCAAATCAAAAATTTGTAATAAAACATGTAATTATAAAACGCAAGTAAATACTGCTAATGGTGAATGTATACCAATAAAAAATAACTGTTTAAATATACATGGTACAAGTGTTGGTGCATATTTTAAGGATAAAAAAAATCATGGGTGTGTTACTAAAACATGGTGTTATGTTCCAATAAATAATCAATTCATGTGCAAGCCAAACCCAAAATATACTAATAATGCTATAGTGGACGGTGTAGCATTAAATAGTGATATTAATAAGAGATCAACGTGTGCACTACCACAACCAAATGGCCACGACCCTATTTCATGTGGAGATAATAATGCAATAACTCGTGTTACTGATAATTGTAGCCCATATTTTTATACAGCACATGCTTCTATAGTTGGAATTGGTAAAAACTGTACAATTCCAGCAAGTCAATGTGACCACCCAGGGGTGTCATTTTCTAATGGGTATGGAGTGTGCAAAAATGATTGTGCTAAAAATGCTGATGGCACACCTAAATTAAATTATGCTAAAACTGCATGCTGTGATGATATTCCTAATTGCAATGGTAAATCTATTATTTTGAATGATAAAGTAATAATATGTGATGATTATCCAAATTTATGCACTGTTAATACAGTTAATTGTACCACATGTAAGCTAAAAGCGGATTGTTTCAACAATGGGGTATCTAGAAAGGGTAATTATTGTAGAACTGATAAAGGAAAATACAATTCATGCACAGGGAAATTAAATGTCCCTGGAATAAAAGGCATTCATGGGGCAACTTGTTATACATATCATGGAGAGGCAAAAAAGTGTCGGTTGGGAGTAAATTTTAACTTTAATGGGTGTATGCAAAGTTGTGGCTTTACTACTGTTAGTTATAGGCCGGCAACTTGCCAACAATGGTCTCAAGATGGTCATTGTATGGAAACTAGAAATGATAATCATGCCCCAAACTGTTTAAATACTAAAAGCGAAAAATTAATTGGTAGAATGTGTTATATTGCAAACCAATACACTGCCCCAACTGCAGGATTTAATTGTCGATATTGTGAAACAGGGAATAAAAATGAGCATCAGTGTAATTTGGATCTAATATGGCAACCATTTATAGGTAATAGAAATAATCATTGTTACACAAATAAAGACAATAAGAAGGCATCAGATGCTGAATATGGACTAGGGTATAACTGTAAAGGAAGAGGTACTGTTCAGAGAAAAAATCCCTGTGCAAACTGTAATTATGGGTGGCAAACTAAACAACATAATCAATATTATTATAATAAAAATTCTTGTCCTGCAACTTATACAAAATCTAATGTTTATCCTGTTCAAACTTGGTTATTGCATAACTATTAAATATTTTACCAATAAAATAAACAATTTTTTATTATATTTTGGTTTATATATTTATAAAATGAATTTAATATTGGAAGAAAAATTAATAGAAACCCCATATAAAGAAAATTTAGATGAAGGCCAAAAAGATGACAAAAAATTAGATATTAAAACTAAATCTGCTATAATAGAAAAAATTAATATTTGGTTTAATGAACAAAATTATAGACGTGGATTATTTATTGCCGTTGGGGTTTTACTTACTATTGTTATTACATTGTTTTTAATATGGTATTTTAATAATTATTGTGCAAATACATACCAAAAGGCAAAAAATGGCGATTGCTGTGAATATAAAAGAACTGTAAAAAAACAAGTTTGTTATAAAACCAGTTGTAAAAATGGTGAAAGGAATATAAATGGATATTGCTGTGAAAATGGCGTATCGCATCAGTATTATGATAGTATTAATTGTATTACTGATAATTGCCCAAATAGTAAAATTGTGCTAAATAAAAGACTTAGTAGAAATGGTAATTATTTATGTTGTTTATATGGAGTTACTAAAGATAAAGAAAATTGTTACAAAACATCCTGCCAAAATACTTTATATGACACTCCACACCCTAGAACTGTAAATGGTAAATGTTGTTTAAATGGTGTAACTGTAAGTCATGCAAATTGTAATTCTACAAAATGTGATCAAAATGATTGCAGTAGACATGGTAAATGCTGTAATCATGGAGTTGCAGTTAATAGTAATTATTGCAATACAATAAAAACTCGTGGCGGTGCATATATAAAAAATTGTAATAGTTTTGCAAATTATGGTACTTGTTGTATAAATGGAAAAACTCATAGCAATAACCATTGCAATCAAAAATGTACATATTATAATGGAGTATCAGATGTCACTAGAAATGGAAATTGCTGTGAATGGGGAATTACTGATTTAAAGAATCAATGTAATCCTTCAAGTGACTGTATGGGAAAAGGAAAAAATAAAAATGGGGAATGTTGTCAATATGGAGTTGCTTGGAATACAACTTATTGTAATGACCATTGTAATCATAATTCATCATGCCATAATAATAATGGGAGATGTGTACCGGCAAAATCGTGTTTTTTCTACGAATGATTAAATTAATTATGAATAATTAATTTTTTTATTATATATAATAATGTTTAATCGTAAACATGAACTATAAAAAATTACCAAATCAAATTCCACAGCATACCAATGCGCAACATACCAATGTACAACATAATACCAATGCACAACAGCATACCAATGCGCAACATACCAATGCGCAACATACCAATGTACAACATAATACCAATGCACAACAGCATACCAATGCGCAACATACCAATGCACAACAACATACCAATGCGCAACATAATACCAATGCACAGCATACCAATGCGCAACATAATACCAATGCGCAACATAATACCAATGCACAACATACCAATGCACAACATACCAATGTACAACATAATACCAATGTACAACATAATACCAATGCACAACATAATACCAATGTACAACATAATACCAATGCACAACATACCAATGTACAACATACTAATGCACAAGATACTAATGCACAAGATACTAATGTGCAAGATACTAATGTGCAAGATACTAATGTGCAAGATACCAAGGCACAACAGATAACAGAATCTATAATAGTAATAAAAACTTCTTCTTTACCAAAAAATTTTTGCCCTAATTTTAGAACAAGTGTAAGAATATTTATATTTATAGTAGTGTTAGTACTGTCAATACTAATACTAGTTAGCATAACTATTGGATCATATAAAGTATATAAGTATTTTAATAAAAATACATGTTTTACAAATACAGTTAATGGTAAATGTTGTCCAAATGGACTCGCTAAAAATGGAGGTTGTAATGAAATTTGTACTGATGGAGGTATGCACCCACATACATTTTCTGGAAAATGTTGTATAAATGGCGTTGCTGGAAATTCACGATATTGTAATAAGCAACAATCCTGTACAAGTGCAAAAGATGCACTAACCGTACAAAAATTCTCAATGAAAGGAAATTGTTGTACTTTTGGAGTAACTAAATTAAAAAATAATTGCTATGCTAGTAGTTGCACTATGGGGAAATTTGGTAGTATTGGTAGAAATGCTGATGGTACATGTGTTTGTTTATTTGGCCCCGCCTTAAATGGTAGATCTAAAAATAATAAAGGATGTAATCGATCATGTGGGTATAAACAAATTAATAACGCAAATATTAAAATACATAATTCATATGATGGTGATTGTTGTGTATTAAAAGACAGCAATGGTAATAAAATACCAATAGAAGAGTTAGAAGATGATGGGTTGGCAAGTGGATTTACTGGTACCAATGCAACTGGAAAAACTTTGCTAATTCAATATTGCAAATCACAAATCTGTAATGATAGTAATAATTATACACAAGCTGGGCGTTGCTGTGAAAATGGTAAGACTAATTTAAAGCTAAAATGCAATGATTCTAATTGTAAATTTACACAAGTCAATGAATTGGGAAAATGTTGTCAAAATGGAGTTGCTATTCATAAAAATCATTGTAATGATAATAATGTTATATGTAAAAGCTACCATGCATCCTATCCAAAGGCAACATACAATTCTATTGGGACATGTTGTCTATATGGAGTTGCTTCAAATGGTAATTGTAATAAATCCCACTGCACAAGTACACCACAAAAAATATCATATAGTGGACAGTGCTGTAAAAATACTATAAAAATAAATGGCTATAAGAGATGTACTGCAGATATAATAAATACAGAATGTAAGAATCCTAGCTCAGCTAAAAGATATTATGTTATAAGCAGTGATCATGGAGAGCAAGCATATAAAGTACAATGCTGTAAAACTTTTGTCACTGGATTAGCTGAAGATGAATTAGAGTGTCAAGTAATATGTGCTAATCCGGCATCGGTTAAAAATAAATATGGAACTAAATGCTGTACTAATGGTCTAACTGTAGATCGCCTGTTTTGCAATGATAAATGTGTAGGTCAAATAACTGCTCATGCTGGGGCAAATACTGCATATGGCCACTGTTGCAAAAATGGAATTGTTTTAGGCGATGTAGATATACCAAATGATAGAATGTTAAAAAGGTGTAATCAAAGCGGTGCTGGATATAAACCAGCAGTACAGCAACATGGAAATGTTGGCGTAAAGGTGCCCGCTAAATATATGTTTACATTGAATGGGAGATATTGCCCTAATGGCTTAAATTGGAAGGCTACGGAACCTATCAATAGTGGATATGGAAAAGAGTATGTTGATTGTCTTGAAAAATGTGATATTGCAAATAAGGCTGTAACATTTTGGGGTAGAAATGTCCCATCTAATTATATTGCTAGTAATGGTGTTTGTAAGAGGTGTCCAATATATAGCACTTATTTATTAACAAAACATGGTCAAAATGCACAACATACACAAAGACAAAGAAAAAAAATAGGAGGTGTTAATGCGGGTTTAAATGGGTGTAATCAGTATTGCTATCCATTTCAAAATACTAAAAATGGTGGGTGTACAATTTATGATCAAAAAATAGGTACAGCGCATAACCACACAATAAAACTTATTTTTAATAAATTAAACTGGCAAAGTACAAATAGTGATGGTTTTACTAATACATATTATACAAATGGAATTACAAAAAGTATTTCTAATAAAGCCATAGTAATAACATTAGGAACTATGGGGAGTTACAACAAAGCTCTAGAAAAAAGACTTAAGTATAAATTTGGTAATATGAATTGCAAATGTGATGGAAACACATGGTTTCTTACTAAAAGGGGCAATCACTGTTATGGTTGTCCATCAAAACAAAAATATGCGGTTACGCGTAGCAATAAGGGAAAAAATCAACAAAATGATCCTAATCTAAGCTGTGGGTATAAATGGGGTCTAGCAAATAATTTTAGTTATGACACTCCTCACCAGTCTGCATATGTTGGAGTTATGACTGGCTCAAAGTGTTATGCTTGGTTATCAAAAGACTATTTAATGCTAAGAAATCTTCCAGTGGTTAGATCAATGAAACGAAATGATATTATATGTAAAACTATAAATAATAATGTATTTAGTGATGAAAGATATGGAGAAAAAACTTGTGTATATTGCCCGTATGGAATTGCTAAAACTGGCAATAATTGCAATAAATATTGTGTTGGTCAAGATTATTCAAATAAAGGTGGCTGTTATCAAGTAACTAATGTATATGTGACAATTAATGGTAGATCATGTCATCCAGATGTTGCCGTTACTGGAAAAAGTGGAAGGCATTGTACTTCTGATGGAGATGCCTATGGAAAACATGAGACGCCAAGAGCTTGCAATTACGTAACATCACTATTGAATAATTGTTATAAAAAAAGTTGTAAAACTAATAAAAATCTTGGATACACATCCAATCAAAAGAGATTTTGCGGATACACTAAACAAGGAAATTGTGTTGGAAAGTCCGAAAAGCATAAATCTATGTGTGCTGAGTATGGATACTTCCCTAGTGTATATTTTCAATATACCGCAAGTAATCAAGATGGTGTTGTTCCAACTAACTATTTTAATGCCAATCCACATAAATTATAATAAATTATAATAAATTATAATAAATTATAATAAATTATAATAAATTATAATAAATATATTTGGCATTAAAATATGAAAAAAGGTGGTGCTATACACACTCCAACTATACATACTCCAACTATACATAAAGATATACATCCTAAAGTTATATATCCTGAAGGTAAACTTCATGAAGGTAAACACCCTGACATTAAACTTCATGAAGGTAAACACCCTGACATTAAACTTCATGAAGGTAAACATCCTGATGTTAAACACCCTGACATTAAACATCCTGATGTTAAACACCCTGATGTTAAACACCCTGAAGATATACACCCTGATGTTAAACACCCTGAAGATATACACCCTGATGTTAAACACAAAGATATAAAAAAAAATTCACATATACAATTAATTTTGTCAATAATATTTGTATTGATAATACTAATAGTATCATTTATTTTAATATATTATTGTACAGATTGGCTAAATTGGTTAAAGCCTTCTAAAGAAGAATCTGTATCTAATGTTATAAAATGTGAAAATGTTAAAAATAAATTAAAAAAAATGGTAGATGATAAATGTATTGTAATTACTTGTAACTATGGAATTAGCAATTTAGGATATGCATGTAATACAACTTGTACAAATATAGGAGATAAAGTAATATCTGTAGTATACTTAAAAGATAAAGATATATCAGTATGCACAACAGTTTATAACTGTGCTCCAAATGGTAAAGTAAGTGGAATTGCAAGTGATCAAAAACATTGTAATGAGGTATGTACAGAAGAAAGGCATAATGATTATGATGGTAAATGTATTTTATCGTGTGATTATGGAATGGCTAGTAATAATGAAAAATGCAATGATACCTGCGTAAATACAAAAAATAAATATGCTACTGGGTATGATATAGGTGGAACATGCAAATATAAATATTGTCAATATGGCGTGGCAAAAAATGAAAAAACTTGCAACAAAAAATGCAATCAAAATTATCCAAATACAGTTAGTGGAAAATGTGGGACAAAAAAATGCTCAAATGGAGTAGCTGAATGTAATACAAAATGTAATTCTAAGTGTACATATTCGGGTGGCACTGAATATCAAATATGGATGAATGTCCCTTATGATGAGAATAATGCTAATAGTCCATATTCTTATTATGATTCATATGATTCATATGGTTATAGTTATTCTGGAAAATGCAATTATACTTGTAACTTCAGTTTTAATAAATTATACCCAGATAATCCAGATAATCATACAAATATTTGGTATAAACATGGCAAAATTAATGGTAATAGTACATGTAAACCAATAGTAAAATCTTGCCTAACAAATTGGAGAGATGGAAAACCTGATCCATATAGTTGTTGCCCAACATCTTGTAATAGATTATGTAGAACAGATTATGGAATAATGTCAATACCGTGTTTAAATTGCAGTACATCTGGAATATATATAGGTGAGTATGCTCCATTTTGGTATAAAAATCACAAAACTACTTATGGTAAATGTAAAGCAACACAAACATGTTATGTTGATGAAAATCTAAATATACTAGATGATTGCTGGTATGGTGATGTATAGATTAATATATATTTTTTTTTTAATATAAAGAAGTATATGCATATGAGGTTGATATCATTCCAACCATATGAAAGCAAACGTGAAAAAAGATATGTTTAGTGCAACACCATTGCTTTGAGGAATAATAACTACTTAATAAAAACAATATTATAACAATAGCGTTTAATCCATAATATTCATATAAATATTTTTTTGATAATTTTTTGTCATTAATATTATTTAATACATATGTAGTATATATCACAACGTGGCTATATGTAACTTTTGCAACAATTCCATCAATTTTATGATATATATTATTTTTTATTGGATTGATCCAAAATAAATTACTACATATAATTGCCAATAATGATAAAAAAAGATTTGACTTACATGCAATATTTTCTACTTGATGTGGTTTGCAATAAAACATTACTGGAAAAATATATGTAGTGATACTTACACAGCATAAATGATGCAATTTCATTTTGTAAACTATATAAAAATAGTTAAGTAAAAGCAATAAATTTGATAAAAAATTGTAAACTATATAAAATAGTTAACTATATAAAAATAATTAATAAATTTTTAATTAAAGGGAAGAGAGTCTGACGGCCGCGCATTCAAATTGGTGTTGGCCATGTGGTGTTTTTTTTCCACATAATGGTTGGTGTGTAATTTTAGTTAGAGAGTTAAAATGTTCTGATAGCATTCTTTTTTTTGCATTTGGTAACTTCATATAGGATAGCCAACTAAGTGCTTCACATGTGCAATCAAAACATCGATCATATCCAAATACATTCTTGCAATCTGGATGTGGTACTTTATATGTTTTCCAAGCCCGATCAATCATATTGTGCTCCATACATGCATTTTGGTATTTTACCACATCAATTTTCATTGGGGGTGGGTGTATTCCTTTTTTATTTATGATAATGTCTTTAGCATCGGCAACAAGGCGACACTCTGTAGATGCTTGTGGTGGCCACATTTGCCATAAAATTTGCCCTCTAATATATTTATAAAAATGCATTTTATTTTTATCTGATAAATAAGGAAGTCTAAATTTTAAAGATGCGCCTAATCTCGGTTGAATGAGTCTAGCCCATTCATCTTGCATCTTCATATCGGCATCCACTTGTTTTTCAAATTCCGAGCTATTTTCAGCACTGAGTCTTATATCACATATAAAAATATCACATTTATTAGTCCATTCTTTTGCCGTGTCATTTGTAAAAAATTGATTATATATATGTGCATTTCTACATTCTTTAATGGCAAATTTAGCCGGATCATATAAATGCCATATTACATTTGGAAATAATTCATATAACAAAGGAAGGTGTACACTTGGTGCAGCGCCGGCATAAACAATAATTGCGGGATCGGTTGCCATTTTTAAATATCTAGTCAATACTTGTAATTCTGCTAAAAAAAGTTTTCTTTGACCTAAATGACTATAAACTATATTATGTGCTAATGCCCCACCCTTACTCCCTCTATATGGAATATAAAATTTTAAACTATTCCATATACTCGGAAGTGGCCACTCTTTTGATGATACCACTAATATAAATTTCTGTTCTTTTTCCGTATACATATTTTTAAATTTTGTAGATAATAATATTTTTGCCTTCTCAACATTTTCTTTAAAATTATGCAAAAAACCATTATTCTTTTTTTGCAATTGTATATTACCGGGTTGAAGCCCTTCTTCATTACTACCGGTTTCTTCATTACTACCGGTTTCTTCATTACTACCGGGTTCTTCATTACTACCGGGTTCTTCATTAAATTCGTCATATAGCTTTGCAAATTCATATAAATTTTGTTCATAATTTTCCCATATTTTTGATTTATCTGTTTTCTTTAACATATTTTTTTGAAATAAATAATTAATTCTTTCAATGGGAGATAAATTTGGATGTCTACCATGTTGATCATTTTTATTAAGAATTGATATTAATGGCTCAAATTTATAATTTGTATCATTCATAAGAAAAGTTGAGTTTGCCAATTCTGAGTTTGCCAATTCTGAGTTTGCCAATTCTGAGTTTGCCAATTCTGAGTTTGCCAATTCTGTGTACATAGTCCAGATTGTAGCCTCAAGTGTGCAATCAAAGCAATAATCATATCCATGAATTTTTTTGGGATCAATTCCGGTGGGTGGTGGATAGTGTCCCCAAACTCTATCAATTACATTATGTGTTGCATATGAGTCTTGAATTGTTTTTAAATTTATAAACATATTAGAACTATTTCTTGTCGCGTCTATGGCCTCAATAACTAATGTCCCATCTGAGGAGGTTGGTGCTGTCCATGGGAGCCATAATATTTTTCCCTTTATAATTTCCACATTTTGTTTGGAATTATTAGAGACAAATGGCAACATAAATTTTAAAGATGCGCCTAATTTTGGCGAAATTTCTTTTATTATTTTTGATTGGTGTAATAATGATTCTAATAATTTTTCATCATGTTCTTTAGGTGTGGATTGTATAAATGGTCGATAGTGTGATATAACAATATCTATTTTATTATGATATTTTTGTGCCTCGGATAATGTCATTTCTTTTTGATATAATTTAATTGAATGTGTCTCTTTTATTTCATATGTTAGATCAATATCGTAATAAATATGCCATATAAATGATGGAAATAATAAAATTAATTGTGGTAAAAATATTGCATTTGATGCTCCAATATATAATACATGTGCATTTTTCTTATAAAATCTGGTTAACACAAATACTTGAGATATAAAAAATTTTCTAAAATAACAATTATGAGTAAGAAATGTTTGTGGTAAATATTGATCTGTGCTTTTTATTTTTCTATACTCAATTAAATTTACTAAATCATTCCATGGGCTAAATTTAAAATTTGAATCTATTTCAGATTTTAAAATATATTCTTTTTCTTCTGGGGTATAATCAATTTTATCAATAACTTCTGATAATTTTAAATTAATATCTTTTAAATTAATATCTTTTAAATTAATATCTTTTAAATTAATATCTTTTAAATTAATATCTTTTATATGATTATTACCTCCTCTAATACTATTAAATTTATAAAAAGGCTTACAATTGATACAATTTGTAGATATGACAATAATAATTCCAGATAATATTATTAATATAATCAAAATAAAAAAAATAGCACCAATCATCATATAATTTACTATATATTATAATATATTTATTTTATGTGCATTTATTTTATGAGAATTTATTTTATGAGCATTTATTTTATGAGAATTTATTTTATGTGCATTTATTTTATGTGCGTTTATTTTATGTGCATTTATTTTATGTGCGTTTATTTTATGTGCGTTTATTTTATGTGCATTTATTTTATGTGCGTTTATTTTATGTGCGTTTATTTTATGCCCAATATGTATTATAATTATACCTATATGGATTACCATATTGATCTAATGGATGTTTACATGCTTGAGCATTTGCAAGCACACTATTATTTTCACATGGTTTTGGGGTTGTGGCTATATAGTTTACTTTGCAATGACTACTAAATGTATATGGAACACATAGTCGTTTTTTAGTAGTACCTTCATCATTTATACAATTATTAAACCCACCATATAATTTTCCATCCTTTGCACAAATTGCACCAGTTTTATCTCCAAATGTATACATTGTACGATTATATCCATTATGTGGATTATCTTGATTTAAAGGATTTGAAAAACTTTCTATTCTATATAATATTTGATGACAAGAATTAACTGGATTATCTTTAACTGGATAATATAGAGCCTTTGCTATAATTGGTGGTGGTATGCATTTATTTTTATTTTTATTATTTGCCACTATAACAATACAGACAACTATTGTAATTATGATTATAAGAAATATAAAAATTCCTAATATTGTTTTTGTTGAAGGTTTTTCATATTTTTTTTCATATTTTTTTTCATATTTGTCTGGATTGTAAAATGCTTCATATGGAGATGGCTCTATTGGAGAGTATCCATAAAGTTGAGCATCTATCATACCATGACTCATATTTTATAATATATTTTTTATTAAAATTTCTCTTTTTATATTTGTACAAATATAATATAATATCATACATTATAATATCATACATTATATTTTGATACATTATCATACATTATAATATCATACATTACATTATCATACATTATAATATCATACATTATAATATACAAGTGTTAAAATATACAAGTGTTAAAATGAATCGTATGTATAATGATGATGATTTTAAAATTGATAGAGCAATGTCTTATGGAGAGATACCATATGATAAGTATTTGCCAAAATTTGAAAAAACCCCTATGCAAAATTATAAGCAACAATATAGCGACAATACATATGCCATTATAGGAAATGAAGACGAGCTTAGTGTAAATAATATGTATGATAATGACCCATATAAAAATTATGCTATGAATGAAATTATTAATTGGACAGGAGATGATCCTTTATTTGAAAGTGATCATGCTAGAAGAAATCCATCACAGTCAAAAATGGCTATAAATATGAGATATAATGGCACTACTGGAAATACAACAAACTTGCCCAAACACCCAGAATTATTTTATGGTTTTACCGGAAATGATCCTAGGGGAGTTGTAAATGACCCAAGATTTGACCAACTTAGAGGATTTGTTACCGCTCATGCAATAAATGTAGAACCAAGTATGGGAAAAAATGATGATAATCAAATCTCTGAAAGACCATGGACATCACAATCAATAAGCTATGATAAAAAATATGTGCAACAATTAACATCTAATAATTTAAAAATATTTAATTCTGAAAAAGAAGGTCGCCCATTTAGTAGAAATGTTGTCGCGGATGAGCAAACATGGAATAAAAATCAAGGAACAATTAGAAAATCTAATATGGACGTTGTAGATTTTAGTAAAATGGGTGGCGAATATGGCGAATATATTGAAATGGGTGGGCAGGTTGCCGTTGCAATTGGGCATGACCTACAAAACATAGAAAGGGCTAAAAAAGGTATAGATATAAATAATTATAAAACCGATCAAGATTTTAACTCTAGCAAAACAAATATAATAATTGGCGCTGGTAATAATATTATGCCTATTCAATCAACTATGTTGAATACTATAAATGACCATATTAATATAGATTCATTATATGCCAATAATAATTTTAATAAAAAATCTTTGGCGTCATCTATAGGGTTAGCTACAAAAAATGCAGCATTGTCAAAACAAGAATATATGCATAATAGACAAACTATGGCAAAAGATAAATTTAATGGTGGGGACTTATCTGATAATATTACAGCATTGTCAAATAGTCGATATGATTATGAGCATAATGTAGGAAATATTTATAAAAAGACAGTAAATGGGCAAAAATATAATGATTCTACAGAAAATTCCAATTATAGTCAAAATATTGTACAAAAAAATATAACCGGGGTTAATAAAAATGTAATATCAGATAAAAATAACACAGTGTCAAAACAATTAGATATAGTATCATCTATTGTAAAAGGTTTAAAGGAAAACACTGCATCAAGCAAACGAAAAATTGCAAATGAAATTATTGAACAGGCCTCCATGATTGAAAATAGAGATGGTATTGTATCGGTAGATTCAAACGCAAAAGGGCTCACTCCACACACTAAATATAATAAAAATATATCCGGAATTGATTCTGCAATATTTAAAAAATATATTAATAATGAAAATCAAATTAATAAATTTCAATCCGCACCAATATTGGAAAAAAGAGTACAGTTTGCAAAAGAAAGTGATGTTAATTCTTGGGGTGGTCAAATGCATACTCAATTTGGAAAAAATCCACAATATCAACACGATTATAATTTAGCATTAAAAAGAATAAATGCATTAGAGCAAATGGTTTGGCAAAGCTCTGAAGAAATGGAAATGGCCAAAACTAAAAATCCAGAATTATATGAAAGGGTTAAAAAAGGAATAGAGCTATCAGTTATGAACTGGAATGAATCAGATGATACACAAATTAGAAAAGCCGTACAAGAAATTCAAACTCATATCATGAAAATTGCTCCAAAAACATATACTAAAGATACTTGGAATGTAGGATATAAACAAGTTGAATATGGAAAAAATCAATCATTGTCCAATAGATTATCCGCATCAAATGATCCAGTAGAATTTGGCACATCTAAAGAAGAATTATTTAAAAACAATAATGAAGCATTTAGATATGGTGAAAGCATGAATGGTGCACCAAAATCATTAAGATCAGGAAGTTGGAACCGTGGCGATAATACTATGGATAATATTGACAATATGAATAGTAGGGGTAGCATGGGTGGCATGGGTGGCATGGGTGGCATGAATAGCATGGGTGGCATGAATAGCATGAATAGCATGAATAGCATGAATGACATGGGTGGCATGAATGACATAATTTTTAGGGAAAGAGGATTTTAATAGATTTATACAAATTAGTTGTGATAGTAATAAATTATCATTTTACCTCATTTGATGGCCTCTTTAAAACATTGTAAGAAAAAACTTTGAATGAGTTAAAAAATAAACATAAACTATTAATTATGGTCATCACATTTTTTTCCATTTTCGGTACAAGTTGTATAATGATTTTTACTCAAATTGTGTTCATCATAATTATAGCTACAATTTTTACAGATTGAATAATAGTTCTCATTAAATGCATTTTTTGGTTCCCATTTTGTGTTTCCTTGATCTTTGCAATTTTTGCAAATGGCATCTGTCCCAACGCATATCCACCCATTAGTTTTTTTTACATTTTGTCCAGGATATGGTATTTTATAATGTCTTACTTTTTTTCCCGCATGCCTTGTTTTTGCAGTTTTAACTTCCTTTACATTGTATGCTCTTGGCACTACATAACCAGGAACCCCTTTTCCATAAAAACATGGATTATCTGCATAATAATCTATTCCATAACTTACCTTACGACAATAATTACAACGTTTACTTTTTTCAGTTAAGCTTTGACAAACTGAATCGCCTTGACATGTTGTACAATATGATAATTTATATTTTTTAGTATGTTTATTCAAATAAATTGGTATTAAAATTGCAAGTACAATTACTATCAACAATAAAGCTATTAAGCCACCAGTAGCATGATTTTTTTTTTTATCATCATAGTTTTTATCATCATAGTTTTTATCGGGTTCTTCAATTTCAAATGGAACTTGCTTTTTATTTGGTAGTAGGGGTTGATTTTCAAATTGTCCTTGATAATAGCCTTCATTTTCAAATTGTCCTTGATAATAGCCTTCATTTCCAAATTGTCCTTGCACATAGCCTTGATTTCCAAATTGTCCTTGATCATAGCCTTCATTTCCAAATTGTCCTTGCACATAGCCTTGATTTTCAAATTGCCCTTGATTTCCAAATTGTCCTTGATCATTTTGGGGTCTTATTTCTGGTTCACTTGGATGCAAATATCCACCACCTAAAATAGTTTTTTTCCCTTCTATGGTTTTCATAATTTTATATATATATAATTTTATATAAAATTATAATTTTATAAACATGATTTTGGAATTGGAAACTCAAAATCTGGATAAACAAATCCGTCTAATATAGATATCTTTCCAGTTTTTATTGTATAGAGTAATGGATCTGGGATGGTTGGGCTAGTACTCATATTTGGTGTTAATTCCATAATATTTGTAATAATCCATTTAGGTTTATATTCAATATAGCCATTTGATTTTAAAATCGCCGAAGCTATAAAAGGTTCACTTAACTTTATTTTAACCCCTTGATTATTATAATATGCATTATCCACAGCATTTAAATGTAATAAATTGTTAAAATAACCACCATATATACACTTTTTAATATCCTTTATATTATTCATTAATAATTTTATATTTGGCTTATTCTTATCAAAAGAGGATAAAATACTAGTCAATTTATATTGCTCATTTTTATATGGATTTATCCCAACTGTGTACAATTCATCAATAATTTCATTTCGTTTTGTCATTGCCAATAAAAATTCAGAATATTGCAATCCAACAGTGTCACACCAATCTTTAAAAGATGTTTTTTTATATTCATAATACTCCTCACTGCGTAGAGGTTGCTCTGTCGGTTTTTTATGTTGCTCTATTAATTTATTATGATGTTCATTTGTGTCATCTAAATGTTCAGTTGTGTCATCTAAATGTTCAGTTGTGTCATCTAAATGTTCAGTTGTGTCATCTAAATGTTCAGTTGTGTCATCTAAATGTTCAGTTATGTCATCTAAATGTTCACCCCCAGTTATTTCAACATCTTGAAAAGAATTTAAGTTTTTCATAAAATATTCAAATATAAGTAAAGCTTCAATAAAATTGTCGGAAATAAATAATTTCATAGTGATAAATTTGATAGAGTCTAATTCTGAAGAATTTGGATCAAAAGTTGAATTTGATTTCATTAAAAACTGAAATATTTCTTCGCATTTGGGGATACTATTAAATAATATATTGGTTCCATATGGGAGTTTTTCTTTTTTCTTTCTCTCTTCAACGGTAAATAAATTCCCTATTGTCATAATGGATGCAATATTAATTATATCCTCTATGGATATATCATATACATAGCTTAATAATATCATTCGTATTGATTCCATTTTTATGGAATTAATATTTGATGCAATATGACCTAATTGGGTTAGTCCATACCCAATTTCAATACCAAATAAATTTTCGTCAAAAAACACCGGTGGCCATTGTTTAGGTAATGGTGCACACTCTGAAACAAACCCAAGCAAAGATGCAATTGCATTTGACATAATAAATGCCTCCATTGGTGGGGGGTCTAATAATGTTAAATCCTCTATTCTAAAATCTGGAAATTGTCCCATTATTATTTTTTGTTTTTGCTGTTCTTTTATAATTAATAAGTATTTATCCCTTATCCCACCGGTAATAAAATCCGGCAACTGTTGCTCGTCTAATAAATTATATGTCTCTTCTGTATATAGAGGATAATATTCACCCTCAAACATCCTACCAACCCTACCCTTTCTTTGCTTAATTTTACTCTTTGGGGCCGGCCTTGTAATTAAACCAATAAATTCCCATGGTTGATAAACCTCTACGGATTTATTCCATCCAC
>Ga0214919_10004764_pt1 | contig 19602 bp, 2 predicted proteins | sample LL1503_MetaG_FD_177994 | JGI IMG/M metagenome (GOLD analysis project Ga0214919, IMG submission 177994) | Freshwater microbial communities from Lake Lanier, Atlanta, Georgia, United States - LL-1503 | ecosystem: Environmental > Aquatic > Freshwater > Lake | place: USA: Georgia | collected 2015-03-15
GGGGCGGGGGGGGGTGAGGTGCTGGTGGGTGGGGGTTATCTGGGCAAGAACGCTGAAGTGCCGAATGCCAGGGCGGTGGTCATGGGCTCTGAAGCAAAGATCATAGCCGATGCGACAAGCAACGGTAATGGGGGCAGGGTGATCCTCTGGTCCGATGAATACACTGGCTTTTACGGCGATATTTCCGCACAAGGGGGAATCTCCGGAGGGAATGGTGGATTTGTGGAAACATCCTCAAAAATTAACCTGCAGGCCTTTGGTAACGTCGATGCGTCTGCATCCAATGGGAATGGTGGGCTTTGGCTTTTGGATCCGTTAAACGTGACGATTTCGACGAGCGTTAACCAAAGCGTTACCGCTGCACCTAGCTTTGCTCCTACGGCAACCGGTGCCAATGTTGAAAATACATCGATCAACACTGCACTGGGAGGGGGTACTTCTGTTACAGTTACCACCGCAACAGCGGCATCGGTTACGGTAACTGAGGCTGGGACTTTGGATGTAAACGCTCCCATCACCGGACCCGTGGGAGGTGGTAATTTAACCTTAAATTCAGACTCAACTCTTTCCATAAATGCAGCCATCAATTTATCGGCAAATACGGCGGCGGATCTTATTTTGACGAGCAAGGGCGACGTCATTATTGGAGGTGCGCTGACAGTTGGTAGCGCTGGGGCTGGAGGAGCGATCACGATTAATGCAGGCGGACAAACCGTTTCCCAGACGGCGGCTTTGATCGGTGATACACTTACGGTGACCGCAGGCACGATCGCATTGGCTGATGCGGCCAATCAGTTTGCCACGGTAAATCTTACATCACGAGATGGCGGGGGAGCTTTAGCCACAATCAGCACCCAGTACCGCGATCTAAACAACTACACCGTCAATATAAGCGGAGAGGCGGGATCTGGAAATGTGCAACTCGCAACCGACACGGGCACGGTGAGGATCGGCAGTCTAAATGGGTCCACGGGCGTTGAGGGTTTGCTCTTGGGAACCTCCAACGATACTGCTACGAGCACCTACTTTTCAGGCACACCAACAATTAGGATTGCTACTTTGGCCGCCCGAACTCTTGGCACGATTCAATTCAGCGAGAATGACCAGGGCTTCGAGATCGGAACAGTGTTTGGTGTTAGCGGAGTTTTTGCGGGGAATGTTAGCGTCTCCTCCGCTGGTTCGATTACACAGTCGCAACCGCTGACAGTTCCAGGGATCTTCGCAGCGAGCGTGACGGGATCTGGCTCCGTCATTGAGCTAGAGAACGAGTTTAACGATGTGGGAAGCGTGCTCCTGCAAACGAGTAACGGAGATGTGTCGTTCCGCGACTCCTCCGGACTTGTTGTCCTTGGCATCACAGCAGGTGGATCAGGCAACAACATCGGTCTGAGAGTGGACGATGGGGAGGTGACGAGCGCTCCAGGGAGTTTTGGAGGTCTTGTCGGGACTGGTGCGATCATTGCGTCTGGCGATGGAGTTGCCCTGATCGGCGCGGCCAACTTTCGTCTAGAAATTCTAAACGGAGGTAACCCATTGAACGATGTTCAAAACATTGGAATCGACATGTTGGGAAACAACTCGATCTATCTATTCCGAAATCGTGGAAAGCTGGACATCGCAAATGTCACTGCCAACGGATTAACGGCCTCTGGAGTTCTCGGGGGAGAGAGCGGTTTCGTGACGCTGACGGCGGGGGGTGATATCACCCAAAGTGCTGTCATTGATATGCAGGGAACCGGCACCCTCGGCGCGCCAGGTTCAGGTGGAACCCTATATGCCAGGACGAGATTAGACGTCGCACAACTACTTGATGAAAATGGAAGCATCTCGACTAAGAATACTGCCGATATCACACTGACAAACAGCGGGAACCAGCTTGGAAATATTCTTCTTGAGACTCTGAAATTTAGTGGTGATGTTGGACAGTACGGTCTGATTCAGTACACCGACGCCGATGGTTTCAATATTATGGGAATTCGTTCGAATTGGAACGCTACTCTTACTTCAGGCACCGCAGCGAATTCCGCTCCGAACACTCAAAGTGGGCCTATTGTCCTAGGATTCAAAGAACCTGGGCGTGTACCCGTACTTGGATTTGGGGGGCTTTTGCTTTTGGGCGATCGGGGTTACAACCTGAGTGACGGAGACGTGGCTTCCCTTGGAAACGATATCGATTATCTCGCGGCTAATATCCCCGGTTATTTAGCCGCAGATGCAGCTCGTACTCTCACCTATACGGATAAAAATCCTTTTGAAATATATTGGGTGGACCAGATAGGGAATCATACAATTGATTCTGGGGAGGCACTAGGCATTGAAAGTTCGGGAGTTCTTACGTTGCGGGCAAGGGACGGTAATCCGGAACTAGCCAATCTTGATTTTCCGATTCAGGATGGCGGCCAACAGGGCATTACCATCTCTACTTACAAGCCTGTCGGGGCGGACTGGACGCCGGGAATCGTCCGGGCCCGCGGACCCATCACTATCACGGTCGAGGACGGGCAATCGCTACGGCCAGTGCCGGTGCGCAACACGGACGGTGTTTTTAACATGAACTTTGGCACGACTCTAATTTCAACGGATAAGGATAAACCCGACGTTTCAGGCATCACAATTACTGCGGACAACATGTCCCTGAACGGTTCGATTCAAGCCCTTCTTGGTTCTGGCGATATCAAGACCCAGAGTGTGATCCTTCAGCCCTTTACTGGCTCGGCTGCGGATCCGCTGGTAGCCAATCGGAACGTGGTGATTGGCAGCAAACTGGGTCGGCCTACCAGCCAACTGGAGCTTTTGCAGAATGAGCTTCGGACCGTTAACGCTGACACTCTTCAGATCCAGACGGCCAGCCGCACCACGGGAAGCGTGGCGGGCGGACCCTATGCGATCAATGTGGTTGAGGATATTGGGCTCATTGGAACCGAGGCTGGTGGGGGCGTGGGGACGTTCCGTCTGAGGGCGAATGGGGATGTCAATCTTGGGGGGCGGATTACCTCCGTGGCTAATAGCTCGGGTGCAACCGCCCCCCTGAACGTTTCGCTGAACGCCGGGGATGCCGCCACGGCTGGGCAGGTCTATGCCAAATCGGGAATCACGACTCTGAATGGGTTTATCGATCTGGCGGGCACGGACATTCTGATTGCGGACAACCTCAATGCTGGCACCGGCTTGGTTGTCTTGCGTCCCACGAGATTTTTCGGGCTGACAGATTTGACGGGCGGACTGGAAGACCCTGTCCTGACAAGTGCTGGAGGTGGATTTAACCCCAATAGTGCCCTGACCGTGACGATCGGCGCACCAAGTGGTGCTGGGGGAGTCCAAGCTGTGGGCAAGGCGGTGATTAGCACGGCACCCGGTACGTACGGGCAACTGGCTGGTGTGGCCATCCAAGACAGTGGCAGCGGATATCTTGGTGGTCCTGCTACGGTGACAATCACACCTGTCTCAGCGACGGGTGTCGCAGGAATTGAGAGTGGAAGTGTAACGTCTATTATTTTGACTAATGGGGGTTCTGGTTACACCAGCGAGCCCAATGTTACCTTCACCGATTCAAACCAAGCAAACCAAGGTGGAATCCGAGCCACCGGTGTTGCCGTAATCGACCGGACGGTGGGGAGCCCCACCTTTGGGCAAGTGATTCAGATTAACATCACCAATGCAGGCACCGGGTATACGAAGCAACCCATCGTGACGATTGGTGCGGCGGTTGGTGCGGGGGACCCTTTGGACAACCCCGTCTACACAGCAAATCCTGCGACAGCTTATTCCACGGTGGGCAAAGCTTTATCGATCAATCTCGGCACCGAAGAAGGCTTGGGAACGTCTCTTGGTCTACTTCCTAGCGAACTATCCCTGGTCACGGCGCAGACGATCCAAGTGGGTGCCTTTGCGCTTGATACTTATCCGATCATTGGGAGAGCACTTCCCATTGGGCATCCTTTCATTACTGGGACGGCTGCTGCCCCCACATTCAATACGGGTAAAATTGTGCTGAGCGACAATATTAACGTCGGCTCACAGGACCTAGTGCTAGTGACGACAGCGCAGGTGCAGAACCGATTCCAGAATGGAACGGTTCCTTCGACGCTTGATCAGGCCTTGGCGATTACGGCAGGTGGTCTGGGAGTGATTTCCACAGGAGGATACCCGAATTATCCCGAGGCAACGGTTCAACTTTATGGGCCAAACCAGATCGACCGGTTGGCGTTGATTGTTCCGAACGGCAGCGTGGCTGTGCGGGCGGTGGATGGGTTTGTGGGCGGAGGAAATTTCGGGACAACCGCAGTGAATCCGGGGGCAGTTGGCGGGGTTACTTACTCGTCCACCCAAGATTACCAAGGCATTGGGATCGTCTATGTGGGTGAGCTTTCGATCACTTCCGGCGGAGCGGTGACTGTGCGGGAGCGGGCCTTTAGCAGCGGCCCATCAAGTTACGTTTTTGCGAACGCTGTTGGATTGCTGGCAGCTGATCTAAGTCAGGCTGGGCAAGGGGATGCCTTTTATTTTGAAGCCGTGGGTGGTGGCATCGTAGGGGATATGAGGCAGGGAGTGGTGACCAGCCTGTTGCCTGTTTCCAGCATTCCGTATGAGTACACTCCAGTGATCACTATTAGCTCTCCAAATGATACGGACGGGTTTAATGCAGGGGCAGTAGCAACACAGGATCCTGTGTCAGGCGCCGTAACTGCAGTCAACATAAGTGGGACAGGGGGCCTTGGCTACACCACGACGAGCGCGGGTGCGCCTAGTGTTAATATGGTGGTTTCGGGGATCGGATTGCCCGTGGTGGATGTGACCACCGGAACGGTTACCGATATTAAAGTCGCTGCGAGTGGGAGTGGGTACAGCAGCGTACCTACAGTGACGATTTTCGATCCCTTGGCTGTAGGAGTTGGAGCCACTGCTACCGCCGTTATGAAAGTGGCTCGTACGCAGATTTTCGGGGGGGGATCTGGATACGCCATCGGAGATACAGTAAATTTTGTTGGAGGAGGGGGAGCTGGGGCAACAGGCAGTGTCACTAGTATTGATGCCAACGGTGCGATCACGGGGATCAGCACGGCCGGAGGTCTAAATTATACCAGTATTCCCAGTGTAACTGTCACTTCTGCAGGTGGTGGAGCAGGTGCTAATGTGACAGCATCCTTAGGGATCGCCCAATTCACTACTACCGCAGGAGGGACTCTATATACAAGTGCCCCTATTATAGCCTTGAGTGGAGGAGGGTTGACGGCGGCTTCGGTCACTTTAGGAACGAATGGGGGAGTGAATACGATCAGTCTTGGAACTGGGTACACCACCTTGGCGGGGTCGGTTTCGATTGCGGATGGGGGTGCGGGAACGGGAGCGCTGGCGATTTCGACTGGAGGCATTTCACGTTTCAGTATGGCTAGTTTAGATGGTTACTTGGCGGCTCCATCGGTTACGATCGCTGCACCCACCCCGATCAACGGAGTCACTGGAGAGCAGGCAAAAGCTACTGCGATTATGGGGGTGGGTGATAATATAGCCGTAACCACAAGTGGCGCTGGTTACTCTATCGCTCCCTCAGTGGTTATTAGTGGTGGTGGGGGAACGGGTGCCACGGCGACTGTCACCTCTTTTAGTTTAAATACGGCTCCCCAAATTCAAATTCTCAACCAAGGAATCAACTATGCGGTTGGAGATAATGTTCTGCTGGATGCAGTGGCAATTGGGACAGTTGCATCAATAGGCGCCAGTGGCCAAGTGACATCAATCGATCTGGATGCGCCAGTTGAGGGTATTGTAACTTTTCCAACACTTACCATAGACAACAACGTGAGTCTAATTGGGAGCGGTGCGGTACTAACCCCTCTTCTTGGTGTGGATACCATCACGATTGCTAATACCGGTGTGGGCTACACGGCTCTTCCCAGCATCACGATCACGGACGCAAATGGGGCGGGTGCGGCCGCATCGGTGACCGATTTGGAGATGTTTGGAGTAGCTTTGGCTAACAATTTAGCAGGTGGGGCAGGTTATCAGACTGCTCCCGTTATTATTGTCGGCGCAAATACACTTGGGGCCTCGCCCACGGTGACCAGCACGCTTTCCACCCTTTTCACCTCCACGGCGCGTGGTTCGGACTATACCGAGCCATCGGTCACCTATACGGCAAATGCCGGATCAACGGGTGTTGGGGGGTACGTGGTTTCTGGATTTACGGGAGGAGTAAACGGAATCGTGACCAGCGGGGGTGCTGTGACCCTCTCTTTTAATGATCTCGAGATCCAAGGGCTTCTTCCATCCGAGACTGGTTACGGCACAGCCAATTCCACGCAATTGACCACCGTGGACACCACATCCGGCGGCGCCAATAACCCAGCCAATATCACCATCCAACCTGCGACCGGTACGGAAACGGGCGGAGTCAGCGTGGTCAACGGACTGCCCATCAAAGGTTCCCCCATCCCCATCAACATAGGATCCACCGCCCTGCCGGATGCCAACAATGGCAGGCTAAACCTTTCCCAAGGGGATCTTGATACGCTGATCGGCCAGCAGTTGACTATTGGGCGCAACTCGACGGTCGGATTTGAAGCGGGGCCGATCACCGTCTCTGCCGCTGTGATCATGAATCCTGTGAATATTCCGGTGATGAAGCTGGTTTCGGGTGGAGAAATTTCCGATCTAGGTGCGACGTCCGGAATCGCGCGTAGCAACACCCTTGGTGTGGGAGTTTCTTTTAGGCTCGGCCTGGATGCTTTCGGTGACATCGGTTTGGTGGGAAGCGGAAATAATGCGGACGTTCTGGCGGCTCAGACGGCCAACCGGGCTAGCAATGTCCGTTATGTGGATCAAACGGGCATAACCATCGGCACCTCGGGCGACATCGTGGGTGTCTTGGCTAAAACTTTTTATCTTCAGGCAGGTGCCGGCTTGATTAGCGGAGATATTGGCCAAGAATTGGGAGCGGAGATTCAGGCAAGCAATCTCTCACTCCGAGTGGGCACGGTGGGTGCAGGTATTGCAAATAGTCGGGCGGTCTTAAATCAGCAAAATGAGGTCAGTAATTTTGCCGCTGATTTCAACACAGCTGCGGGTACCACCCTTTACTTTGAGAATTCGACTGATCTTAAGATTTCCAATATTTCGGCTGGCCAACCAAACAACAATCCCCCCGCGGTTCAGGGAGTGCGTGCCACGCGAGTCCAGATTGTGAATGGGGGAGACCTGACCCAACAGGACCTGGCTCCGATGCTGGTGTCAGGATCGCTCATCATCAGCGTGCCGGATGGTGGTAATATCATTTTGCCCAGTTCGCTGAACAACATTCCTAGCGATCTGGTGGTGGGTGCGGTGAAGGCTAATGGAACGGCTGGCACGGTGAACGATCTTAATCTACGATCCATTGGAGGAATCACGGTTGGGAATAGTGGTGTGTTTGTATTGGATCTACTGACTGCTGGCACAGGTTATACCTCGACCCCAACTGTGGCCTTTAGCGGTTTGGGTGGAGCTACTGCGACGGCGTCCATGGAAGTTGGGGCGATTACGGTGGGTAGTGCCGGTTCCGCTTATGTCATCGCTCCGACCGTTTCGATCACCCCGAATGCTTTGGATACTACCGGATCGGGAGCTGCCGCATTGGCAACGATTGACGAAAATCCCCTGAGTAGCACCTATGGTCAGGTTACAAAAATTGTCCTGACGAGTACGGGGGCCAATTATACGTTAGCGCCGAGTGTTACGTTGAGCGGGGGAGGGGGATCGGGAGCGTCCGCCAGCGCTACGCTGGACATTGCTAATCTGTTTTTGACCGCTTCGGGAACCACCTATCTGATCACCCCTACGGTGACGATTAGCGGAGGCGGTGGAACGACACAGGGTACAGCCCAAGCCACGATCACCACTACGGCTGCCGGTTTGACTGGGGATCTTACGCTCGTTGCGGGTGGAGCCATTTCGCAAACATTGCTCACGAAGAATGCGATCAGCGTGGCTGGTAATACGACCCTGACAGAAACCTCGGGGTTGGGAATCAATCTTAGTAATACTGGAAATAACCTTGTGGGAACGGTGACGATTTCACAGGGGGGCGGGGGGAATGTTGCGCTGGTCAACAACAGTAGCCTTGTTTTAGGGAACATAGGGCCGGTTGCCGCCACGCCGGTTGTTCCGATGGGAAATCTGAGCTTCACTTCGCTTGGTGGATCGATCTATCAGAACGGGACTGGAACCAGCTTGACGGTGGGAGGAAATTCCACCTTCTTAGCCCAGACCTCGACTGGAACCCCCAACGGGGCAGTGATTCTTAACAATTTAGGAAACTCATTCACTGGTTCTGTGGCCGCCACGGGAACGCGAGTGGTGATTCGGGACAGCACGGCACTGAATTTGGGGGCGGTAACGGCGAGCACCAGCTTGTCGGCGACTTCGACGGGAAATTTCACCCAATCCGGCGCGATCAACGTTACGGGGATCGGGGCTAGTGCAATCAATGCGTCGGGGACGGTGACGCTAACTCTAAATTCAAGTTTTGGGGGTGATTTAAGCGTGATCTCGACCGCTGCTGGGCCGGCGACGACGATTAATCAGACGGGGGGAGTTCTGACAGTCGCAGGCAACAGCACCTTCACTGCGGCTGGGGGCAACAGCATCAGCGTGGGGCAGGCAAATACCTTCACGGGAACCGTCTCCTTCGCGGCTTCATCGGGCAATCTGGCCAATATTACGGTTCAGGACACGACCGCGCTGGTGTTAGGTGCGCTAACCCTAGGAGCTGGTGGAGACCTTAGCGTGACGGCACCTGGAATTACTCAAAGTGGTGCGTTTGTGGTTCCAGGAACGATTACTTTGGCTGGTGGCACTGCCAACAACATCACACTGAACAACGTAGCCAACAATTTCGGGACAGTGGTGATTAGCAGTGCATACAATGCTTCAATCACAGATCTCAATTCTATCATCCTGGGGGCAGGAACAGTCAGTGGGGCACTTACCCTTAATAGTGGAATTTCCTCACAATCTGGTCCTATTACAGTTCTAGGCACTACTACTGTATCGGCAGGTTTAAACGCGATTAATTTGAGCAACTCAGGGAATGATTTCGGCACCTCGGTGAACTTGAGTAACAGCGGACCCAACAACATTTCCGTCCAAGATGTGGGGGCTTTGGTGATAGGAAACATTTCGATGAGCAGTGTCCTGGGCGGTGGGCTGACAATTCAGGCTGGCGGGGATATCACCCAGCTGACCGGGACTACGATCACAACCGGCACTGGGGCCATCGCGATCACCGGCGTTAATGCCAGTTCCATAACCCTAGCCAATGCAGGGAATGCGTTTAACGGGACGGTGGTGACGCTGGCACCTAGCGTAGGCGTCGGGAACCGACTGCAGAATGTGACCCTACTGGACACAACGACATTTGATGTTCAGAGCGGACTCAATCTTAGTGGTAATTTTGTCCTAACGGCGGCAGGCGTAACCCAGTCAGGACCCATCACGGTGGTTGGATCAACCACGGTTTCAGCAGGGGCAAACGCGATTGATCTGAGTAACTCAGAAAATGATTTTGGCACCTCGGTGAACTTGAGCAATACCGGGGCGAACAATATTTCCGTCCGAGATACGGGTGCCTTGGTGATCGGAAACATCTCGATGAGCAGTGGTTTGGGTGGTGGGCTGACAATTCAAGCTGGCGGAGATATCACCCAGCTAACCGGGGCTACGATCACAACCGGAATTGGAGCGATCGACATTACCGGAGTAGATGGAAGCTCTGTGACTCTGGCCAATACAGGGAATTCGTTTAACGGTGCAGTGACGCTGGCGCCCAGCGGAGCAGGGGTAAATCGCTTGCAGGACATAACTTTAACCTCCACCACCGCTTTTGAGATTCAGAACGGACTCGCATTGAATGGTAACTTAAATCTTACTGCTGCTGGCATCACTCAGGCCGGAGCCACCACGGTGGGGGGCACCACAACTTTGAGTGGAGGTACTGGGGCAATTGTTTTAACGAATAGTGGAAATAGCTACGGCGGCACAGTAACGGTTACGGGTGGTGCTAGTGCGGATATGTTCCTTTCCTTAGCCGATGAAGGGGACCTTGGTCCAGTGACGACAAGTGAGGCGTTCACGTTAAGAACAGGGCCGACGATAAGCTTTAACATTGCGAACGGTGCATCGGCCGGTTTCGATGTGACGGACACCCAGCTTTCTAACTTTAATGTTGGTACCTTTGCTCCGATTGCCAGCGGTGGAGGAGATCTTAATTTAGGGGCGCTCACTTCCTATCCTGGTATTGGCAGTATCAGTTTAACAACAACAGGTGGCGGAAATATCAATGGTCTAGGTGCGATTTCCATGAATACCCTGCAGTTGAATTCCTCTGGGGCTGCTACCTTCAGTGCGGTCAATCAGATTCAAAACTTAGGCAACGTCACCGTCGCTTCTGGGGGGCTAACCTTCCGGAACGGGCGTGGCCTGAATCTGACGGGAACAGTTTCGATGCCACAGAGGTTTTCATTGGAGGTGGCGGGTCAGTTCTACAATCAGACGGGACAGTCGCAGCCTCTGGCAGGTGTGGCTGGCGGCAGCGTAATCAAGTCGCTCTCCTTGATGGGTGGCTTACCGAATCAGATCTCCGGATTGGCTGGCTTCTCCAACCGGTATGACGGCCAGATGCCCACCTCCGGTAACGTGATGAGTTATGCGGTGTCGCCATTGGCGATGTTCGCGCCCAGCGGGACGACGATTGCGGGCGTGGATCTTGGTGGAACACAGACGGGGGGAGGTCAGTTCAACACCTTCCTCACGGGTAGCGATAATTTGAATTGGATGATCTCGGATTTCGGGCGATTTGATATGCCAACGGTCAAGCCGAGCGGGATGGATTACATTCTCTACCCACAGAGAGTGGAGCCTGAGACGAGGACACTGCCTGCGGCGACGCTGGGTCAGCTGGAGCGTGAGCTAGGAAGACCACCCACCTTGGACGAGATTCAGGCGAGAGAGGTAGCGGTACGAGAAGCGGCGATGGTTCGAAGCGGAGCGATTCTGGAGCGGACGAGCTTTGATGCGGTGGAGGATGAAACGGATAAGCAGGAAAGTGCGGACGTTCCAGCCCAGGTGATCGATGGTGGGAAGCCCCAGGCAGGCGGACCCTCCTTCGCTCCTAGCCCCGCCAGTGCGGGAGGAGCTTCGGAGGGTTTTGGGCCGCAGGCTAGGAAGACTCAGAGTGTGAAGCAGGGGTCGAATGGGCCGATTTTGCGAAGCGGTCCGATTCGGTCGGTTGCTGAGCTTCGCCCTGCGGAACCTGCAGAGGGGGCAAGTGCAGGGAAGACAGCGACACAGGCGGTACATTTGGATGCGAAGAGTGTGATCGAGCAGGAGCGGGCGAGTGCGGAAGTAGGAATCGCGCCACCGATTGCAGCGGGGAGATGAGGGGGGATTAAGGGATGGTACGGACGAGCATCCTGCTCGTCCTAGGATGACCGGGACGGTCATCCGTACCTTTGATTACTTCGCGGTGCCGTAGAGCTTGAGAGTGGCTGAGTTGAGAGTGCCGGTATTGCCGGACACGCGGTCGGCGATCTTGAGTTTCCAGAGGCCACGTGAGTCTTCCCCCCAGTTGTGGACGGTGGAAAAGGTCCAGTCGGGGTAATCGGCGGGGTCGGCGGCGTAGCTGGTATGTTTTTCGGCAAGGCGACTTGTGGTTCCATCGGGGCTGGTCAGTTGGATTTCGAGTTCCCCACGGGAAGGGTGAGTGATGTCGGTGGTGACAGTGGCGTGCTCGACTCGGAGGGCTGAGAGGGCTCGGGTGTCAAAATACTTTACCAAGCCGGAAGAGTTATTATCGCGAATGGTGGAGGGAAGAGAGGAGAGAGGGACGGAGACGGAGGTCATCGTGCCTAGTTTGGACCAGTTTTTGGCGAGGCGGACGGCATCGGAGGCGTTGATCAGGCCAGCCCCGTACTTGTGGTTGAACCAGAAGCCAGCTCCGTTGATGGCCCAGTCGGAGTCCCCGGAGTCATTTTTCGTGGCCGAGCGGATATAGATCTCCTTCACGTCCCGCCAGTTGAGAGAGGAGTTGGCTTGAAGGAGTAGGGCGGTTACGCCTGAGACTACGGGAGTAGCCGATGAGGTTCCGTTAAAATTTTCCGTGTAATCATTATTCGAATAGTCTGGTTTGCCGTAAATATTAACTGCTCCAATGTTGTACCCTGCTGTCCCAGTACGGTCAGTGGTCGAGGTACCTTGAGGTCTTGAAGAGGAAAGTCCGTAGACATCTCCCCCGGCGGGAGCTGAGATAATCAATGATGCCCCCGGGTTGCTATAATCGCATTGGCGAGCTTGATCGTTTACCGCAGCTATTGGGAGTGTGTAAATGGAGTTTTTTAAGCCCCGTTGATTCGTGTTTGCTTCCTTGGTTAGATCATTGCCACCAGAAAATGTGATGACTGTTCCCGCATTAGCCGCTGTAGCCAAAGCTGCTTGGACGATTTCGTCATCGGGTTGAAGGGAGTTTACTCCTGTCTGCCGTGACCAGCTGTTGCTCTTGATTCGGATTCCCGAACCGCCGTACGCGTAAGCATCAGCTTCATCCAAAGATGTGAAGCTCCCTCCAATGAGGCGGATGGGGGCAATCTTTGCACTAGGAGCAGCGCCAGTGACACCAATGCCATTAAATCCAACGGCTGCAGCCACGCCTGCAACAGCAGTTCCATGGTTGTCTGCAGCACCAGGACTTGGGTCATCGGATGCCCCGTCGTTGAAGTTAATCTTATATGTAGCGGATATATTGGCGGCTAGATCCGGATGGTCCATTTGAACTCCATTGTCCACTATGCCAACCGTAATTCCTGTTCCACGGATGAGATTTCCAGAGGAATCGCGCTGTTCCCAGACAGGGGTGATTTTTGCATCGGAGGCTTTTTTCGCCCCGTTTTGTCCGCGCCCACGAATATACCACTCGTCTTTGAAATATGGGTCATCAGGAAGAAACTCTGGTTGACCTCTAGACAAAAATAACGGGCGGGTGTTAGTCATTCCTTCTGATCTCATTTTTATAGTGCTTTCGATGGCCTGCGTGGGTGTTTCGCTTGAAAAAATCAGAAATCCTTTTGCGTACGCAGGCTCGGATTTTAAGCGTAGGCCGGCCTCAGCTGCGGCCTGGATGGCGGCTTCGCGGTTATCGGTTTTGACTACGACATCATGGGAGAGAATATGGCGGGTTTGATCGTTGTGGGGTGCTCCGACCGGGTAGAGGATGAGTCGGGTTTCCTGATTTTTTTCTTTGGCTAGGATGTTCGCGACGGAGGCAAGTGTGGAGGGTTTGCTGGACTCTTTGATCGGGACGATTTGGCCGACTCCATCAGGGGTGGGCTGATAAAGCTCGTCCACAGCCAGGACGTAGGAGCGTTTCCGTCCGTCGTTGATCTGGATCGGCTTTGAGAAGGTTTCATCGAATTGTTTTGAGGCTTCCTCATTGGCAGGATTTAAAGAGGAGTTGGCGACGAGTTCGACGGCTGAGAGAGATTCGGCAAGACGAGGGGAGGTGGGTTTGGCTTGGGCAAAAAGGAGCGGGGTGGAGAGAAGAAGGGCGAGGCAGGCCACTGGTAATGGGTTACTTCTCATAGCTAATTCATAGTTATTCACATTATGGATGCAACAGAAACCTTATAATTAATATTTAAGAACAGGATTTGAAAAAAGCAAGGGGTACGGACGAGCGTCCCGGTCATCCTAGGATGACCGAGACGGGCATCCGTACCTTCTAAGGGGCTTTAAGTTTTAAAGTTGAAAGCTTGGCAGGGACGAGCGTCCCGGTCGTCCTAGGATGACCGAGACGGGCATCCGTACCTAAGAATCTGCTAGCACTTCTTGGGGATTTTTCGACAAGTTGTTATTGGAGAGGGGTCGGAAACCTTGAGGAAAGGGAGTTGGAAACGAGCCTTATCGGGAATGATAAGGGCATGGTGTATCCTAATGGGGTGGACGCTTTTGGGCGTCTTTTCCACTCATGCTCAAGAGGGGGCTCCTGAGGATTATGCGGTGCCGTACCCGACGAGAAGTCAAGGTCCTAGCGTCCAGTTTGGACAGGGTTTTCAGGCTGTGGCACCGAGTATGCCGAGACCCGCGGACGGTCGGATTAAAGTGGAGCCCAAAGTAGAATCTTCTGATGGTGCAAAGGGAAGAGATTCTGTTGTGACTGCGGAGATAAAAGCATTGGTTTTCGTTCAGGTCGTGGAGCAAGTGAAACCGGATGGAGTTCCCGGATTGAGGGGAATTGTCACAGCGATTGACATGCTAAAGGAAAAGGATTTTCAGGATAAAATGAATGTATTTTTGGGAAAGCCAGCCACGATGGGGACCTTAAACAAGATTTCACGTGATGTGATCGAGTATTATCGCAGGGAAGGTTTCCCTGTTGTGAACGTGGTCGTGCCGAAGCAAACGGTCCGGGATGGTGTGGTTCAATTTGTTGTAACGGAGGCACGGGTCGGAAAGGTGATTGTCGAAGGTGCAAAGTGGTTTAATCCGGACAAATTCAAGGATGAGGTGAGTTTACGGGAGGGGGACAAGGTGGATGGAGATCAGTTGCAGGAGGATATCCGTTGGTTGAACACGAACCCGTTTCGGTCGACCGACTTGGCATTTCAGCCTGGCGAAGCGGCCGGATCGACCGATGTGATTTTGGAGGTGAATGACCGGATGCCGTTGCGATTCTTTTTCACCTATGACAATTATGGAATCGATATCACCGGAAAGAACCGGTTATCGACCGGATTCAACTTTGGAAATTTGTTTAACATGGATCAGCAGGTGAACTTTCAGTACACCACCACGACACAAAGCATCTTCAACAGCATGAATGCGTATTCGGGGAGTTGGATTGTTCCGTTTCCCTGGAGGAACTACCTGACGATTTATGGGGCGTATGCGGGGTCGCAGGCTGCGATCGACTCGAACACCACTTTGAATGGATCCAGCTGGCAGGTGAGCGCGAGGTATAATGCGCCGATGCCGATGGTTTTCGAGTATACCCATGAGTTGTATGGGGGGTTTGATTTCAAGCAAGCGTCGAACTCTCTATTGATTTTTAACACGAATCCCGGCCCAGGAGGAGGCTTTGGAACGTATGATGTGTTTCAGTTGACGGCGGGATATAGTGGAAATATTCCCGATCCCATCGGGTCGACCAGTTTTGAAGTGGCGGGTTTTTATAGTCCGGGTGGACTGGGGGATCTGAATAATCAAGCTACGTACACGAATATTCGGAACAATGCAGATCCGGATTACGGGTATGGAAAACTGAATATCAAGAGAGGTTTTATTCTGCCGCTGAATTTCAGCCTGACGGGGGCGTTTAACGGGCAGATCACGACAAGTAATCTGATGCCTACGGAACAGTATGGTTTGGGGGGATACAATACGGTCAGAGGTTATGACGAACGCGTGGCGAACGGTGACAATGCTTGGGTAACCAATGTGGAGCTACGAACCCCTCCTGGAAGCATTTTCAAGATGTTTGGAAATCAGGAGGTAGAGGATCGGATTCAGTTCTTGGCGTTTTGGGATTATGGATGGGTGGGATTCAACAATGCAGCACCGGGTCAGGTGGCGACCTATCTGATGGGTATCGGGCCGGGATTGAGATATAATATTGATCGATTCGTCAGCGTGCAGTTTGACTGGGGTTTTCAGTTGAAGCAGACCCCAGCGGGAAGCAAGGCGAACGATCGTGCCGAGCTGAGTGCCACTATTTCGTATTAGTGGGAATAAAGTGAGGGGGGGGGCGGTTTTTAGGCTGATTACCTAAGATTGGGTATAGCTCGAATCTGAGGAACTTTTTAACCAAGTTTCAAACGAAACTATCAACGGAAATCAATTTACGGGGCGGGGAGGTGCGAATAGCCCCAGATTTATTCACCATTTCGACGCTTGGGTTTGCGGACAGGTTATTTTTAATAAGGCGAATTTCTAGGTGTGAGGTTGGGGTCACTTCTGAAATCTTGACCGTGAAATTCAGAAGATATTAACTAATTACACAAAATATGGTATAAAAAAGGGCCAAAATATATTGACGCCACAACCCGTAGATATAGTTCTACTTCAGTGCCACAAATCCCAGTATTCATTCGGGCAACTAAATCTAGGTTTCGACCTTTTTCTAATAGGAAAAAACGGGTCGAAGGAATGCCGTATTGGCGAGGGAGATCCTCTGTACATCTGTGTATTCGTTGGGTGATGCTGGCAGTCGCATTCCAACTTTCCTTCTATTCCCACCCAGTATTCGCCAATCCTACAGGGGCTTCTGTCGTGAATGGCGCGGTGAATATGCAGGCCACCGGCAACACACTGGCGATCACTGCCTCTGACCGATCCATCATTAATTGGCAGGGATTTTCCATCGGCGCGGGAGAAACCACGCAGTTTGTTCAGCCCAACGCTGGCGCCTCGGTCCTTAATCGAGTGACTTCGGGCGATTCCTCGCAGATCATGGGGGCGTTGCAGGCCAATGGGCAGGTGTACTTAATCAATCCCAATGGTGTCTTCATCGGCAACGGAGCGACGATTAATGTGGGATCCTTCCTGGCGAGCACAGCCAATGTGACTGACGAATCTTTTGTCCGGGGTGGCAACATGACTTTCACCGAAGCGACGGGTGCCAGCATTGTGAACCGCGGAACAATCACGGCGAATCACGGGGATGTCTTTCTCCTGGCTAAGACGGTGGAAAACAGTGGAACGATTCAGGCAGCCCAAGGGACGGTGGGATTGATGGCGGGGACACAGTTCTTTTTGAAGAAGGATGAGACAGGTGCGGTGAAGGTGAAGATAGATTCTACTTCCGTACCCGGGGTGAAGGCGGGCACGGGAGTGGCTAATTCTGGGGTGATCGAGGCGATGCAGGCACAGCTGGAAGCTCAGGGAAACGTCTACGCTTTGGCGATCAACCAGAGCGGAATCATCCGGGCGACTGGCGTCAGCCGGGATGCAAGTGGAATAATTGTGCTGAGTGCCCCAGGCGGAATGATCCGCAACACGGGTACGATGTTAGCGCTGAATCGGGACGGATCGGGTGGGCGGCTTTCGATCTCGGGGCAGGACGTTTCTTTGTCCGATCTGTCGATCCTGACGGCGGCGGGGACGGGAGGGAGTGAGGGGGCGGCAGGAGGACAGATTGAGATTGCAGCGGTGGAAGATGCGATTGTGGCGGGGAGGTTGGATGTGACGGCGGGTGGGTCTGCCAAGGGAGGGAGGATGGTGGTGACGGGGAGGCGGGTAGGGGTGTTCGGAGGGAAGTTGGACGCTTCGGGTGGAACGGGCGGAGGAGAAGTTTTACTGGGTGGGGATTATCAAGGATTGAATCCGCTGGTGCGGAATGCAGAGACTATGGTGATGACTTCGGATAGTTCGATCGCGGCCGATGCCACGGTGGCGGGGGATGGAGGAAGGGTGATTCTTTGGTCGAATGAGTACACAGGATTTTACGGAGACATCTCGGCCAAAGGCGGGGTTGTCTCGGGGAATGGGGGTTTTGTTGAGACCTCAAGCAAGGACAACCTTCAAGCTTTTGGATTGGTCACTGCTTCGGCCTTCAATGGGCAGGGGGGCGAATGGCTATTGGATCCGTATAGTTTGACGATTTCCACCAGCGCAACGAGTAATGCGGGTTCATCGCCGAATTTCGTGGCTGCAGCGAACAATGCGGTTGTGCAATCGGGTCCCACGGCATCCGCTGGCTCGATATCCGCAGGTTTAAGTGCTGGCACCAGCATTACCGTTTCCACGGGTAATGTGGCTGGATCGCAAGCGGGTAACATCACCGTGACTGGGGCCATCGGGAAAACGGCGGGTGCCAATGCTACGCTAACTTTAAATGCGAACGGTAGTATCGATATTCAAACGGGTGGGGCGATTTCTTCTACGACGGGAACCCTTGGGCTGACCCTGAACGCAGGTTTTGCGAACGGAGGTGACACCACCGTTGTGAGTACTTCGTCTGTAACCATCGGTGACACCATTGGATTGAACGGAGGGAATCTGACGATTAACAACGTTGGGACGGGATCCATCACCCTAAATGCGAATATTGGAGGAGCGACCACTGCGGCGGTAGTCACCGCAAACCTGACAAGTGGCGGAGCGATCACACAGACCTCGGGGGTGTTCACCGCAACAGGCACAACGACTTTGGCTGCCGGGTCGGGTCAGGCAATCACCTTGAGCACCGGGGGAACACCGAACAACTTTGGGACGGTGGTAGTTACTTCTGGTGGTGCGGTTACCCTATCGGAGGCGGACGCCATTACGTTTGGTGCAGTAACTGCCAGTGGCAACTTTAATTTAAATTCGGGTGGTGCGGCCACATTCAATAATGCGGTGAATCTGGGTCAGACGGGAGGATCTTTCAACGCCACGATCACAGGTGCGGCGAATATTAATAATACGATCACGGCTAACGGGGTGACGATCAGTCCCACGGCAGGTTTGACGATCAGTTCGGCAGGAACGATCCTTTCCGGTGGTGCGGTTTCCTTGGGTGGAAGTACCATTTCGACAGGGGCCAACGTGACGACCACCGCCGATCCCGTAACATATCTGGCTAACACCACTTTAACAGCCCCAGGAATCGTGGTGAATAGTGCAGGTGGAGATATCACTTTTTCGGGAACCCTGCTAGGAGCGCAAAGCTTGGGATTGACGGCTGGAGCTGGGAATATTCTTTTTTCTGGGGTGGTGGGAGGAACTCCGCTGACCACGGTCACGATTAATTCAGCCAATAATGTAACCGCCAGTGGTGCGTTTAGTGCGGCCAGCTTGTCTCTTCCGGCGTTAACCGGATCGGCCATTTTCAATGGGAACCTCAATCTGACCACCGGGCTGACAACCACAGCCGGTGCTTATAATATATCGATCTTAGGTGCGACTCAGACCATTGCTGGGGCAACAACTTTCAATAATACCGGCACACTGACCTTGGGGGATGGTGGAGACACAATTAACTTTACTGGAGGAGTTGCGGCGACAGCCCCTTCCTCGAAAACACTCAACGGAACCATCACCGCCGCAGGCACGGGGGTGATTAATCTGGGCACGACTTCTGTAACGGTGGGTGGAACCACAACGGTCGGAGGAACATCTACCGGTGCCATTACTTTGGGGGATGCCACCTTGGCCAATGGGGTGACGTTGACGGTGGGGACAGGGATTGCGAATGCGATTACCCTAGGTTCGGTGACTGGAACGGCGTCAGGCGCGGTAAGCAATCTGACGGTAACGTCAACGGGTGCGGTGATTCTGAACGGGGCGATAGGGACGAATATTGGGGCGGTGAGTGTTAGCTCCAATCCGAGCAGTCTAAATGTTAACAGCACGATTACCGGGAGCGGTGCGATTGCCCTCACGGCAGGAGCCGGAGGGATTACTACCGCCACCTATTCAGTGACCGATGCCACGATCAGCTCAACTGCATCCACGGTTAGCCTGACGACAAGTGGGGGTGGTAATATTAATCTGAATTCACCGATCAATACTGTTGGAGGTACGACGGTAACATTGAACTCAGCGGGCATCTTAAATATCGGGGTGGCTGGTGATATAACTTCCGATGGGAACGTCGGCCTT
>Ga0214919_10004765_pt1 | contig 19595 bp, 21 predicted proteins | sample LL1503_MetaG_FD_177994 | JGI IMG/M metagenome (GOLD analysis project Ga0214919, IMG submission 177994) | Freshwater microbial communities from Lake Lanier, Atlanta, Georgia, United States - LL-1503 | ecosystem: Environmental > Aquatic > Freshwater > Lake | place: USA: Georgia | collected...
GTAAAGTTTATGTTGAGATAGTTAAGAATTGTACTAGAGAGCAGCTATTGCAAATAATACAGGGTAAAATACTTGAAGGTTCTACAATTAATACAGATTGATGGAAAACTTATGATGGATTAGTTTTAAATGGATATATTCATCATAGAGTTTTTCATTCAAAGAATGAATTTGCTAGAGGTAAAAATCATGTTAATGGTATTGAATCTTTTTGGTCATTTACCAAAAGAAGATTAGCAAAATTTAATGGATTAACGGATGATAATTTATCCTTCATCTTAAAGAATCAGAGTTCAGATTTAATAATAGAAAGTTAGATCTTTATGCTATAATGTTGAAAATGTTTAGAGAATTTCCGCTCTAAAGTTGTCTAGACCCTAGAATAATAAAAAATTTATGAATAATAAGATTATAGCCTTCCAAGGCATTACCGGCGCCAATTCTAACCTTGCTTGCAATAAATTTTATCCTGAATTTCAAACTAAAGCCTTTCCAACTTTTGCTGATGTTTTTATGGCGGTTGAAAATGGAGAAGTTGAATTTGGCATGATTCCTTTAGAAAACTCTTATGCGGGGCGAGTTTCTGAAATTCATAACTTGCTGCAAGATAGAGAAGTCTCTATTGTTGCTGAACATTTTTTTAATGTTTCTCATAATTTGGCGGCTGTTAAGGGTTCGTCTATTTCTTATATTGAGAAGGTTTATTCTCACCCACAAGCTCTAATGCAATGCAGTAATAATATTCGTAATTTATCGAATTACAAAATAACAGTTTGTGATGTTTCCAATACAGCTGAAGCGGCAAGAATGGTTGCTGAAAGTGGTGATAAAAGCAAAGCCGCAATTTGCTCAAAAATGGCTGCAGAAGTTAATGGTTTAGAACTGTTAAAAGAAAATATACAAGATGACGAAGGCAATATGACAACTTTTGTTGTAATCTCAAAAAATGCCGCCAATCCAGATGTAACAATTGCTCCAGTTTTAACAACTATGCTTTTTACTATCAGAAATATTCCGGGGTCTCTTTATAAATCATTAGGAGGATTTGCTACTAATGGCGTGAATATGTTAAAATTAGAAAGTTATATTCCGGGTGGAATTTCCAAACAGGCAAAATTTTTCATTACAATTGAAGGTCATCCAAGTCAGAAAAATGTTAGTTTGGCTTTAGAGGAATTAGGGTTTTTTTCCAAGAATGTAAAATTGCTTGGGATTTATTATGCTGATAAGTCTAGGTTTTTTTAATATTAAGAAGCAAAATCACTAAAAACCATGCGCATAATATCCGGAAAATTCCGCGGCAAAAAACTTCACTCTTCAGATCATCTTCTAGGTCTTCGCCCCACAACAGACAAGAATCGCGAGTCTCTCTTTAATATTCTCATTTCAGGAAAATTTACCAAAGAAATCAATTTTAAAGTTGCTGAAGCAGATATTTTAGATGTGTGCTGTGGAACTGGCTCTGTAGCTTTCGAATGCCTATCTCGAGATGCAAAATCAGCTTTCCTAATCGATGATAATTCTTTCCACTTAAACTTAGCCAAAAAAAATTCTGAACTTCTAAAAGTAGAACAAAAATGCCAATTTCTACTTTGCGATGTAAAAACCGACCTACCACAATCACCAAAAAAATTTGATCTAATCTTCATCGACCCGCCTTACGCCGAAGACTACAAAGCAATAATAAATAATTTAGTTGAAAAAAAATGGATAACAAAAACCTCACTAGTTGCCATTGAATTTAACTCAATTAACCAACTTAAAGATTTCGGTGTAGAAAATTTCACCGCATTTGATCTAAGAAAATACGGCAAAACCTCTTTTGCTTTTTTGAAATTAGCTAAAAGTATTTAGTTTGTAATAAGTGTCATCCTGAACGAAGTGAAGGATCTCTTTCAACATAAAGAGATGTTTCGCTTCGCTCAACATGACAGGTATAATTTAAACGCATTTAATAACAAGGCTACATCATCATCTCATCTCATCAGAATTACCTCAGCAGGACTGGGCTTGTAGCCCAGTCCTAACTTTCACTTCCTTTAATTTTAGCAAGTTCAGTTTATAAAAATTTACATGAATATTAGGACTGGGCTACAAGCCCAGTCCTGCTTGAGGGTTAACACAGTGCCTATGGATTTTTGTGTTACCTAGTAGCTTCTGAGCCATTATTAGCGCTTTTACTAACCCTATTAGCCCATAATTCTTCAGCACCAGAAACATCTTGAGAGTTTATCTGTGTGTCATCTCTGGCTCTATCTTTATCTGTAACTCTACTAACCCAAGATTGTCTATCAGGTGCTGAATCAGGTAATAAATTAAGAACTTTAAGGTCTGGAGAATTTTCTATTCCAGCTCTTAATTGCTGTTCAGTTTTTAATTTCTCATCGCATCTGGCAAGAATTTCCTCTGTTTTCTTATGTGCTTCTTCTAAATGTGGTCCTAAAACCTCTTTACGAACTCTTTCAAAATCTTCGGCAGTTCGAAAATCTTGATCTATTTTATCTTGATTAATAACACCATTATCATCTAAATAATTTTCTGTAATGTAGTTACGAAGCACCTCTTTAGCTGGTTGATAGGCATCACGAATTTCATCGTGAAATTTGTCAAAGTCTTTTGGTAATCTATGTTTTGTTATTAAATCTTTCTGCCAATCCTTAGCCACATAACCATCATTGCGGGCTGCTTCCCAATATTGATTATATGTTCGCCAATTATCATTATAAGTTTTATCTGATAATTTATCACATTTGCTGCAAAAATATTCGTCAATTTTTGCAATATAATCACAAGATGCTATTGTTAGTAAAGAATCTTGCACAAGTATATTTTGCTGAGTTATAGATGCTTTTAATTGTGGTTTTTCACCTTCTTTTAACTCGGCAGTTCCCGATTCAAATTCTGCAAAAGAAAATGGCATTGTTGCACTCACTGAAGAGTTACTTCCAGGTCTATTTCCAATATGCCAGAAAGCAATTTTCTTATCTTCATTGCCACGACTTGGTGTTGAAACATCTTGATCCATATCAAAGCCATTTTCAATTTGAATGATAGTTCCTAGCGAATAATGTTTGGCACAATGTTCACTTAACCCACGACTCGAATCTGATTTGCAATTTTTTCCAGCTTCATAAGCATCAAGATAAAACTCATGAACTTCTTTTGCTTTTTCAGGGTCTGGAGTCAGTTTACTTGGAATTCCACATGCTGTTTTTGATAATTCTTCATAAAATGTTTCAAGATCATTCACACTTGAACATAAACCTCCTTCAGAAAGTCCTACACTTCCTTTTTGTGTTCCATTTAAGAAATTTGATCTGGAAGTTTTTTTAGATTTTACTCCATAGTCATACATTACACCTTCAATAAGGATGCTATCATATACAGAGCTTTTTGCCTCTTCTGACTCATATACTGACTTGGTATGATTTAATCCAAGGGGTTCAATTACTCTGTTTTTTAACTCGCCATAATAACCTTCATTAGAGTTTGAAACAAGACTCATCATATCTTCAGCAAGTACAAATCCGGGATTACAATAGCTAAAAGTGCTATCTTTTCTGGTTCGATCAAAACTAACCGCCTTAGAATCAAAAACTCCAAGATTGCTTAAATTTCCAGCTTCGAAATAATTTTTCTCTTGAACAAGTCCGCTTCTGTGGCTTAAAAGCTCTGACATTGTAATATCTCCACATCCTTTAGCGGTAATTGCTTCTTCATACTTTCCAATCCCTTCTATTCTCTTAGAATATTCCTTCTTGGCTTTTGCTAAATTTTCTATAGTTTCATTTGGATCTTCTTCTATTTCGTAATATCTATTTGCTGCTGATTTTCTTGCCTCATTTAAAACTTCCATAAGGCTTGCCTGCATTTTTTTAGGACCAAAATTTCCATCAGCCGCCATTAAGGCAGCAGTTGCTCCACAAAAGCTTTTTGAAACACTCATTATATGACTTTCACGATCTTTTTCTTCTGGCAAAGAGGCAGAATCAATTTCTGAAATCATGGATAAATCATGAGGATATTTTGGATCTTTCATAATCAGATTTATTATTGAGATTGTGATAGTTTTTTAGCTGTAGAAATGGTGATTTATCTTTTTATAAAACTAAAGCTAAAGCTAAAACTAAAACTAAAACTAAAACTTTTATTATCGTGCTATAAAAGCTTGTGGTTAGTTTTTTGATACGAAATTGGAGAGGTATTATTTGGCTTAAATGAGGGGAGGGTTTTGACTTCTTAAATCACCCGTCTGAACGCTTCGCGGTCATCCGCCCTCTTTTTCAAAGAGGGCTAAAAGCGCGGTAAAGCCCTCTTTGAAAAAGAGGGTGGATCAATCGCGTCAGCGATTGAGACGGGTGATTTATCTAGGTAAATATTTTTACAACTTGCTAATCAAACTAGTAATATCAAGCATTCTCATCGAAAACGCCCATTCATTATCATACCAAGAAGCAACTTTAACAAAATTTCCACCCATAACTTTAGTTTGAGTTGTATCAAAGCAAGAGCTGTGAGTTGTGTGGTTAAAATCAATTGAAACAAGTGGCTCATTAACAATTTGTAAAGCTCTAACCATATTGCCTTTAACGGCGTTTCTCATAGCATTATTTACCTCTTCAACTGAAGTTTCTCTTTTAGCGATGAAATTTAAATCAACCATTGAAACATTTGCTGTGGGCACGCGAATTGCGCCGCCGTCTAATTTGCCTTTAAGTTCAGGTAAAACCAATCCAATTGCTTTGGCAGCGCCAGTTGAAGTTGGAATCATTGACATAGCGCACGCTCTGGCGCGGCGTAAATCTTTGTGAGAATTGTCAACTACATTTTGATCGTTAGTGTAAGCGTGAATTGTAGTCATAAAACCTTTTTCAATTCCAATTGCATCATTCAAAACTTTAACAACTGGCGCTAGGCAATTCGTTGTGCAAGAACCAACTGATATAACTTCGTCATCTTTATTTAAAGCTGAATCATTCACGCCATAAACAATAGTTTTAACATTATCACCTTTGGCAGGAGCTGAAATTACAACTTTTTTTGCACCAGCTTCAATATGTTGTTTTGCATCTTTATAATCAGTAAAAGCTCCAGTGCATTCTAAAACTATATCAATTTTTAAATCTTTCCAAGGCAATTTTTTAGGATCTCTTTCGGCAAAAACTTGCACTTTTTTACCATCAACAATTAGGCAATTTTCACCAACTTCAACAGTTTTAAAAAAGCGACCATGAATAGAATCGTATTTTAAAAGGTGTTTGTGAGTTTCAAGCGGGGCAGGACCATTGACCGCCACCAATTCAATATTTTGATATTCAGAATTTTCATAAAGCGCTCTTAAAACGCATCTACCAATTCTTCCAAGTCCGTTAATTGCAACGCGAATAGTCATAATTTATTTATTATTTTGATTGTTTTTTGAATTTAATTGTTTGTGATAAGATGGACCCTGCACTTGTTGCGGAGTTCATCTTGTCACAGGTAAAATTTTAATGAGAAACTCTAGAATTGTAATAATTCAAAGCATTTCTAAAATCTTTCAGATTTATTTTTATAGTAACCTCTTTTTCAGAGGATTTAACATTAAAACGAAAGAATAAAAAATCACCATTTTTGATTTGGCGATAAAGATCGTTCTTTTTAGCGTCAATAAGCTTAATCAAGCCGAAATCATCAACATCAGCATTATCAGAAAGAATCAAATCATTTTGATCGATACGAATTTTTAAAAATGAACCAGTTTTAATTTGTGGAATTATAATAAAAAGCTGGTTAAAAAACTTTGCCCCTGATTTAATTGGGATTGGTTCAATTGTAATAACTGAGCTGCTATCAAAGAATTTTGTAGCAATTTTACAGTGAGAATTGTTCATCATGACATCGGTTTCGCAGTAAACTTTCCAATCTCCAAATTCTTCTTCATCTTTTTTTAAATCAATAATTTCCGCTATGGCAACATTAGAGGTAAGGTTGAAATTTAATGGTAAAAGCAATGCTAGAAAGAATAAAAAAACTATAATTTTTTTCATATGTTAGTAGTTTACGCTTTATTGATTTCTTTATGTTTGATGGGAATGGTGAGCTTGTTTTTATTTAAAGATCATATCAGAAAAATATTAGCGCTGTCAATTTCTTACAGCAGCTTTTTATTTCTGGTAATATTGTTATCTTTGCAAAGCAATAAGCAAAGTGAGGTTTTAACAATCTTTATTACAATATTAATAATATTTGCTATTAATTTGCTGGTTGCTGCTGGATTAGTTAGAAATATGAGTAGTAAGAAGTTTTAAAATTAAATCACCCGTCTCAATCAAATCAAGATTGAGACGGGTGATTTAAATATTACATATCATCAAGCTTCAAGTGAACTACATTGCCACCAGGTCTTATTTCAGCCATTAGTTTTTTTCTCAGCTCAGCAGTAAAATTCTCTAATTCATCAAGAATTTTTAAAGCCGCAACAGCGTCTTCTGGAAGTTTGTTGGTATTAACTTGTTCTTTTATGTTGGTATCTTGCATTGAGGAATTCCTTAAAATTAAAAAAAATAAAATTTAAAAACAGCGAACAACGATCTCCTTATACAGAGATTTTAGAATAGTGTCAAATTATTTCTTGCAAATGATATTAATTTTTCTGTTCTTCACCAAATTCTAGCAAAACTTTTTTCCAAATTTCATACTTTTCAAGTGGTAAATTACGAAGTGGACTGCAAAGCTCTACAGCTCTTCTAACATTATTAATAGTAATCTTGTAATTTGCCTCTTGGTCATATCTTTCAGTGTCCATTATCTCCTCTAAATCAGAATCAATAAAGCCATCATGAGTAACTTCAGCTGTTATAGTGATTCTAATTTTGTCATCTTTAGTACCGCTTTCAACAAGAGCTCTTTTATAACATGCTTTTAACTGAGATTGAATATTAAACTTTTCTCTGACTGAAAGGTCGATATTTTCTAGATTATTAACAGATTTATCTTCCTTGTCATCTTTATTATCTTCTTCTTGTTTTGTTGGTTCCCTTTGCGGTTTTTGAGTTTCTATTGGCTTAGGTTTTTCTTCCTCTTTCTTTTTAGGTTCTTTTTTAACTTCTACTTCTTTTGGTTTTTCCTCTTTTTTCTTTTCAACAACTTCTTTTACAGGCTCTTTTTCTTTAGATTTTTCCTCTTTTTTCTTCTCGGTAATTTCTTTTGCAAGTTCTTCTATTTTCTCTTCTTGAACTTTTTTTACTTCTTCTTTTTTAATTTCGGGAAGAGGTTTATCTAACACCTCATCAGGATCTTTTTTCGGTTTTACTTTTTTTTGTTTCTTTACTGGGACTTCTTCTATTTTTTCGGTTTTGCTAGCATTTTTGGTGGCATCAATTTCTATCAAGCTTATTGAAATCTCATTAGTTTTTGGTTCAAAAACAGTTTTTAAATTGAAGTTAGCGTAAATCAGTAAGATAAGTAAGAAGTGCAGAAACAGGGAGTAGAGGGTATTTCTAATCATCTATTCTATTGGGTTAATTTCAGTGACCAAAATTACTTGGCTGAAACCTGCCAAGTTAATATTTTTTACTACACTCATAACTCTGCCATAATCAAGGGCTTGATCGGCTTTAATATGTATTTTGCTATTTAGATCTTTTTTACTTAGCTCTAACAATCTTTCTGTTAAAGAGCTTAACTTTACTGATTCTTCTTCAATAAAAACTGTTCCGTCATTTTTAATAGAAACAGAAATTGGTTTTACTTCTTCGGCGGTTGGTTCTCCCGCACCTTTTGGTAAAGATACATCAATGCCGCTTGTCATCATTGGTGCGGCAATCATAAATATAATTAAAAGAACCAATAAAATATCAACAAATGGCGTGATATTTATGTCACTAATAACTCGTCTTTTTTTATTACCTTTTTGAGAAGAGGAGCTGATACCCATTATTGTGGTAAGTTTTTATTTTTTATTATGAATAAGTTTTTGGAGAGAGGGTTAGAAAAATTTAAGTCTCTTAGAGTAACTGTAACTATTTGATCTAAATCATTTTTAACTTCCATTTTTATAAATCTCAAAGGATTGCTTGCGAATATTAAACTAAATTCTCCAGCTTCTTTGCGATTTTTTTTCATTAAAGAAACTTTAATTTGATCAGTAGACTTTTTTACATTTGTTATCTCAACATCTTTAGCTAAGAAAGATATATTTTGTCTGGTTAAAAATGATGCTGGAGTTGTGTTGGTGCTGATGTGAGAAGTTTCTTCAAGCTCAATATCTTGATAGGCAAGAACTGCACCATTAACTACGATTAAAATTTTTGGTTGAGCGAGATATTCTATTCTCATTTTTCCAGGGCGAGAAAGGAAAAAGTTTCCTTCTATTATTTTTCCACCAGAAGATTCTTGAATGAATTTCGCTGATAAATCATGAATATTGTTAAGATAGGTTTCTATTTGCGAGAGTTCTTTAGAATATTGTTCTAAGAAATTTATTTTTTCTGCTGCTAGTGACTTTTCATAGCTTGAAAAATAAAAAGCTACGCAAGTGATAATGCACATTGCGTAGCTGATTATGGTTTTTTTCATATAAGTTGTTAATCAGTCATTTATAATTCTTTTGAGTAATAAGCTTTTTTATCTAAAGCGCCTTCAGAACTGTCAACGATAAGAGTAATAGCACTATCACCAGTAATGTTAATAGTTGTTCTAACCATATCTAATACTCTGTCAACTCCAAGAATGATGCCAATTCCTTCGATTGGTAAACCAACTGAAGATAGAACCATGCCCATGAAAATTATTGAACCACTAGGAATTCCAGCTGCTCCGATTGAACCAAGTGTGCAAGTAAGAATAAGAACCATATATTCATGAAAGCCCAGTGGAATACCATAAGCTTGTGAGAAGAATAGGGCGCAAATTCCAAGATAAATTGCAGTTCCGTCCATGTTGATACATACGCCAAGCGGCAATAAGAAATTAGAGTTTGTTTTTGAAACCCCCATTCTTTCTTGTAATTGGGTCATTGCTGTTGAAAGAGTAGCTTTACTGCTGCTTGTTGAAAAGGCAATTGATTGAGTTAATAAAATTTTACGATAAAATGGCATAGGAGACATTTTTGTAAAAATTAAAATCATCAAGCCAAATATAAAATATTGAAAAAGGCAGGCAAATAATACTACAAAAACTAGTTTAGCTAAAGATTGAAGAATTTCTAATCCTTGTGTACCAACGATCCAAGATATGTAACCGAATACACCCAAAGGAGCAAGTTTAATTATCATTTCAATCATTTTGAAAGATACTTGAGATGCTGAGTAAATAAATTCTTTTAATGGCTCAGCTTTTTTTCCAACAATATTAATGGTAATACCAGTAAAAATTGAGAAAACTATGATTTGTAGAAAGTTATCAGTAGCCATTGCATTGATAGGATTTGTTGGAATTAATCCTAGCAAGAAATCCATTACTGACGGAGGGGCTTTTGCTGCGATTGGCGCAACAACTCCAGCTGTTCCAAGTATGCCGTGAAGATCAACTCCAGCACCAGGTTCAAAAAATGTGCCAGCTCCAAGTCCAAGGATAACTGCAAAGATTGCTGTCAATATGTAAGCGCTAAAACCTTTTAAACCAACTCTAGTAAAATTACCTTCTCCGCTCATTGAGGTAATTCCTGAAAGTAAGGCGAAGAATATTAGTGGAACTATAACCATCTTAATCAAATTGATAAATACGGTACCGAAGATTTTAAGAACAGCAGCATCTTCCTTAAGAACAATACCAGCAACAATACCCAAAATTAGACCAATAATAACTTGCTGCCAAAGTTTCATAATTTTTAAATTTAAATATTAATAATGGAGATGTAGCGATCAGTAGTTTGGGTTTTTGTTAAAACTAAAGAAGAAAATCTGAACTAAATGATTTCTAAAAAACCCGCGTGAAGGATTAGAGAGTAGGTCACCAGACAATTCTTGGTCAAACGAGATCTAGATCAACTTACAGATGAGATTTTTTAATGTCAAGTTTACAGCTTTTTTATAATTTAAATCAAATATAGCTGCTTAAAAAATATTTAATTTGTTGATGTAATTTATAAAAAAATTTTGTTTAATAATTTTTTAAATTACTTCTTCCGATTTATAAAAAGATTTTGACTTTTAAAAAAAAAGTCTAATTTTAGAAAAAATCAAATGAAATAAAGCAACATCATTATCTTACCAAATTAAAATTAAATAAAATGAAAAAGTTTTTCTCTTATGCGTTTGTGGCTGTATCTTTCTTGATGTTTGCTGATGATTCATTAGCTGCTACTAAATATGTATCTATTGGAACTGGTAGCATTACTGGTGTATATTATCCTGCTGGAGGAGCAATATGTAGACTTATTAATAGGGGTAGAAAAGAACACGGAATTAGATGTTCTGTTGAATCTACTGGTGGATCGGTTTCAAATTTAAATGCTATTAGAAATGGTGGAATTGACTTTGGAATTGCACAATCTGATTGGCAATATCATGCTTACAAAGGAACTGGATTTTTTGCAGATCAAAAACCATTTAAAGAATTAAGATCAGTTTTCTCTTTGTATACTGAAACTTTTACAATAGCTGTTTTAGAAAAATCTGGTATCAAAAAGATAGATGAGATTGTTGGTAAAAGAGTAAATTTTGGACCACAAGGCTCAGGAATGAACGCTACTATGGAAGTTCTGATGGAAGTTAAAGGTTGGACAAAAGCCAGTTTTGCAGCGGTAAATTATTTACAGCCAGCTGAGCAGCCTAAAGCTTTATGTGAAGGCAAAATTGATGTTATGATTTATGCAGCTGGAAATCCTAATGGCGTGTTGCAAGAAGCTGCTCAAACATGTAAGGTAAGAATTTTGAGTATTGATAAAGAAACTATAGATAAGTTAATCAAGTCTAATTCTTTTTATGCTCAAGCTGTAATTCCTGGTGGAGTTTATGCTGGAAATCCAAACAGCATTGACACTTTTGGCGTGAAAGCTAGCGTGGTTACTTCAGAAAAAGCAAGTGTGGATGTTGTTTATAATATGACTAAAGCAGTGTTTGAGAATTTTGATAATTTGAAAACTTTACATCCAGTATTTTCATCTTTGAAAAAAGATTCTATGGTGAAAGAAGGAAATTCAAGTCCAATTCATCCTGGTGCTATGAAATATTTTAAAGAAGCTGGTCTTTTGAAAGAATAGTTTTGAATTAAAAATGGAGTCAAAAAAACCCGCTCTAACATAAAGTTAGGGCGGGTTTTTTTGTGGAAGTTTTTTATAGAAATAGAATAATAAATTTTAGTTTCATGGAGCCCGTACTTAGTACGCGGGGTCCATTTCTCTAAAGGATAATAAATTTATAAAGTTAAAAAACTCTTCTCCATCTTATCTAAAGCTTCTTTTACATGATCTGAAGTTATAATAAGTGGCGGTAAAATTCTTATTACATTTTCTCCTGCTGGTATTGTTAATAATCCGTTTTCAATGAATTTCTCAACCATTTTGGCATTATCAATTTTTTGATTAAATTTAATACCAAGCATCAAACCAACACCTCTTATTTCCACAATTATATCAGAAAATTTATTCTTCAAGTTTTCTAATCCAGTTTTTAATTCATTAGAAATTTTTCTAACATTTTCTAAAAAGTCTTTTTCCAACATAATATCCAAGACACTTTCTGCAACGGCCATAGCTAAAGGATTTCCGCCATAAGTTGTGCCATGAACACCAATAGTCATGCCTTTTGCTGCATCTTTTGTAGCAAGGCAAGCGCCCAAAGGAAAGCCACCAGCGATGGCTTTGGCTGTGGCAACTATATCAGGTTTTATGCCATAATAATCATGGGCAAAAAGATGACCAGTTCTTCCCATGCCGCATTGTACTTCGTCAAAAGCTAATAATAGTTTTTTTTCATCAGCAAGTTGTCGCAATTCTTGTAAGAATTTTTTGTCAGAGACTCTAATGCCTTCTTCGCCTTGAATTGGCTCAATCAAAATGCCAGCAGTATTTTTATCAATTGCTTTTCTTACAGCTTCAATATTTCCAAATTCAACATTATCAAACCCTGGTAAGGCTGGTTCAAAGCCTTCTAAATATTTCTTTTTTGCTGCTGCAGAAATTGTAGCAATAGTGCGTCCATGAAATGCTCCGGTAAAAGTTATGATACGATATTTGTTCGTTTCTCCTTTAGTATAAAAATGTCTTCTAATCATTTTGATTGTGCATTCTAAGCTTTCAGCACCAGAGTTACAGAAAAAAACATAATCAGCAAAAGTTCTGTTAACTAATTTTTCAGCATAATTATTAAGCTCGTTCACATTATAAATATTTGAAACATGCCATAATTTATTTGCCTGTTTGGTGATTGCTTCAACCATTTTTGGATGGCAATGTCCAAGTGCATTCACAGCAATTCCAGCACCAAAATCTAGATATTTTCTATCATCAGAAAAAAGATAAACTCCCTTACCGTGAGAGAAGGAAATATCAAATCTTTTGTGAACAGGAAGTAATTTAGAGCTAGTGGTCATTTATAATAAAATTTAAAAATTAAAGAAATCTGTAAAGACGCGTGCTTGATTATGATTAGAAAAATAAAAATAAAGAAATAATTACTATTAATTTACAATTTTTTTTTTATTTTTCTTTCATCAGAATTTTCTAACTCACATATTATTCTTTATGATCTTTGATTCCATTGAAACCAAACAAAAGATTTTATCTCAATTTTTAGAACTTGTTGAGTTTGATAGTTGGAGTGAAGAGACTCTTAAAAAAGCTATTAGAAATAGTAATATTGACGATAAATTTCAAAATTTGATTTTTGAAAATGGCTGTTTGGATTTAATTAAATTTTATATTGATCAGCAAAATATAAAATCATCCCAGTTAATTGAGAAAATTCCTGATTTTAAAAATTTAAAAATCAGAGATAAAATTAAAAAATCTCTTTATTCGCGCTTTGAAGTTGAGTTGGAAAATAAAATTGCTTTACAAAGATTGGTAAATTTTTACTTAGATCCTAATAACTTTTTATCAATTAAATATGGTCCAAAACCTTTATTACAAAGTTTAAAAAGCTGTTACAAAATAGCTGATTTTATTTGGTATAATATTGGTGATAAATCAACTGATTTTAATTTTTACACTAAAAGAATTACGCTATCTAAAATAATTCTTTGTAGCTTGTTTGTCTTTTTGAGAGATGATAACAGTGAATTTGAAAGAACCAAAAGGTTTATTGATATTCAAATTGAAAAGGTGATGAATTTTGAAAAGCGTAAAGCTAAAATCAAAGATATGTCTTCTAAAGTAAAAAGTGGTTTTCTGGAATTTATTTTAGATGAGAATGGATTACCAAAAAGTCCCAAGAAAATTTTAAAAAATTTACCATTCATTAGATTATTTAAATTTTAACCAACATGTCTGCAACCTTTAATTTATTTGATTTAGCCTTTTTTGGTTTTACCTTTATTTTTGCATTAATAGGCTTTTTTCGTGGCTTTGTACGGGAATTTTCCGCATTATTAATTTGGATAATTTCGATCGCGACATCTTATTTTATTTCGCCTTTTTTATCTGACTTATTGATGAGCTATTCTGATAGCAAGATGGCAATATATGCGGCATCACGAATTATTTTGTTTATTTTTGTATTTTTTACTCTTTCATTTGCTACTTCTGATTATATCTCTGACTTAAAACAGAAGATACCAAAATCTTCCGATGCTTCTATCGGTGTATTATTTGGAATTCTTAAATCTATTTTAATTTTTGCTATTATATACTCTGCTGTATACAACGCTTCTGTTTTTATGTCTCAAAAACAGGAAACTGAAGTAATATTGCCAGTTTGGATGGTTCAAGCTAAGAGTGGGTCTATTCTGAAAATACCAGCTTCAGAGCTTAATCCTTTGGTCAAAAAGTTTGTTAAAGCTGTTGCGGATAACCTTGACAGCTCTTCTTTAAAGCCAAAAAATCTTGATGATAAAATTGATCAAGTAATTGAAGAAGGTGATAATAAGAGTGATGCTAAAAATGTAAAAGATGATGCAAATACAAAAGATGATGCGAATATAAAAGATGACACAATTTTTGAGTATGATGGATATAGTAAAAAAGATATTCAAAAAATGAGTCGCTTGATTAATCTTCTTAACCAATAAACTCAAAACTATGTTCAGACTTACAGGAAAAAATGCTTTAATAACTGGTGCAACTGGCGGTATTGGAGCTGCAATTTCTAAAACATTAGCTAAACAAGGTGCTAAAGTAATTTTATCCTCAACTAAAGAAGATAGATTAAAAGAATTAGCTGCTGAAATTGGTGGAGATGTAAAATATTTATCTTGTAATTTAACAGATGCAGCTCAAGTAAATGATTTGTTTGATAAAGCTGAAGAGCTTGCTGGTGGGCAAATTGACATATTGGTTTGTAATGCAGGAATTACTAAAGATAATTTAGTTTTGCGTATGAAAGATGAAGATTTTGAACAGGTTTTGGATGTTAATCTTAAATCAACATTCATCCTAAATAGAAATGCTGTTAAAAAAATGATGCGCAGAAAATATGGTCGTATCATTAATATTGCTTCAGTTGTCGGAGTTACTGGCAATCCAGGACAGTGCAATTATGTTGCCTCAAAAGCTGGTATGATTGGCATGAGTAAATCAATGGCTTCTGAAGTTGCAACTCGTGGTATTACAATTAATTGTGTTGCTCCAGGTTTTATTCAAACTGCCATGACCGATGTTTTAACGCAGCAACAAAGAAATGGAATTTTAAGCCAAATTCCAATGGGTAAGATGGGTGTTCCTGATGATATTGCTAAAAGTGTAGCTTTTTTAGCTAGTGAAGATGCTGGTTATATTACTGGGCAGACATTTCATGTTAATGGTGGAATGTTGATGGTGTAGCCTTTTCTTTACTTCTACTCTTGCGTTATATTCCATTTTCTATTTTGCTATCCCCACGAAGGCGGGGATCCAGAAAATATTAAAGATGAGACTGGATCTCCGCCTTCGTGGGAATGACAAGTGGAAAAAGGAGGGCAGGTGGGTATGCTATAGTAAAAATGACAAAAAATTTAAATAAATAAAAATGCCAAATACACATAAAACAAAAGTTGCAATAATCGGTTCTGGACCTGCGGGTTTCTCAGCGGCAATTTATGCAGCGCGCGCCAATTTGCAGCCAATTATGATCAACGGAATACAACCGGGTGGTCAGCTTACAATTACCACTGAAGTTGAAAATTATCCTGGATTTGCTGAGGCAATTCAGGGGCCATGGTTAATGGAACAAATGGAAAAACAGGCGGTTCATGTTGGTACACAAATTTTACATGATCATATTGAGAAAGTTGATTTTTCTAATCGTCCTTTCAAATTAATTGGTGAATCTGGTGATATTTACGAAGCTGATTCAGTTGTGATTGCAACTGGTGCGCAGGCTAAATGGTTGGGTTTGGAATCAGAAAAAAAGTTTCAAGGTTTTGGTGTCTCGGGATGTGCAACTTGCGATGGATTCTTTTTCAAAAAGAAAGAAGTAATTGTGATGGGCGGCGGAAATAGTGCTGTGGAAGAGGCTTTGTATTTAACTAATCATGCATCAAAAGTTTATGTGGTGCATCGTCGCGATAAATTTAAAGCAGAAAAAATTTTACAAGACCGTCTTTTTGCTAATCCAAAAATTGAAGTCATTTGGAATCATGCTTTAGAAGAAGTTTTGGGAAGTGAAAATCCAAAAACTGTTACGGGCGCAAGGCTTAAAAATACTGTTGATGGTTCTATTCGTGAAATGAAAATTGATGGAATTTTTATAGCAATTGGTCATAAGCCAAATTCTGACTTATTCAAAAATACTGGAATTGAGATTGATGAAGAAGGTTATATAGTTACCAAGCCAAATAGCACCGCAACTGCTATTGCAGGGGTTTATGCTGCTGGTGATATTCAAGATAAGATCTATCGTCAAGCAGTTACTGCGGCTGGTACTGGCTGTATGGCAGCTTTGGAAATTGAGAAATTTTTAGCGCATTAATTTTTACTTTGCGCCTCGCGTTTTACTTCCCCTAACCCCTCCTTATCAAGGAGGGGAATAAAGAAGAGGTCAAGCTCCTCTCCTTGTTAAGGAGGCGTTAGGGGTAATCGTCACATAATCGATTTATTAATTACTGCTCATATGACAAACACACTAAAATTAACAATCGAAAAAAACGGCGTAGCAAATCTGGTCTTTGATATGCCAAATGAGAAAGTTAACAAACTTTCAGCTCCAGTCTTAGCTGAGTTAGAAAAAGCTATAAATGTCATTGATGGTAATAAGGCAATTCGTGTTTTAATTATTACCAGCCACAAAAAAGACATCTTCATCGCTGGTGCTGACATCAATGAAATCAAGGCGATTTCTATTTTGGAAGATGCTCTTGCCAAAGTTTCTCGTGGTCAAAATATTTTAACAAAAATTTCTCAATTAAAAATTCCTACAATTGCTGTAATTAATGGCGCTTGTTTAGGTGGTGGTTTGGAATTGGCTTTGGCTTGTAAATATCGTTTTGCTGTTACTAATCCAAAAACTTCTTTAGGTTTGCCAGAAGTTAATCTTGGTATCATTCCGGGTTTTGGTGGAACGCAAAGATTGCCAGCTTTGGTTGGTTTGCCAGAATCTCTAAAAATTATTTTAGCTGGAAAGTCAGTTGATGCTAAAAAGGCTTTAAAAATTGGCTTGGTTGATGACCTTATTCGTGAAGAATTTTTAGAAGAAAAGTTGGGTGATTTTGTAACTGAAATTTTAACAAAAGGTGAGGGCAATACTTATTTACTAAGTCGCAAGCAGGCCAAGAAAAAGCGTTTTATTTTTGAATCGATTTTCTTTGGAAAATTTATCATCATCACTTTGGCAAAAAAAGATTTAATGGAAAAGACCAAAGGGCAATATCCAGCGCCTCTTTACGCTTTGGAAGTAATTAAAAGAACTTATGGTAAACCAAATGTTAAAAAAGGTTTAGCAGTTGAATTAGAAGCTTTTTGCGAATTGGCTATTAGCGATATTTCAAAAAATTTAATTGAAATTTTCTTTATTAGTGAAGAGTTAAAAAAAGATTCTGGTATTGAAAAAGATGTAGAAGTTAAGGACATAAAAAATGCTGCTTTAATTGGTGCTGGTGTTATGGGTGGCGGAATTGCTTGGTTATTTAGTAATTATGATATTGAGATTAGAGTGAAAGATATTGCTCAAAATGCTATCTCTTTGGGCTATCAACAGGTTGTTAAAATTTATAATCAGCTGAAAAAAATTAGAAAATATACTGAATCGCAAGTAAATTTAAAAATTGCTAAAATTAGCACTGGCGTTGATTATACAGCTTTTGATAAAGCTGATATTGTAATTGAAGCTGTTGTAGAAAATATGAATGTTAAGAAAAAGATTTTAGCTGAAGCCGAAAGCAAAGTTGCTGATAATACAATTATTGCTTCCAATACTTCTTCTTTATCAATTTCAGAAATGGCAAAAGATTTACAAAGACCAGAAAGATTTGCTGGTATGCATTTTTTTAATCCTGTGAATCGTATGCCTTTGGTTGAGGTTATTCGTGGCGAAAAAACTAATGACAAAGCTATTGCTACAATTGTTAAGCTTTCTAAAAAACTTGGCAAAACCCCAGTTGTTGTTAAAGATGTTCCGGGGTTTTTGGTGAATAGAATTTTACTTCCTTACATGAATGAAGCTTCTTATTTGCTGCAAGAAGGCGCTAATATTTCTTGTATAGATCATTTAATAGAAACATTTGGTATGCCGATGGGACCTTTTGTTTTGGCGGATGTAGTTGGTATTGATGTTGGTTTAAAAGTTGCTCACAGCCTTTATGAAGGTTATGGAGAGCGCATGAGGGTGGCTGATATTTTAGACAAAATTTATAATGATCATAAAGAATTGTTGGGCAAAAAGGTTGGTAAAGGTTTTTATTCTTATAATTCAGATGAAAGAATTAAACCAATGCTGAATGCTAAAGTTACTGAAATTATTACTGATTTAAGAAAAGAAAAATTAATTGCCAAAAAAGCTTTTTCTGATTCTGAAATTGTTGATCGTTGTATTTTAACTATGGTTAATGAAGCCGCAAAATGTTTGGAAGAAGGCGTAGTTAAAAATGCTCGTTATCTTGATATGGCAATGATTATGGGAACTGGATTTCCTGCTTTCCGTGGTGGAGTTTTGCGTTACGCTGATTCTGTTGGTATCAAGAAAGTTGTGGTTAGATTGCAAGAATTTAATAAAAAATGTGGCGCAAGATTTGAAGTTAGTGAGTTATTAATTGAGATGGCTGATAAAAATCAGAAATTTTATTCATAATGAAAATTCTTGGTGTTGACCCAGGGCTTACTAAAACTGGTTTGGGAATAATAGAGGTAAAAAATAATAGCTTCTTTTTTATTGCTTGCGAAACCATTTACACCAACGCTTCAGATCCTTTAGTTACAAGACTAAACCATCTTCACAAATCTTTATTTGAGTTCGTGAAAATTCATAAGCCAGATGAATCGGCAATTGAAGAAACTTTTATTAACAGCAATCCAACTTCTTCATTAAAGCTTGGTCACGCCAGAGGAAGCTTAATTTTGAGTCTTGGATTATGTGGTTTAAATGTTGCGGAATATTCTACAACTGCGGTTAAAAAAGCGGTTGTTGGAGTTGGTAGGGCGGATAAAAATCAAATTATGACAATGGTAAAAATTCTTTTACCTAAGGCGACTTTTAAAACTGAAGATGAGGCAGACGCTTTAGCGGTAGCAATATGCCACAATAATAATAAGAGCTTTAATAATTTTAAATAAATTAGTTAAATAAAAGTTTGGATGGAATTAATAGTTCTATTGTAGATTCTTAAATTGAATTTCTTTTAAGTTTTTTAATTTCTTATTATCTATCATAAAGGAAAGAGTTATACAAAAATCCATCTATAATACAACACACTAATTGATAACGAACCAAGCAATATTTAAAATCAATTACAGCCCCTTCCAATAATTTTTTTGACCATGCCAAAAACTATAATTGATCACAAATTAGCAGATAAGGCTAGAGAGGCCTTAGCTGGTCTCAAGCAGCAAGGTATTAAAGCCAATAGACTTAAGGCAATAATAGCTTCTTATAACCATGGAATTAAAAAAGTATCAGAAGTTCTCGATGTAGATCGTACCTCAATAAATCGTTGGGCTAATAATACCAATTATCACAATTAACTATACATTTGAGCGAAAGATTTTTGAGGATAAAATTTAGAAGAAAAACCGCCTATATCAGGATATACAGAAGGTTTTTTTTCTAAATTTTAGACCAAAAAGATGAAGCTCAAATGTATAGTTAATTGTGATAATTGGTATTATGAGTGTTTGTGGGGTTAGTTATGTTGTATTATAGATGGATTTTGGTATAACGCAATGGGTCAGAAGGAATTACAAGAAATTGCAGCGAAGCGATAAAAGAGCAAGAGAATGTCTCATACCATTTTAACCTGAAAACACCCATTTTCTTCAAAAAAATTATGAGCAGAAATTGCGACGAAAAGCATAAGCTGTATCAAGTGATACAGCTTATGCTTGCCGA
>Ga0214919_10004767_pt1 | contig 19589 bp, 17 predicted proteins | sample LL1503_MetaG_FD_177994 | JGI IMG/M metagenome (GOLD analysis project Ga0214919, IMG submission 177994) | Freshwater microbial communities from Lake Lanier, Atlanta, Georgia, United States - LL-1503 | ecosystem: Environmental > Aquatic > Freshwater > Lake | place: USA: Georgia | collected...
AAACAAGATTTTATTTATATAATTGTATTTGGACTTGGTATGTTTGTCATTGCAGCTTTTATTGCCGCAATTATTAAAGAACCAACTAAGCAAATCGCAGGATGGCTTCTTTGGCATATTATAATTATTGCAGGTTTATTATTGTGGTGTGGTGCTGCAAAAACTCAAACACCACGTATCATTTATTCACTGTTAATTGCTTTGGGTTTTGCGGCAATTGGTTATCATGCGACAAGATTAATTCAATCGTTGATTAAGTAAAAGAATTTTATTTAGAGTATAAATAAAATGAATGAAGATTCTGATAATAAACTATGTCAAGTTATAATTGCAATGTGTACCTATTATGTAGGTACATTTTTGCTGATTTATTATTTGGAAAAGAAGCATTATTTTGCACCTAGTGATTATGCTAAGGTAACACCCTTCCAAGAACCATTATAAATATAAAATATATTGTTTTGAGAGTCGTAATACATCGGTACTTGTCCTGAAACTGGAGTTGGAGCTCCTGTTGGGGTACCACTCGCCGAAGGAATATAGTAAAATCCATTTGTCATTGAAGTGCTGCTTGTAGCTCCTAAATAAGCATTCCCATTCGTATCATACACTTGTTTAACATTCCCAGAACCATCCGACATTACAATGTACTTTTGTTTTCTATTATAGCTAGACCCATCATTTGATCCAATAAAAACATTATAATTTGAATTTTTGACCAAATAAGCAGCTCCATCTCCTAATGCCAAATTATTACCACCTGTATTAAGATTAGAAAAAGCATTATAACCAAATGCGTTGTTATTACTATATAAAGTATTTAAGCTTAAAGAACCATAACCTACTGCATTGTTATAATTTCCGGATGTATTTGCAGTTAAAGCATTACTTCCAAGAGCACAATTTCCGACACCACCATTATTAGCAGCATTAGCTTTTAAAGAATTATATCCAACACTTGTATTATTATTACCATTCGCTACTGTTAAAGCACCAGTTCCAACAGATGTGTTTGTAGAACTATCAGTTGGATCTCCTGTGCCTTTATCATTAATTAAACCTTTTGATTGAGGAACCGGTGTAGAGCTTGTATTGGTAATTGTAGAACCGACCACAGATGAAAAGGCACAAGAAAGAGTCCCCGGATTAATTAATACATCTCCAGATGTTGCCAACACTAGACCATTTAATTGCAAATCACCTCCACAATCGGTAAGATTGTTAACGGTCAAGTTGTCAAAAGTAGCATTGGTTGCGGTAAATGAAGTTTTTGAATCGGTAATTTGTTGTTGCAAGCTAGTGACAGTTGCTGTTAATTGAGTGATTCGATCATTCAATGCTTGAATGATTTGATTGAAATTGTTTGCATTATTACAAGAATCGATTGTTGTCATTCTATTTTTGAAAATAATTTTTTTTTTTAAAAAATTTCAAGGCAATCCGACAATATAATTTGAATTTTTATCTTGGTTTAATTGTATAATTGGTTCAAAAGAAGTCATAAAATCTTTGAAGCTCTTGTATCCATAATTTATCTCATTAAAGGACGAATTTATATTCAACAATCTTGTTTTCAAAAATCCAAGATTTATCGATCTTGCTTCTGTTGATAAAATATCTTTAATAATTATCAATATGTCATCTTTATTTGATAACAATGTATGTTTTGTTGGTTTCAAAGATGCTATATTATTCAAAATTATAAATTCCGAACAGTAATTACGAAGGTTTTGAGAGGTTGATTTTTCAAAACATGACACACCTATTACTGTCTTATTTTCAGATATTATTTTTCTACAAATCTCCTTAAAATCAATATCACCAGTAACAATTACAAAATTATTCAAATGCTTATAATTATACAAAATTTCCATCAAATCCGTCACCATTTTTATATCACTGCTATTCTTATTCTTCTCCCTCCACGCGATCACACCATCTATCCCATATTCTAAACACACTTTTTTCCACGGTTGTAAGTTTGCTTCTGTAAAATCACCATACACTTTTTTCATGATTATTTTTCCACGCTTTTTCACAAGCTCGTGTAGTACTTCAAAATATTGTGGATTCATGTTATCTCCGTCAATAAAAATACCAAAATTATCCACTGATCCACCAAAACAAGAAAGAAATTCAGACATTTAAAATGAAAAACTGTTTAATATAGTAATTTGATTTTTTAAACCACATTTTAATAAAATCTATTTTATCAATATATAAATCATGGAAAAAAAATGTCTACAAGAATGTCTGGACGATATACGCCTCCAATATAGGCTTTCTGTCCCAGTTTTTGAGGAGCTCGTTCAAGCCGTGAAAAAAATGAATCGATGCAATTTGTGTCATTCGTTTGTCGATTCTCCTTCTAATCAAATCGAGTTAAAATGTCATGATCGACATCTATTTCATACATCATGTCTCTTCCCTCTTCTTTTAGAGAATGGTAATTGTCCAGTATGCCATTTTCCTGTCCTCTCCAGCGCCCAACGACCTCTTGACAATCTTACCTCAAACCCTACCGGTATATTTGCTGTCAAAGAACCCGCTCCCGCCGCAATTACAAATTATGCCACGAATACTACTCTTTATCGATACAATGCTGAAGGAATTGACGATTTTGGATGGGGATGTGCTTGGCGTTCGATTCAGACATGTCTTAGTCATTACGGGATCACAATTTCAATTGCCGACCTTTATCACCGATTTGGACGAGAGGAATCGCTGGTGGTTCTTCATCGTCAGCTCTATCCTAATCAACCCTGGACCATAAGTTCTTCCTACGCGGACCCACGAGGATGGGCAAATCCTATCATCGGACAATTGATCTTGCATGCGGTTGGTATCCAATCTGATATTTTCTTTGTAAACGGTATACTTCAATCTGCAAAACATTATTCTTGTCCCATACTCAATTTTCATCTTTTACAACAACGCCTGGTACAGCATTTTCAGACGCATCAGAGTCCCGTCATGATAGATGATGATCTCTATGCCATGACGATCCTCGGTATCGGGATCCATGATGGTCTAACTTCTCTGTTGATTGGAGATCCCCATATTATGCCGAATATCACGATTCCTTCTCTTGGAATCTATGTCGTTATCCTTGATGAACAAGGAAATTTTCTCGATACATCACTAACCTCGGCGCAAAAAAAACAGATGCTTGGTCCAGGTTCTTATGAGGGTATTCGCTTTGCTCGTAAGCATTGGATTGTTCTCTTTCCAACGATCCGTTTTGGTGGACCTGTCGATGACCTAAACCCCTATTGTCATCTGTCCAATCTCTTGTCGTAATTTCATAGTATAAGCAAAAACATTTTTTCGGAACAGTTTAAATATAATCATATACTGATTTATTATCTGGAATTGGTTCTACAACTTTTTTTTTCTTTGCGGGTTTGCGTTTTACAGGTGCCTTGTATTTTTCATCTCCCAGTAAAATAATTGGAGCATATTTCGCTTTCAATTCTGTCATTACTTTATAATGCTTTACATGATATTCGTGCAAATTAGTAACAAAATCCTTCCTGTGAAACACTACATTCAACAATTGATCCAAAGGTTCCGACAAGCATCCTAAATAATAAAGCCTATCGAGACGCAATAAATCTCGATGACTTTTAAAATAAATTGGATCTTCAACGCGTTCACATAACTTTGCTTTTGCATCAATGTGATTAATTATCAAAAATTCAATTCGAGATCCTGCTTCGACAGGCTTTCCACGAAGTGTCATTTTATGAGCAAGTTGTACATGAGCAGGTTTGGAACGAAGAATATACTCTTCCAACCAAGCATTTTTGGAAAATACAGCTTCATTGGTCAAATTGCTGTTAAAATATTCAATCTTGAATCCTTCTTCAGCGGGAATAGTATGAATACTTAAATCCTCTAATCGTTTCTTCATCTTTTTATATTCCGTCGGTAATGCGCGAATCTTGTATTCTTTATTGACCTGTTTTGAAATCACAAAATAACTTCGCTGGGTGACGCGCCATTGCATCAGCTCCAAAACATGATTGTTGATAAGTTCATATACAGACGCTTGGGAATCCCCATTCATTAGTGAACGCACAACTTTTTCGTACAATACACGAATCCATTTACAATTATCTCGACGAGCAAGCAGTACACCACGAATCGTCAACTTTTCATCTAGCTCTCCGTCTTCGCCACAAGTATAGGCCATGTACCTCTTTTTGGTCAATATGAGGAATTTCTTGTAAATCTTTTCTTCAAACACCAGCTTCATCGGAGGTGGAAATAGTTTTAGTAATTGATCTTCTACCTTTTTGGCCATTTGCCACGATTTTTTTGCATCCGTGTATCCTGGAAAATGGCAATAAATACTATCTGTATTTTTGACAATCAAATTACCAATACCTGCGTGAAAAGTTCCATCTTCCGTCTCAATATCATATACAAAATCTTTACAGGATCCAATACTTTCAATCTTGAGGATGCGACCCAAATGCTGTTGTTGATGATTGGGAAAAAACAGCACCTTGTCTTCTTTTTCTTCTAGGATTGTGTTTGGAAACTTTTGACTCATATACAAGTACAACATCATAATATCATTCTTTTCATTAGGTTGATTTTTTTTATTATAAACTACAGTACCATTGGCCAAAATCTCCATCGCATCTGTAATTTCCAGAGAGAGCTCCAACCGCTTTGATTCCCAAAAATCTACCGCATTCCAATACAATAAATCATCTCCTACTCCAATTTCATCTGGTTTTTTTAAATCACCAAAAATATTGAGCAAACTATGATCTTCTGTCACTTCTACAATTCCAGAAGTTGTGGTAACACGAAACATTTGCTTGTTGGTGTAATGACGAATCACTTTGACAATGCGAGACCAACCACTCTTGGACATTACTTGTATATTTCGAATTGGTTCTACGCGTTCTTTTTGTGTCAATCCTTCTACATCAGGTTTAAATTCTGGATACTCCATTTTATCCTCTGCATGCATATCAAACAGAGCTTCAATTGACAGTACTCGAATTCTATTTTGCTCACATATAGATATTGGTGTATCTTTGGAAACTGAATCTCCATAAATGAGCTGTCCGTCATAAGTCTTCTTTACAAATTCAGCCGCCTTTTGAATGGATGCTCTACCCATTGCAGTCGTTGACATGGCACCAGGCATAAATGGCAAATATCCTTTCTTGACACCCATCGCTCCATACATACTGTTTGCGGATAGTTTGTAAGCCAGTTGACGCTTATCCAAGACAGTAAGACGAGTTTCTGCGGCATCCTTGTTAGTGCATTCCTTTTTGACATTCTTCATTTGCTTTTTCGTTTCTGAGCGCTGATTCAATAAATTTTTCAACAAACTTGGAATCACGCCAAGTGGTTCTTTTTTAAAAACATAACGATGACTGCCACAGAGAACGCGTGATTTGGAAGCACCTGCTTTTTTAACAGAAGTATCGTGTTCACAATTGATATGATCATCCCATTCAATGATATGACAATCTTTCAAATTTACTTTGGATTCGTCCACTACAAGTGTTGAATAATCAATATTGTACGCAATAATGGTTGTTGGATACAAGGAACTAAAATCAAATGGAATAACCCAATCATAAATACCAGGTTCTGGAGGAAACACAAAAGCTCCTGAATAACCCTGACATTTTTGTAAAAGTTCGTGGTCTTGTATCGACTGAATCAAAACGTTGTCATGAAAACATTTCTTGTAAACCTGACTAAAGACTTTGATTTGCTGTCCTTTGGTAAACAAAAACATCATTGGTACATTACAAATTTTGGCCATTTCACTCAATCCAATCCATAATTGAAGAACACCAAATAGTTTCAACACAAGCGCAGAATCTTGCACACAGTATTTACCGCATTGTGACAACTTTTTGACACCATTCAAATCTCCCATACATCCAAGTTCATATGCCTTGAAAATATCTTGAGGTGTTAGGGGATCCTTTGTTTCACCCAGAAAAAAGGTAGAAACCGTTTTTAGTTTATAATTACTAAATTTATAGTCTCTTTTCACTACAGGGAGCAAGTCTACAAAAACCCGCCCTTCTGTATCCAAATAATGAAACTCTTGATACGAATAAGCAGAAGAAGACCATTTTATTTCCTTTTCAGGCGCGTGTTTGAAATCTGGAATGCCAAGTAGATCAAACTCGGATAAAATATCCAACATTTTGCATCGCTTAATCATATAGGGTATATCGAAACCAAAAATATTATACCCCACAACCATGTGTGGATTTGTTTCTCTAATTAATTTTGTAAAGCCCAACAGCAAATTCTTTTCATCTTTGCACTGAATACAAATCACATCTTTGCCAACGAAATGAGAAGTAACTTTGCCTAGCGTCAATAAATATTTTTGCGTTGTGTTGGGAAACTTTTCCAATACACAACTTATTTGAAAAATCTTGTCTGCTTCTACTTCAGCTAGGGGCATTCGTTGTGGATTGGAAGAATACACTTCGATATCAAAAGAAAGAACAGTAGGAACGGGAACACCGAGAGCAATCTCTTCTTTGGAAGTCGCTGCTACTAGTTTTTCATAATGAACTGTGTATTCCTCGTAAGCACCAGATACTCGTTCTTCGGTCGCAACAGGACAACCTTCAAAGTGAATCCAACCTGCAGTGGGTAGATTTTTGGAAACAATAAGCTGCAAAAGAGGAGTCGCTTCGTGTTCGTGACAAGCAATTGTAAAATGCTTTCCCAAAGAGCGAACAACATAATTTTGAAGACTATAAAAAACATTTTTTCGAACTTGAAGAGTAGAAAAACGAAGCTTAAAAAATGGATATTCAGCCTGATCGTCAAAATAAAGCTTTTTTTTATGGACCAAATAAAATGTATTCTTTTGCAAATGTTTACAGCGCTCTACAATCTTATTTTTAATGGGAGATTTTAATTGATCCCAGTCATTACTCGTTTCTCCTCCGCTTTTAAATTCTAAGTAAATCCATGGCTGAAAGTATTTAATGTGCAGAATAATTGTCTTTTGATCTTTTGTAATTGCATAGGCTCGAATAACGAGCTCTTTTTCACCTTCTTTATTAAATTCATCGTCAACATACCAATGATAAATAAAACCTATCATATTTTCTAAACTTGTAATTTTATTTTTTTTAATAATCATTTTTTCTTTAGATTCCAAAAAAAATTATTGAATTAAAACTATATCAGTATCCTCACTAAGATCGTTTTCTAGACTGTAAAGTGTACAAATTTTATACCATAAATGACCCATATCATAAAAGCTGTAATAACCAATTCTGTCTTTTAACAAATTATAAATATCTGTATGTAACATTGCTTCAAAAAACGAAAATTGGAATGACAAGGAATTTTCTGCAAAGAATTTTGTGGAAGAATAATATACCTTTAAATCCTCAGAAATATCCTCAATTCCAAAATGTAATTTATTAATCGTATTTTCAGCATCTTTATAAATATATTCCATGCAAACGAGCAAAAATTTTTCCAAATCAACGACATCTTTAAATTTATGCATCAAATACGGTGCATCATTTAAAACACTGGATGTATACTCAATTTCAAAAGATTTCCATTGTCTTACATTAATAATACTTGTGTAAGGATGTACTTTGGATATAATTTTATGTAGCATTTCACTCAAAGTGATTACTAACTTGGGTTTTTCAGGACACGAAAATAATAGTGGAAATATTTCTTTATTTTCATCCAAGGTTTTATATGGAAAATATCTTTTTGTATTTAACTCTTCCATCCATTTTTGTTTAATGTTTAATGGAATCGGTATATTGGTACATGGATTAGTTCCAGATTGAATCAATTTGGGAATCATACTAGAAATAAAATAAAAGTTTTTATTGTTTTCTAGATAAAAAATGTATTGTTCTTTAGGTGTTTGATAATCGTGTGAAAAGTAGGGATTAATGACTATATCATCAGGTTCAAATTGGATCGGTTTTTTGGTCAAGGTTTTATTAAACTTTTTGGACAAGTATAAATGTCGCGTCCAAAAGTTGGGAATGTTGGATGGCATTTTATAAAAGTCACAGAGTTTCTGTTCCAAAATAGGAAATTTTTTTAATAATTTCTTGTTGATTTGATTTAAATGCAAATTTTTACATCTTTCAAAAATTGGATGTACATTATACTCTGGGTTTTCACATCCATAACATAAAAAGGTGTAAATTATGGCTTCTACTTCTTCTACTTCTAAATATTTTCCTACACACTCAAATTCTTTTACATTATCCAAAAAATCACTACTCTTCCAAGTGTCTAGAGAATATAAATGTAGGAAAAACTCCAAGGGTGTCAAAATTTCTTGTCCCAAGATAATCTTGGCATTTGGATTTGCCCCCATATTTAGCCACCATTCTAAATGATTTATGTAATTCTTGTCTTGAAAAATATACATTAATAATATATACAATGCATTAAAACCTTTTTTACCGGCCTGGTCAATATTTGCACCGCGTGCCATTAATAATTTAAAAGCTTCCTTGTGAAAGGTCTCTTGTTTCATTAATAATAGAATTGGAGACCAAAGGATTGGAAGACCATAGTTATCTAAACCGTTAATATGTGAAAATAATTCTTGGTTATCCTTTACACTTTCAATTAAATCATTAATATCCTTTATTGGGTCCATTATGCTTTCACTCCATAAATTTATTAAAAAGGACATCTCTATCCTTTACAATATATTATTTTGTAATTATGGAAATTTCATTCAAATAGATGGGCCAAAATGTACTCATTTGTTTTATAATGAAACTTTCATCCTCGGCAGATTTTTGATTTTTATTCATGTATATATTTTTAGTCACCAACACTCGTTTAGGTTGAAAAACAAACCCACTAATATCCTGTATAAATCCATCGGAATAAATAATATCTTTCGAATTAAGTGTTTTGAACATTAGACCAATGATCACAAGAGACAATACCTTTTTTGATACCGTCATACTCAGGAAAAATTGATTCGATTTATTTAAAACAAAATTTTCCAACAACGTGTCCCGAATCATCTTTTTTTTGACATTTTGCCACTCATCCTTTTTTAATGATAAACGATTTCTAAGTACCTTTTCTCTTTGAATTAGTTTTTCTTTTTCGGAAAGAATACCTACTCGAAATTTTAAAAGATTATATGTATCATTATAAATCTCTTCAATTGGCTTTTCGAGTTCTAGTTTGTATGTGAATTCTTTGTTCTTCATACAACAACATAGATAATTTTTTTGCAGATACAGTCCATAAGGACATTTACCGTAAGCCATGTCCTCATAGACGAATCGCCAAAAAGGATCATTTATAAAAGAAAGACATTTTATAAAGATGGGGTAGAAAATTGTTTTTTTCATAAAAACTGATGATTTATATTTTACTTCTTTTTTTTTTATATTACCATTAGTAAAAATGACAGAAATTTTTCACAGGCAAGTTGAAATACTGGAAAATCAAAAAGAGTTTTCTTTTGGAGAACGAGGACAGCCTTTTAAATCATTTATTGAACAGCTTTTAAATCGAAGTCATCTAAAGAAGAAGTATATCGATTTTTTGACAAGTGACGATTCTATGAAACTTTATTCAGATGCATTTACTCATATTTCTATTGATACCGATAGAAATTACGAATATTTGGAAATCCTTGGAGATGTGACTTGTAACAAGTCGATCGTATGGTATATCAAGGAACGATTCCCACAATTACAAAATTCAGAGGGTGTCAAAGTCATTGCGCGTCTTCGGATCAATTTGGTATCCAAGAAAAATTTTGCAATGATTGCGGAACGGTTAGGCTTTATCGATTTTATTTCGTGTGAAAAAGAAATCAAGGAACAAAAGGGAAAAAGTTTGCTGGAAGATGTGTTTGAAGCCTTTTTTGGTGCTACTGAACTTTTAATTGATGGTATGCTAGGCAGCGGTTCAGGTTATGGAATTTGCTATCGTATTTTAAAATCAATACTCAACGAATTACCTATTTCTCTCAAATATGAAGATTTGTATGACCCCATTACAAGACTTAAAGAAACATTTGATTTTTATCGTCAACAAGTTCCAGGCCGTCAATGTAATTTAATTTGGGGCAATATGCTTTGGGAAAATGTAAAAACAGAATCGGGTCAAATTGTAAATTTATATCAGCACGATAAACTGACCAATCGTAAAAAGCTGTTAATTACAACCGAAGCTCCGCTTTTAGATGAGGCGAAACAACAAGCTGCCAGTAAATATTTGCAAGTATTGAGTGAATATGGATTTAAAAGACCAATTCCTGAATATTACGCCAGAATTAATTCTGTAACAAGTGAACAAAAAAAAATTTAAAAAACTTTTAATAAAAATATGGTTAATCGTTCCAAGTCATCAATAAATTATACATCCATACAAAATACAAGAGAATATTATTCTGGATTTGCTATTAGTAATAGTACGGCGAATCAAGATTGCACCACATTATCGACTCCTACTCCTTCTGCATTTCCGACACAGCGTGGTGCAAGTGCTACTAAAACTTATAAATTCTATTTTGACATTGCATGCACAAAAGACAATGTTTCAAAAACGTGTACTTCTCAAACATTAAATCCAGCCGGTATTCGATTAGAAAGATGGTGGTGTAAAAATGAAGCGGAGCCTGGACACCCTGCACCTTATCCAAACTCAAAATCTTTAGTAAGTCCAGATGGAAATTCGAATAAACTTGGAGATTCCTGGTTCACTGCTTGGAATTGTAGTAATGTTAATGCAAATACAACCGGACAGTGTTGGTGGTCTTCTGGATGTAATAGACCTTTATGTGGTGGAAAGTGTGGAATCCACGGAGGATTTAATGGTGGTGGAAGTTGTAATGATGCAAATTGCAATGGATGGACCGGTTATTCGATGGGGTCTAATAAATGTGATGGTAGCTATAATATTGGAGTTCTAAATGTAAATGGATCTTATTTAGCATACAAGCCCATACAAAAGTATTACTATTTCAATCCCTGCAAAACACTCGGTAATTCAATGACTGTAGCAGCAACTCCTACTTTTGTACAATTTATTGCATCGAATGGTACTGTAGATACTAGTGACACCGCCAATGTGTCTCCAGCCTATGCTGTTTTTACTATTTCTTACAATATAGTTTATCCTACTGATGTCCAACCTGATTCATTAGATTCCATGTTTACTATGATAGGTTCGACTTCTTACACTGCTTGGACCATTAATAAAAATTCCCAAATGATTCAAACCCTATTATTTGATTATTGTAATATATATAATAATGGTTCCTATATAAGTTCCAGTTTAAAAAGTACAGGTAAAAGAATTTGCAATACAAATATTATGGCATACTTTACCAATTCTCCTACTACTCCTCCATCAGGGTATCCAACTACCCAAATTCCAAGTACATTGACGATACCAACAACTCTAAATGCCTGTGATACCACATATTCTTATACAACGGGCTGTCAAACGGGTTGGTTAAATTATTGCAACAATCAAAATACTTTTAATACTACGGATTGTAAAAATTTTTACAATACTTCTCGTGTTGGAAATGTATATTCAGACGATGTTCAAAAGCTGTTGAAAAGTAATTGCGCGGCAGCGGCAACATCAAATGGTAAAATAAACGCGACTATAAGTTCTGATGTACAAGCAATTTGTGGATGTTGGTTACCTGATCAAGTTTATAATGATTTTAAAAATAATCTTTCAAAAGCTAATCCAGCATTAGCCACTCTTTTTGGACAAGATCAACAATGTTACTATCCAATGTGCTATGCAAATACAGCATTTCAACCCAAAGCAGTTCTTACATGTCCTTCTAATGTCATTACAACTTGTATTACAAATACAACCAACAATCTAAATGCAGGGGGTAGTATTTCAAATGTACAAGTTCAAAATAATGCAGTTCAAAATTGCACTGGTTCATCATCTACTTCAAGTCCTTCTCCAGCACCAGCAAATTCAACACCGATTAGTAGTCCTGGCGGAGCAAGTACAACGGGAGCTTTACCAGCAACACCTGCTCCAGCAACAACTCCTTCGCCAGCAACAACACCTGCTCCAGCAACCACTCCTTCGCCAGCAAATGCTTCTGCTCCTACACCTGCTTCTACACCTGCTTCCACACCCGCGCCAGAAAAGGGTGGATTATGTATTATTCTATAATTGTTTGAAAATTGATTTTTAATTTAATATAATAAGAACTTTATTAAAAAATGGATTGTACTATATGCTGTTTTTCCTTTAATAAGAAAACAAGAAAACCTATTGATTGTCCAAAATGTGGAGAAAAAACATGTGTAGAGTGTATTAAAAAGTTTTTATCCTCCACTTTACAAGACCCTCACTGTATGCATTGTAATCATGTTTGGGATTTGTTTTTTACCAACAAAATATTACCTAGAAATTACATGTCGACTGATTGGCGAAGTTCTCGTGCTGGTCTCTTGTTAAATCGAGAAAAATCATTTTTTCCAGAAACGATGCCTCTGGTTGCACTTGAAATAGAAAAGGAAAATTTGAATGATGAACTAAGAAGAATAGAGGAACAAGAACGAGCCCTGAAAGCTAGAAAGATTACAATTTATCGCCGTATATCTGTAATTGAAGATCCAGCCACTAGTACTCTTGTTCCTGCAAATAAAGAAACATTATCCTTTAAAATTCGTCAATGTCCGACACCCAATTGTAAAGGATTTTTGGATACTCAAAATGGTAGTTGTATTATTTGTAATAAATCCTCATGTCTTCAATGCAATACTAACAAGCTCGAAGGCGTTGAACACGAATGTAAACAAGATGATTTGGATACTTGGCAACATATTCAAAAGTCGTCCAAACCATGTCCAAATTGTGCGACAAGGATTCAACGATCCATGGGATGCGCTCAAATGTGGTGTCCTGGTTGTCATGTTGCTTTTAATTGGAATACTGGTCAGATTGAGAAAGGTCCTATTCATAATCCTCATTTTTACGAATGGGCCGACAGATTAGGAATACAACAACCTGTTGCAGCTAATAGAGGAAACCCTTGTGATGCGAATCGAGTCTGGTATTACTATACTTATACTACTTGTACGATACCCTCCGAAGAACGCAAAGCCTTTCGTGAAATACATCAGCGTTTAAATCACATTATTAATAATGAAGTCGTGGGTTTGCGAGAAAAAGTACAAAGAAATAATACGGATTTGCGTATTAAATTCTTGAGAAATCAAATCAATGAGGAGCATTATAAAAAGGTTTTAATTCATCGTGAAATTCAACATCAAAAAGATGTTCGAATGTTGGAAACTTTGGACACACTTAATATGGTTATTGTTCCATTATTGCAACAATTTATTAGCAATCAAGTTACTTATGCTGTTCTCATAAACCAAATTAAAAATGTCGAAAAATTTGTCAATGAAAGTATTACCGAGATTAACGATTGTTTCAAGTCCAAGATTGGACCACTTAAAATTTTTGGAAATGCGTGGTAAATATTTTTTTCAATAGTAAATAAATGAAATACTGGATTACATTTATTTCTATCCTTGTTTTAATATTTATTCTATTTATTATTTTACATCATATTGAAGTTTGGATTAACTTGGCAAATTTTCAACGCGAAAGAATCAAGCATCCAAAAGCTCAATGTAAAAAAGTCGATAATCTGTTACTATGTGTTGTTCGTCGTAAAAAATATTTTGTCAATCCTCTTGATGCAGTTGTTTCCAAAAGTTTACGGAATGGACATTATTGGGAAACATTTATGCATAAATACTTTAAAAAATATTCAGATAATCAAGGTATTGCCTTGGACATTGGTGCGAATATTGGAACTCATTCCATTATTTTGTCTGATCTATTTGCCAAAGTTCACGCGTTTGAGTGTCAATCTCAAGTATTTTCCATCTTGTCTAAAAATAAAGAAATCAATAATTGTGACAATTTGATTTTACATAATATTGGATTAGGAGAAAGTCATGGTAAACAATCTTTAATCAAATTTGATTCTTCAATTCCTTATAACATTGGCGGAGTTTCTATTGTAAAGAATAAAAAATCTAACCGAGAGATGGGAGAACAAGTAGAGATTATTCCTCTTGACTCGATGGAGTTTGATCTTCCTATTCGCTTTATAAAAATGGATGTAGAGGGCTACGAATTGTTTGTACTAAAAGGTGCGCATAAAACTATATCAAAATATCTACCGGTAATTATTTTTGAAGAACATAATTGGTTTTCACCCGTTTTTGCAAAACTAAAGAGTTTTAATTATAAAATTAAAGCAATATCAAGGCATGATTATTTAGCAATACCACCCAATAAAAATTAATTGTACATATAACAATCCCTACTACAAAATAAAAGTTTTGACACACAAAACCATGCACTTTCACCACGCCATTTACAATGACAAGTATGACATTCATAGACTATATACTCCAACACTAGTTCTAACAACTCTTGCATTTAATTCTTGGTAAAAAAAGAATTAAATCTAGTCAGAAACATAGGCGCAATTTTTGTTGACGCACTTTCCACCATTATCTTCATTACAGTCACTGTCTTTTGTGCAGCTTGTATATTGCTCTTCAGCAGAGTATTGTATATTTAACAGCGTTAAAATTAATAGTACGGTAATTGTAATCAAAAACGAAAATAGAAAGAGTTGTAAATACATTTTTATCTAAAATAAATTTTTTATTTTTTTGGTACATAAAATGTTTAGAAAACTATTTCCCACTCTAACTCGATTTAATAAAAGTGATCCCTTGGGCACCTTTTTACATTTAAACGAGGAACAAAAATTAATTTCCGATACCGTAAAACAATTTGCACAAACGGAGCTTGTTCCTAAAATACGCAATGATTTTCAATATGAAAAATTTGAACGTTCCGCAATTAAAAAAATGGGAAACTTGGGTCTTTTAGGATGTAATCATATGGATAAAGTTTCTTATGGTCTTGTTTCTCGTCAATTAGAAAAAGTCGATTCTTCGTATCGCTCCATGTGTTCAGTTCAATCTTCTCTAGTAATGCTTCCAATTCAATTGTACGGTTCTCAACAGCAAAAAGAAAAATATTTGCCTTTATTGGAAAAAGGGGATTATATTGGATGTTTTGGATTGACAGAACCAGATGCAGGATCGGATCCCAAATCAATGAAAACAATGGCAATGAAATCAGGCGAGAGCAAGTATATAGTTAATGGTTCTAAAAATTGGATATCCAATTCTCCGGTTGCCGATATCTTTATTGTTTGGACGCATCTTAATTCAGAAATTCGAGGAATCATTTTGGAACGATCCATGACAGGTCTAACCACTCCTACAATTTCAAATAAAGCATCCATGCGTGCTTCAAAAACAGGAATGATTGTTATGGATAATGTAGAAATAACCGAAGAAAATATTCTTCCTTTGATTAAAGGCTTACCATTAATTCCATTGAATCTAGCAAGATACTCAATAAGCTGGGGTGTTTTAGGAGCAGCGGAAGATTGCTTGGAAAAAACCTTGGCATATGCTTTGGAACGAAAACAGTTTGGCTCATCAATTGCTTCAAATCAAATCGTTCAACAAAAGTTTGCCGACATGTACACGGAACTTGCTCTAGGATATCAAGGTTGCTTGCAAGTTGGGAGATTATTGGATAATGATCATTTTACTCCAGAGATGATTTCACTATTAAAAAGAAATAATTGCCAAAAGGCATTAAATATTGCACGTGAATGTAGAGATATTTTAGGTGGTAATGGTATAAGTTATGATTATGATATTATTAGACATTTATTGAATTTAGAAGCGGTCAATACTTATGAAGGGACAAACACGATTCATACTTTGATTTTAGGAAAAGCGATTACAGGAATCCAAGCTTTTACACATTCATGATTGCCAAATTTTATTCCAATATTTTTTAGAATTTGAAATTCTTTGTTTTTTATTAGACCCAGCCATGTGAAAAATATAGGGTTGTTGTTGAAATTTTTCATCAGAGCTAAAATGTTGTAAAATGCCATAAGGTAATACTATACTGTTTTCTACAATATTGGCATAATTGCACCAGTACATGTGTTGCAAAACTCCTTGATCATTGTATAAATAATATTTGTCATTATAGTAATAACCAAATCTTTTGTTATAAAAATCAATCGAATAAGCCCACTCTGTCAAAATTTGTATACTTTTGGGACAATTTTTAACAATCAATACACCTGAATTTAATTCAAAGTCATATTTTTGATTAATATCACCGCTAAATATGAATGCCTTATCTAAATTTTGTTTGATTATGCCCATAATATCAGAACCATCGACATAAAAATGCGCATCTGAATCAATATACATTACATAATCGTAGTATTTTAGATATTCGAGTATTAAAGGCAATCTTTCCCACTGAGCAGGTCTATCTTGATAGGTTTTATGATGGGAACGCACAATGTCGTAGCCGTGGATTGAGCAATATACCTTGTTGATTTCAAAATTAATATCCGCATATTCTTGAATTGCAGAGTTGTACCACATTACTATACATAATTTAGGAGAAGACATTGTCCTATATTTAAAAAATATTATTTAATAAACGATGCACCAAAGATTTTTAAATGACAGTCAAATTATATCCGAAATTTTAAAGAATTGCAACTTATTGAGAACATTGCAAAAACAATTTCCATTTATCGATTGTGATAATAAAGACTTTGTAACTCTTGTAAATTTATTTGATGAAATTGTAATTCAAGATTATCCCGACGATTCACTAATAATATGTATTGGAGATTCACCCGCAAAAATGTGTGACATTCAATCCAAAATGAAATCTTGGCCTAAAAATGCCAAGCTATTTTATTTTCCGGTGTCCAAAACAGTCCTACACATGCCTCAAAAACAATTCTACCAGGGTATGGAAGACTTTGATGGAGAAGATTGGGAGGATTTTTTTGAACCTATATTGTACGATAATCTAGAGGCGCCTCATGTCGATCGTTACATCTCCTTTTTACAACAACGAGGAATTTTGGATGAATTTGTTTCTGCACTTGCCGCTACTCGTAAAATCGTCTTTGTAGATTTTATTGCCTATGGAAACTCTTTTGTTGGCTTATTTTTGTACTTGTTTGTTCCAATGTTGTACAAATTAGGCCTTTCAATGGAAAATTATACTTGTGAAGTTGTGTTTTTAGTTGATCCATACAATGAACATCATCAAATCGCAGATGCATTGAAATTCATGTTGCAAACATATTTTGTACGACGACGAATTATTTTTATCGAGGATGTATTGAGTCCCAACAGCGCGCAACAATTAACGGATTTCTTTATGGAATCACCGGCACGAAATATACAGCAAGTAGTTGCACCACAATACAATTATCCACAGGTCTTTCCAGAAAAGAACGATTATATGCCCATATTGCTACTTATGTACGCTAACATCATTTTGCATCCAGAATTGCGCAAATTGTTTACCTTTTTTCCAGATTCTAGATAAAAATAAATATGAGATTCATAAACATTTTGACTGTGTTTGGGTCGCAAATGCAAATATTGAATCATATTTTTTTATCCAATGTCAGTATCATAAACTTGACACGAGATTGATTTGACACATTTCAAATAAATTCTCTAGGCAATCCAGCTGTTATTGATGGCAAGGTATGCTTCAATAACAGATCTCTTAGCAGGGGTAGTATAGTTGATAGTAGCAGCAGAAACTTTAGGTACATAATCAAGGGCAGTTTTAGATACTAATCCAGTACCGGTCAATTGGGTAGGATAGTAATTTCCAGTAAATGGCATACAGTTGTTAGACCAAGTTCCCTTGGTGGGGAGAGAAATTTGTGGAACAATTTTGTTTACAATAGCTAATCCAGACATCTTATCTACAATTAGTAAATATTTTTTAAAGTTTGAAAAAAATAAACAAATGTCATCAATATACAATCACAAACATCATCCTTCTTTTTAAAAGTATCCATATAATCTTGAATCACTGGATCACATTCAATTAATTGAGATACTTTTTCTATGGACCAATCTTTTCGATCTTTTTTTTTTCGAAATGCAACCCCGAAACAGGCCGTTTTGTAATTAGCACCAAATTCCAAAATTTTCTTGGTCGGATGACGAATCATAAAATAAGCCAAAATGTGTTGGGAAATTTTTAGCGCCTTGACATTATAAATTTTGCCTGTACTCATTTGCTGTTCAATCAAAAATACATCGACGCTGCTCCATACATATTCGAGGGAGTCCAAGTAGGCATGTATTTTTTTATAAATTTCCATCATATTTTTTGAATTTGTTTCGACAGTGGCAGTCGCATCAAAAATATCAAAATTTAAAATGTTCATTTGCTCCACGATACTGTTTTCAATAGAATTATTTATGACAGACGATAAATTTAATTGTTGCGGATTATTTCGATAACTAACACTGCTCCATGCTAAATTTTTGAAACCAATATCAAAAGCCACAATAATCATTTACATAAAACTCGCAACTCTTTAATTGAAAAAATTTTTAAATCATTATATAAAAATGGATTCTGTTCAAGGATTATATCAAAGACACACTGATTTGTATCAAGCCCAATTTATACATTCAATTGAGGATGAAATTGCAGCTGTTGACGATGTATATTATCATCGAGATTTTGCAAAAGCATATAACTTGTATAATATCATTGAAGAAAAAATTTACCAAAAATTAGGTACATTACATCCAATGTTCTATTTTATACATTTTAAACTTGCAAATTGTTTGATTTGGTTAAATAAACAACAAGCTTTTGAAATGTTTGAAGATATATACTATCATTTTAGGGACGCAGAACCAAAACCTGAATACTTTGATTTTGCAGAAGCTTGTTATCGTTATTTAGATAATAGAGATATACCTAGAGCGATTGTCTTGTTGGCACAAGAATTGAAAAAGCGAGAACACAATCAAGAATCAGAATTTAGAATTATGGAGGTTTACAGCATGTTGGCAAAAGTTTTATTTGAATATGAGTGTTTAGGACCTGAGAAAGATTGTGCAAATTCTTTGGAAATGTATAATAATATTTACAAGTATCGTATTAAATTATTGGGACCAACACATCCTCATACTTTGGCAGTAGTATCCACATTATTATTAGCTCTTGCAAAGCCAGAGTTTGAAAATTGGGATCGTTTTGAAGAATTATATAGATTTTATTTTACCCATGCATATATTGATACATTGAATTACAAATATTTACAGTTTGTGGAACTTGGAATCTTTGATGTTGCCGTTCTTCAAAGATTGATTGATATACTTTTGACGATCGTGGATAGTCGAGAAAAAGATTTTAATTCAATGTTGATTATTAGAAATATTTCATACGGGTATATGCTTTTAGGTGAACTTCAGAAAGCAGAAGCAGCACTAGAGAGCATTCGAACTTATAATCAAGATGAAAGTAAACCAGATAATCGTCAAATCCCCATAAAAAGTTTACAACAACATTTGGGTCGAAAAAAAACATATGCAAAAAGAGTATTGAATATAATGTTGAAAAATTATATTTCTGGAAGTGGGAGCAAATTTCAA
>Ga0214919_10004768_pt1 | contig 19587 bp, 12 predicted proteins | sample LL1503_MetaG_FD_177994 | JGI IMG/M metagenome (GOLD analysis project Ga0214919, IMG submission 177994) | Freshwater microbial communities from Lake Lanier, Atlanta, Georgia, United States - LL-1503 | ecosystem: Environmental > Aquatic > Freshwater > Lake | place: USA: Georgia | collected...
TATACATATTTTGCAAATATTGCTTTAAATTATCAATCTTCAGATTGAATGAAGATTGCATTAATTGTTTAATTAAATTTTTATATTCTTCAACATCTTTTTCATAATTAAATCTCATAATAGGTATTGATGTACCAGTACCAGTACCATTACTCATACCCTTCAAATCCCCATTGCATTTAAAATTACAATCTTTCATATAAAAGCAACTACGCGAATACTCGGCATCTGCAAGGGAAACCATTATTTTCTTATTATTTGACGTAATAAGAGGGATTTTATTACCATATACTTTTACATCGTAAAAGTTGACATCTTTATTTAATTCGCAATCAAATGCATTTTCTTTAAGTATCTTTTCAACAACTCCTGCCTTTATTGCCTTTTTTTCGCATATCTTATACATTGTAAGGTCAAATGATTCTATATCACCCATAGTTGTTGCATATTGATAAACAGTTACATTTCTCTCTTGAGGTGGCAAATGCAAATGACTTCCAGTTCTAATAACACGACCAATACTTTGCTCAATTAAATTAATATTATGCCAAGGATCAACAATATGTACTTCTCGATATCCAAAAAGATTGAGCCCGTGACTGGCTTTACTTGTACCAATAAATACTTTTACATTAGTTTCTTTAATCATATCACTTCTATTATTAAGATAATCTACAGCATGAAGAGATTGAGATTGGGTGCCTGTATAAATTATATAGTCCCCTCTATATGTTTGATCTTTATACTTATTCTCTAGTATGGGAGTATTATGTTGTTTATATCTTCTATAACCATTCATTTCCAAAGCAAAAGCAATTGGCACAACACCCGAATCAATAAATCCAGTATATATAAATGATCTGCCAGTATTTGCAATAACACGTTCAACTACTTTTGCAATCTTTGCACCCCAATTATGCAATTCCGGTAATTTAAACCTTTTACCATATTCTGGATTATTAAATTCATAAGTCCATTTACCGTGTTGTTTTGTAGCAATTTGATTTAGTCCAGTTGTACCTGAAGCAAATTTTATATTTTTATTACATTCATCTAGAGATTGAAATACAAAATTACTAATTTGTCTTTCTAATTGATAGGCAACTGTTTTTATTTTCGGTAATGTATCAACTCCATCAACTCCATCAACCCCATCAACTCCATCAATTCCATCAACTCCAACAACTATAGATTTTAAACTTCCAGAATTTTTTTTAGTTAATTTACTATTTTTATTTCCAATTATTTTGTGAGATTTAAGTGTTAATTTATTTTTACTTCCAAAAACAGATTTTGAATTATTTTCTATTATAGGTTCATCATCTGTTAAAGGATAATCAAAATATTCTTCTTTACTATCACTATATTTATCAAAATCATCTTCACCTATATAAGGTATTTTATTATTTTTAATATGATAATTAAGTATTTCTAATTGTTGTTTTTGCAAAGGACAATCAACTAATTCTAGATGTTTAATTCTATCTGTCTTATCAATTTTTTTACCATTTACATCTTTTTTAGGATAATTATCAAGATTTAACATTTGTTCTGGAATATTATATTTCGCAGATATCCTAATTGGAAATTCATATGGATTACTACCACGAAGATAACTTATATACCCCCTCGTATTATTTTCTAATATCCTGCGACTATTTTCTCCTTTTAAATTTCCATGTGCATCGAAAATATCATTTTCTTTCATTGGTTTCCTCTTGTCATTTACAAGAAAATAATTAATAATACTGATTATATTGTGAGGTTTATCGTATATTGGTGTAGCAGTAAGAAAAATTAATCGCAAATTAGAAGAATATTTTAAAACCTTTTCTAATACTGGAGGAACTATTTTTATTTTAGAATCATCGCTGTGCAATTCATGAGCTTCATCAACAATTATAACCGAATTATCGAATTTTTTTGATATAATTTGTCTTTCCTTTTCTTCTTTTTCGGCAGTATTTTCCTTATTAATACCTTTGGTTTTCATATTTATCTCTTTTTCAACAGCATAAGCCCAGGATTTAGAACCTACAAATTCATATATTTTTTTAATCTCTTTATCTACTTTTGTTTTTAATTGGTCACAAGGCTGTTCGTTTCCTTTTATAGTACTGCAATTTGAAACTAATTCCTGTAAATTTGGATTTTGAATATATGTATCTCCTGTACATTGATATAATGGTTTTCCATTTTTAACTTGATTTATGTCAAATACTTGTCTTACTATTTCATCGGGTCTTATTACATATATTTTAGTATTAGAATTTTTAACGATAGATTTAAGGGATTCTGCAATGGTAATAGCAGTACAAGTTTTACCAACACCCATTTCGTGATAAATTAATAGACCTCTATAGGGAGTGTAAGGTGACATAAAATTGCGTAATAGTTTCTGGGTTGGTTTTAAAATATATACACTTGACATTTTCTTTTTAGATTCATCTGAAGCAAATGCAGAAGATTTATTACTTTCAAATGCATTGTAGAGTGATTTTAATTTATTTGGATTCGTAGTTAATTTATATCTTTTAAATATATTATGGTTTGCTATTTTATGACTAAAATTATTGTCTAGAATTGATGGATAATATTTTGTATATTTATGATGTAAATTTGAATGTAATCTTGATTTTGATTGTAATTTTGATACTTTACTATTATTTGTATTATTTGTATTATTTGTATTACTTTTTTTATTTTTTAATTTTAGAATAATTTTCTTTTTTGTTTTTGGTGGCATTTATATTAAATATTTTTTTTGTATTTTTTTGTGTTTTTTTTGTGTTTTTAGTATTAAATTAGATTTTAATTATAGATAAAAATAAATAAAAAATAGATAAAAATAGATATAATATATATATATTAAATAATTAGTTATGTAATATAGATTAAATCGTAGATTGATTAGTAGGTTGATTAGTAGGTTGATTAGTAGGTTGATTAGTAGGTTGTTCTTGAATAGTATTTGGTAAATCATCAAAACAAAAGTAATCTTGTATTCTTTTGGTATTTACTCTACCTTTAAAATCCAAATTAAAAGGATAACTAATACCATTTACATCTGTTCTAACGCACTTAATATTAGCATTTTGATCACAACTATTTGAAGGAGAACCATTTTTATTAGTAGGACAGGTTTCTATATTCATAATAATTTTTGCACCATTACAGGGAGAACTAATACAATTAACAGTTCTACCATCGTACTTCATATATTCATCTACAAATCTTGAATCAATATCTTTCATATTCATAGTACAATTATAAGAAATCTTACTAGCATTAAATGGTTCTAGAGATGGTTCTAGAGATTGTTTTATATTAGTTTGATTATTTTGTGAATTCTCTTTGTATTGATAATATATTAAATATACTAGAATTGATAATAATATTATAAAAAATAAAATATTTATCGTGCTTTTTATATTTATCGTGTTTTTTATATTTATCATGTTTTTTATCATTTTATTATTCTTTGTTATTATATTTAGTATAGAAAATAATGTTTTTGTATTATGTATTATGTATTTTTTTTCAATATTTATCTATTATGTTAGGGTATGTGTATATGTTTAATCTTCTTTAGTAAATCTTTGAGAGGTTTATCTTCTTCAGATTTATAATGTATTAAAATTGTATCCATTAAAATTTCTAATCGAGACATTTTCGATAATGTTTTCTTATCCATATTAATAGTAAACTCATTACGAAGCATTTCTACCTTAAAAAATAGTGTCACATTACCTAAAGTTACATTAGTATCTTTTTTAAAATATTCTTCTAATAATTTTTTAATATTTGGTTTACATTCTACATATATACCATGAATTGTATTATAAACATACCCTTCTTCATTTAATTCATATTCTTCTATTTCTAATAATTTTTTTATTTCTTTATCATTATCATTATTATTATTATTCAATTTTACCCCCCCCCTTTTTTTGTCTTTTCAATTTTTGATAGTTCATCTGCTAAATCTTTGAGAGGTTCATTTCCATATGCTCCCGAATATTTTTTCATAATAGATTTTAACATTTTGTCTAATTTATTTAATTTTACAGTGTTTTCATTATTTTTATTATGTTTTTTTACAAATTGAAAACTTATATTTTTTAATTTTTCATCAGGATTATCACTATAATACTCGTCTAATAATTTTTTAATATTTTTCGAAGATATTTTATAATCACCATTAGAATCAATTTCATAATCATCTTTTTCATCAACTCCACCTTCTTCCTCTTCCTCTTCCTCTTCTTCCTCTTCCTCATCCTTTTTTCCTTTTTTTACAGCACCCGGATCAACAGCAGCCTCACCACCCTCTTCTCCCTCTTCAATTCTTTTATAAAGAAATAAATAGGGAGAATTATTTGTGCTTTGTTCAATACTGTTAATATCATCAATGTGATTAACGGAACTATCATCATAAAGAAACCATTTAACTTCACCATCATCATCAATTTGTTTACTATAATTAACATAATGTCCACTTGAAAAATTAGAACCCCGATGACATACTATACTAATTAATTCATAACTTATTAATTTAATTTCTTCACCTTCAAAACTTTCTTCATAAGATTTTTTTTTATATTCATTTTTTTCTTCGTCACTCATTTTTATTATATCTTCTATTATTTCTGTTTTTATTTGTCTTATACATATATCATCACCTATTTTATCAATTCTCTTCATTATGGTCTTAAAAGTAGTATTACCTAAACGGTTAAATAGTTTTATAGATAGTTTTAAATATTTATTTTTTTTATCTACAAAAAATAATTGATTATTTATAGTTCTATGATATATTTTATAATCAATTGTATACATATTATATAAATTATCATATTCAGCTTTTTGATTTTTTATAAATAATTCTTGTATACTATTATATATTGCATTTTTATTAAAAGTTAATTGAATATTATAAGAAAATAGTCCTCCTCCTATTAATTCTATTTTATTCAAAAAAGTTTTATCATATGAATATTTTTCTTTTAATAAACAAAATTGAAAAATATTAAAATCACCTAATATTATGGTAAGTAATTCTTCAGAATCTTCTTGTTTTACATGATTATTGAATACAATATATCTAATTTTATCAGAATTATCGGATATATTTTTAAAATTTGTATTAATATCTTCATCTTTAATATTTAATATATCTAATAGTAATTTTAAAATTTCTACATTTTTTTCTTCTATTTTTGAGGTTTTTTTATTTTCTATTTCTTGATATACAATATCATTTATATTTTTAATATTTTTAATAAGTTGTATTGTTGAATTAAAAAAACATCTATTATTACCACCTTCTAATCCAACTTTTTTTTTATTTATATATCTTAATTCTTTGCTTGATTTAATAGGTTTTACAACAAAATTTTGTTTTTTACATTTTAAATTTTCTTCTTTTGTAATAATAATTTGTTTATGAGTATCAAATGTAATATCATCTTTATAATTATCTTTTGCAATTCCTATTATTATTTTCTTTTCTTTATTTTGATATAAGGGGTAGTTTCTTTTGAAAATATTATAATTAGATGTAAAAAAATATTTTTTTAGATTTGTTTTGTTTTGTTTGTCATTTAAATTAGTTATAATATTATTGTGTGACGCAATAGAAATTAAATATTGATCTATATTATCAAAATTAATAAAAATTTTATCTTTATTATTTTTTATTATAAAAATATCTAGATAAACATGGTCATTATAATCATAATAAAATGTATCTAATTTATTTGGTAAACCGTTTATATTATAATTTATAAAATTATCTTTACCATTTTCATCTTTATTTGGTAATCCTTTAAAACTTTCTAATAATCTTTCTTTTTCTTCGTTTACAGGTACTTCGAAAAAATATTTTGGATATTCACTATTTTTAAAAAGTGTTTTTTTATGTTCTATAGTAATTGTATCATTAAATGTTTGTTTAAAAGATTTTGTAAAATTAGTTTTTTCACTATCATCTAAATATTTATTAAAAGAAAAAACAATTATTTCTAAATCAATATCTTCGCCTTCATCTTCATTATTTGCATTACTCCCACTACTACTTTTCACACTACTACCTTTCACACTACTACTCTTACCTTTCACACTACTCGTACTCGTACTAGCACCTTTCACACTACTACTCGTACTCGGACTACTCACACTACTTACAGTACTCGCACTACCACTAGTACCTATTACACTACTTGAACTACTACTCGTTTTTAAACTACTACTAACAAAATCTTTCTTATTTCCTCTCTTATCTCTTAATTTTTTAAGATATCCTTGTAGATTAAATTTAGGCGTCTTTGGTTTAAATGGTTTATTTGGTTTAAGTTTACTTGTAAACCTGTTTTTAACTGTTATTTTACCACTAAATGATTGTAGTCTAAGATTTTTTTCATGTTTTAATCTTAGTGTACTTAGTTTATTTATTCTTCTAATCCTTTTTAAATATTCTTCTGAAATTTTTTTATTTGGTTTTTTTGTAAGTATTTTATTTTTTTTAACTCTTGTTGACATTTTATAATATATATAATTTTATAATATAAAATATACTAATTTATATATATATTTAAAAATTGAAAAAATAAATTTAATTAGTTATTTTATAAATATATAAAGATACTTATATGATATATAAATAATACATAAATAATACATAAATATTCCATCTGAAATAATCCAAAATAATTAATCCAAAACAAAAATGTCAGATTTTCCTCCATATAAAGCACGTAGGTCTGAATCAATATCTACATCTTTAAATGAACCAATTGAATTTCTTGCATTGGATTGGTATGAATGCGATTTACCTGTAGAAATACCTGTTGAACGTAAAGAATGTTATTTAAACCAAGAACATAGTAAAGCATATACAATATTTATTTTTGGTGTAACTTCAAAAGGACACAGCGTTTGTGTTCGTGTTAAAAATTATTTGCCATATTTCTATTTGCAGGTGCCTGATGATTTTAACGAAAAACAAATACAAGATTTTGTAGCATCGTTTGATTCTAGTACCTGTGAAGATTATACGGAAGAAGAAATTGCAGAATATGAAGAAGCCATTGCAGCTAAAGATTATAAATTTACAGAAGCATTTAAAAGAGGTTCTCGATATTATAAAAATTCTATAGTAGAACCATATATGAATCGTAAAACCAAAAAATATGAAGCTGTAATTGAAAATAAGAAAGACTTGAAAACCCAGCTTGTTGAAAAAAAGATTTTCTGGACTTTTATGAATGAACAAAAATTCAAATTCATCAAAGTAGCCCACAAAAGCAAACAAGGACACCGTTTTATGGAACGAGTATTTAAAAGTCCAGTAAAACTTAATATTAATGGGAAAAACAAAGCACCCATCAAATATAATTTATATGAAAGCGATTTGGAACCCGTTTTGCGTTTTCTCCATGATACTAAAGTTAAACCTTCTAGTTGGGTTCAAATCCCGGCTAATAAATTTAAAGTAGAAACTCGACAATCAAAAGCACAAATAAATATTTCTTGCGATTGGACTGAAATATGTCCCTTGGAAAAAACGGAGATTCCTCCATTATTAATTGCAAGTTTTGATATTGAAGCTGATTCTAGTCATGGAGATTTTCCCATTCCGAAAAAGGATTGTAAAAAACTGTCAAATCAGCTTATTATTTCCTGGATTAAAAATGTAAAAATTATTGAAAAAAAAGAATATGATGTTTTATATAAAAGAATTAGTAATTCTACTAATGCTAATAATAAACTTAAAATACCTGATGATTTAGTGTATGTTGAAAGTAAAACTGACCCAAATTATAATATAGATTATTTTAATAGATATCAAAAATACTTAGAAACCAGTGCTACCATTAGTAATTCTACCACTAACCCTACCACTAACCCTATAAATAATTCTAATAGCAAAGAAAATACATATCTACGAGAAGTAATAAAATATATTAAAGCTAAAGAATGTATTGCTGAAAAGCAGGATTTCTTTGCAAATCGGATTAAGAAAGCATTAGGATACGGACAATTTGCAACCATTGATGATGAAATAGATTTAATATATTTAAAAAAACCCATTCGCGCCAAAGTATTTGTGAATAGCAATACATTTAGCGCATTTGTTGAAAAAATATATTCAGTATGTAATCATCCTATTCGCAAAGTAAAAGCCAATAATGAAATGAAAAAAGCCGTTAAAGAAGTAACTGCAATTGAAACTGCAAAAACGAAAACGAATCCGCGATTTGGTATTGAGGATTTAAAGAAAATAATTGCAGATGTTGCAAAGAAACACGATATTCTAGTCCGCGATTTACAGGATAAAGTAATAACTAAAGAAGTTATTGTCCGATTCATTAATCATGAAATTAATAAGGCATTTGGTTTTGCAGAAGGCGATAAGGTAATCCAAATTGGTACAGTATTCTGGCGATATGGTGAAACTAGCATTTGCCACAATAATATTATTACTCTTCGAGGTTGCGATAAATTTAAAGTGGGAGATGCCAATTGTGAAGTCATATCGAAAACTATGGAACGCGATGTTTTATTGGAATGGACTAAATTAATAGATTTGCACGATCCTGATATTATTATCGGATATAATACATTTGGTTTTGATGAATCCTTTATGTATGACCGGATAGCGGATTTATGTATTGATATTGAAAGAGTTAATTTATCAAAAGAAGATTTGAAAACATTGGAAGCAAATACCCAATATCAGAAATTTATTAATTTGGGGCGGCTTGATGATTCAATTGTCAAGAAAGTACCCGAAGCCAAAGGTGGCATCATTAATAAGAAACTTAGCAGTAGTGCTTTGGGAGATAATTTTCTGTATTATTTCAATACCCCAGGAAGAGTCCAGATTGATTTGTTAAAAGTTTGTCAGGCTTCTTTGACTAAGTTACCATCCTATAAATTAGATAGTGTTGCTGAATTTTATATTTCTGGCAAGATTAAAGAAATAGTTTGCGGAGGTGAATACAGTATTTCCAATGAGGAATCCTGTGTATTGAAAGTCGATAATATAAATGAATTGGATATAGGTAACTATATCGTCATTAGTATGGCGGCGACAACTGCAAAATTGTTCGATGGTGAAAAACTGAAGATACTAGAAATAGATAGAGAATCAAAGAAAATTAAGGTTGACCGACCTGTGCCAAAATCATGTCTTTCTTCGGGTCCTGTTTGGGGTCTAGGTAAAGATGATATTACACCTCAGGATATATTTAGGATGCAGAAGGGAACTGATGCAGAACGTGCAGAAATTGCTAAATATTGTATTCAAGATTGTGTATTATTGATACGACTCCTACGTAAATTAGATGTGATTACAAATAATTTTGGGATGAGTAATGTGTGTCTTGTTCCATTTGCATATATATTTTTGCGAGGTCAAGGTATAAAAGCTTTTAGTCTAGTTACAAATGAATGTGCTAAGGAAGATTTCTTGTTACCTGTATTGGAAAAAATAGAAGTAGAGGAGCAAGATGTGGATGATTCGGTTAGAAGAGTTCACACAATCGTAGCAGGAGCCACCGGTGGGGATAATGATGCCGAAGGCGGTGCTGATGTTGATTTAGATTTAGGAGATGTTTTAGATATTGATTCAGGATCTGGAGAAATTGAAGAGGATGGAGAATCTGTTGAAGATGGTGAGGATTCTGAAAGTATTGAAGAAACAACTGAACTTGAAGAGGTTAAACCATCGGTTAAAACATTTACTTTAAAAAATGATTTTAATAAAATTTATATGACTGATGAATCTTTTTCAGGAGCAATAGTCCTAGAGCCTCTTAGAGACATATATACAGAAAATCCCATCGTTGTATTAGACTTTAGTAGTCTTTATCCTAGTGAAATCATAAGTAGTGACTTGAGTCATGATCGTATTTGTGAAGATCCTTATTGGCTAGGTGAAACAGGAGCAAAACATTTAGAAGAACTTGGTCTTTCTTATTTAGATAGAACTTATGATAATCTTGCATGGATTAATCCTAAGATTAAATCGAAAGGCAAACGTAAATGCGGAACTTCTACAATTAGATTCGTTCAGTATCCTGATGGTTCAAAAGGACTTATACCTAGAATTTTAATTGGACTTTTAAAATCTAGAAAGAATACTAAAAAATTAATGGAAGCAGAATCTGATCCTTTTAAAAAAAGTATTTTTGATGGACTACAACTTGCTTATAAAGTTACAGCTAATAGTATCTATGGAGCCTGTGGTAGTGCTACTAGTAAAATTTATAAACCACAAATTGCAGCATCGACGACAGCAGGAGGAAGAGGACGTATTATTCACGCAAGAGATTTTATTCTTAGGGAGTACCCTAGCAGCGAAATAAAATATGGCGATACTGATAGCCTTTTCATTGGGTTTTCCTTGTATGAAAAAAATGAAATAATTTCTGACAGAGAAAAAATTTTAAGAGCTATAAAAATAGGACAAGAAGTTGAAGCTAAAATAAAGGATGAGCTTCCTGGTGTACATTGTTTGGCATACGAAAAAGTGTTATTTCCATTCATTTTGATTTCAAAGAAGAGATATTTGGCATTAAAATATGAAGATAATCCAGATAGCTGCAAACAGATTAGTATGGGTTTAGTGCTTAAAAGACGAGATAATGCACCCATTCTTAAACATTGTTATTTAGGAGTTATAGATTCTATCGTAAAAGATAAAGATGTTCCTAAAGCAATAAAGTTTGTTCAGGAAGAAATAAAAAAGATGATTGATGGCAAATTTGATTTGAATATGTTTGTTATTTCGAAAACACTGGCGAGTTATTATAAAGACCCAGAATCAATACCTCACGTAGCACTTTCAATAAGAATGGCTGACCGTGATATTGGTACAAAACCAGCAAGTAATGAAAGATTGCCTTATATATTTATTAAAATAATTGAAGAAAAAGGAGTTGAATATCTCAATGCAGATCGTATAGAACATGTAGATTTTGTCAGAAAACACAAATTACAAATCGATTACGAAAAATACATAGAAAGTCAATTAATAAAACCTATCTCTCAAATATTTGAGTTAATAGTAGAGAAGCTGCCAAATTTTCCACATGGAAAAGGATATTATCAAGAAATTGAAAATATATGGTATAATAAATACTTGGGGGATAAAGAAAAAACAGATAATAAAATTAAAAAATTAAAAGCTTTAATGGTAAAAAAATTAATTTTTCAACCACTTATAGATTATGCAAATTCTAAAGTTAATAAAGTAAATACTATTGACAAATGGTTTAAACCTAATGAAATAGTAACTACTGATGAAGTTAAAGAAACTAAAACAGAAGAAAAAAAAGAAAAATTAAATCATGAAGTAAAAATTAAAAAAATAACACAAACAAAATTAAGTTTTGGTAAAAAATAAATTATTGAATATATTTTTATTATATTAAATAATTTTATATTTTAAATTAATTATTTATTTTTATTTTTTGTATTTAAAAATATCATTATTAGATATATTATTATAAATACTATTATAAATTTTAAAATGGATAATAATGATTTATTGCAAGAGAATACAAAATTAAAAGAAGAAAATTTAAAATTAAAAATTGAAATAGAAGAACTTACTAATAAATTAAAAAAGTATACTAATACAGAAAGTCATAGAAAATATTATCAACTACACAAAGAAGAGGTAAAGGATAATGCTATTAAATATATAAAAAACTTAAAAGAAACTAATCCGGAAAAATTGAAAGAATATAGACAAAAAGCATATCAAAAATTTAAATTAAAAAAACAAAATTTAGAAATTAAATAATATTTTTATAGATATTTATTTAATTTAAAGAATATCTTATTTATATATAATAAGAATAATAAATATTTTTAAATTTTTATAAATATATATAAAATGGTTAAATGTAATGATGCAGATTGTAAAAAAAGATCTAATTTTGGAATATTAGGCGAAAAACCATTATATTGTAAAGATCATAAAAAAGAAAATATGATAAATATAAATTCTAAAAAATGTAGTCATGAAGGATGTATAATTGAACCATTTTTTAATTTACCTACAGAAACCATAGCTTTATTTTGTAATAAACATAAATTAGAAAATATGATTAATATAAAGGATAAAAAATGTATTCAAGAAGGATGCAAAATACTTGCTTGTTTTAATTTACCAACTAAAAAAAGTCCTATATATTGCAATGAACATAAATTAGATACTATGATAAATGTTAAATCTAAAAAATGTTTTTACGAAGGATGTAATACAACCCCTATTTACAATGTTCCAACAGAAACTAAACCTATGTTTTGTTCTATACATAAAAAAGAAAATATGATAAATATTATATCTAAAAGATGTATAAATGATGGATGTATAATACTTGCTTCTTATAATCTTATAAATACAAATAATCCTTTATATTGCAAAGAACATAAAAAAGAAAATATGATATGTATTATAAAAAATAGAAAATGTTTTAGTGAAAGATGTAGTAAAAGACCATCATATAATATTTCATCTGAACCAATTCCTAAATATTGTGTTGTTCATAAAGAAGAAAATATGATTAATATTATTTCTAAAAGATGTATTGAAGATGGTTGTATGAAACAACCTGTGTTTAATATTTCTTCTAAAAAAAAAGCTATTTATTGTAATGAACATAAATTAGAAAATATGATTGATATAAGTTCAACAAGATGTATTTATGAAGGATGCACTACGAGACCTAGTTACAATATTTCAGGAGAGTCTAAAGGTATTTATTGCAAAAAACATAAATTAAAAGATATGATTGATATTAATCATCAAAAATGTATAAACGAAGGATGTATTAAAAGACCAAATTATAATTTTCTTAAAGAAACTAAAGCATTATATTGTTTAAGTCATAAAAAAGATGGAATGATAGATATTATAAATAAGCTTTGTATAGAAAAAAATTGTACTAAACGTTCAAGTTATAATTTACCATCAGAAAAAACAGATTTATACTGTTCTGAACATAAACTAGAAGGAATGATATGCGCAAGAAATAAAAATTGCCAATCGCCCAAATGCAAAGAAGTACCAATATTTGGTTTGCCAAATAAAAAAACACAATTTTGCTTACAACATAAACAACCAAATATGATAAATTTAGTATTAGAAAATAAATGTTCTATTCTAGATTGTAATGAAGAATATAATAATATTATAGATACAACTAAATATTGTAATAAACATACACCAGAAAATGCACTTATTGGTGTTAAAAGATTATGTAAATTTTGCGATATTAAAGAAGAATCTACTCATGTATGTAAAGATTGTAAGAAGATTCAGAATAAAAAAGAATGGGCTATTGTTCGCCATTTACGCAAAGCAATTGACACTAAATTTGAATATAACTCAAGTAAAATGCTTCAAGGATGTAGCAAGAAGAGACCTGATGTATATTTTGAACTAGTTAAACACTGTGTTATAGTAGAAATAGATGAACATCAACACAATACTTATGGCGAAAGTTGCGAATGCGCTAGAATTAATGAAATTGTAAATGGTATTGGAGGAAAATCAGTTATTATAATAAGATATAATCCTGATGTAGTAAAAAATAAAAATAAAATAATAACTATTAAACAAGCAGATAGAATTGATTTATTAGTTAAAACTATTAAAGAAGAATTAATTAAAGAATATGATACTTTTATAGTAAAAACTATACAATTATATTATAATGATGACTATGAAGAATATAAAAAAATAAAAGAAGAAGATATTACTGATTTAGTTTCTGTATAATTTTTGATTATTTTAGCCAAACTCAAAAATCCAACACCCAAAAACACCATCATAACCTACCCATATTACAAATAACATCTGCTAACAAATACAAATTATATTCATTACAATGATTATATTTAAGAATATGTTTATATTCATCAATTTCACTATGTAATTTTTTTTTATACTGTTTTAATTTTTGGATTTCTAATACAAGTTTAAGTTCAATTTCAGATAATTCCAATTCCGATTCCGAATCATTTTGTATTGGTCTAAAAAATTTAGGTAATGTAGGTATCATTATACCGGAAACAATTACAGGTGTAAATACCTTGCAGCTAATTTTCTTAATACTACCATCACCATCACCATCGTAAATTAATTTTTTTTTACTATGGGTATTAAATTCAAATTGCAACTTTCTTTTAATATTTGAATGTTCTATTGATTTATGTGACATTAGACCACGATGGCTCATAAAAGAATCATTGCAAGAATTGCATTGATATGGTCTCTTTACCATCTTTCCATCAATCTTTGCATCCATCTTACTATCCATCTTTCCTAAGATATTATAACAATCAAACTATTTATGTCATAATATGTAATACAATATATTTTCAATTTTATATATATTTATATTATTTTATATTATTTTTTATTATATTATTTATTTTTTATTTAAAGATAAAATATTTTAATGTATCTAGATATATATTCTTTATTCCAAATATTAAAAATGGCACAAAAGCAATTAAAAAAAGAAGAAAAAGAAGTAAAATCAGAATTTACTGAAACAGTAATATCTAATTTAGAAACATTAAAAACAATTGGCGATTCATATAGAAGAAAAATATATAAAATTGATGATATTACTTCTTATTTTATCACCAATATGAAATTAAAATCTGCAAATATGGGAGAAAAATATATTAATGATATGGTTACAAATATTAATAAAATATTTAATAATGTATCTAGACAATCTAAATATGATATAGTAGAATTTGTGAATTCAGTTATACAATATGGTTATAAAATGATATCTTACAAATACACAAAAAATAAGATTGAACCTAAATTACCGGATTACACTATGGCAGAAATTAAAGATTTAGCATCTTAATATATAAATATAAAAATCTAAAAATAAAAATAAAAATAAAATTTTCTTATAATTTTTCTCATTTTTTCATGTTTTCCATTATTTTACTTATAAAAAAAATTTACAAATTTTATAAAATTAGGATATAAATATGAATCCCAATATGAATGAAACTAAGAAATATATACATGTAAACATAAACACAATAACTTAACATCCGCAAAGAACATCGTAATTCTGGTTGCAATCTTCGCACCACTGGGCGGCGTCGGTTAGTTCATCGTGATAGTCTTCTTCTTCAGGTTCCTCGTCATATTTTTGGACATCTAAAATAGATTTAAATGCATCTTTGAGTTCCTTCAGTCGGCGTTTCAATTGAAGAGAAAGGCGTCCTTGTGTTTTGAGTTCATTAATCTCATCAAGAATCTCACCCTTAGTCATGCTATCGATGCGTATTATGTCGCATTTATCGCATTTGCAGCATTTATCTGCCTGACATTTAGGATTTAATGGATATTGGTATCCATCAGAACGACGTTTGGAATCCATCTTTAAAGATAGTATGTGGGAGTTTTAAGCGCTTTAATCGTTTTTTTTCACCCCCGTTTTAATTAAAATATTTAAAATATTTAAAATTCAATTTTCTCCATTTTTTCTATTTTTTTCTATTTTTCTCCATTTTATTCCATTTTATTCCAATTTTTCTCCATTTTTTTTCCAATTTTTCTCCATTTTATTCATTATTTATCTATAAAAAAATATGGAACTAAATATTAATTCAGTCCATTGAAAATGCAGTATTTCTGCAATTTATCAGTAACCTTGATATGAAGATCAAAAGGTTTAAACTCCGCCTTATGAAGAGTTTTATTGGTTAAATTCATTGCAAGACTCAATCATTCTTTGTTTATATTGATCCTGATAGTCCGAAGTCCAACATTCTTTACAAATGCCATATTTCTTCCCATGGGGTGGATGTATTTCAAATTTTTTGGCAACATTGAAATATCCACACTGGGCACATCTAAATTCTGCAGCCGGAACTTCTGGTTTTTTACCCAGGAATATTCCCGGAAACATTTGATAAGGTTCAGATGGAGGTTCAGATGGAGGGTTAGGTGCAGGTGCAGGGGGAGGAGGAGCCCAGACAAGGGCAGGGGTTTTGGGAAAACGTTCGTTAATGTTGCTAACCTTATCCATATAATGGTCCTTCATACTTTTATCATTGTTTTTGTCGCATCTTTTACAGATTTCATATACGTGGTCTGTATGTTGGACATAAACGAAATCATGACATATCGGACACATAAGTGTCGGGCTGTTCTCATCTGGAACCCAAATTGCAGATTTTTTTTTGCGTTCAGATTTCTCTGTGCATCCAGATTCTGTGGATCGATTGAATAATTTCGAAAACATTTTTAAAGCGGTTGAGGGCTGGAGGGGAGACAAATATGCGCGCTTTGTCTCCGTGTTTTTGTAATAAAATTAAAAAAAATTTTAAATTTCAATTTTTATATATTTTTCAATAAATTCCATTTTTTCCCTTTTCCAATATTTTCCCCATTATCTTAATCAATCATAAAAAAATATGGAACTAAATATTAATTCAGTCCATTATTAATGCAGTATTTCTGCAATTTATCAGTAACCTTGATATGAAGATCGAAAGGTTTAAAAACTATTCTATTTCTATTTTTATTTCTATTTCTATTACTGTTGTTCTACTATCTACCTATCCCAAGAAATCTCAGCATCCACATTCACAATCGCCGGGAGGAGCATGACAATCCTCACACCGACTTTCAGGGTAGCAAAAGAAGTTATCATAAGAGGCGTCTCCTTGGTCGCATGTTGTATTCCAAGTAATCGTGGAGGAGTCTTTGGTCAAAACACAATTCCCTTTTCTAAACAAATCTTCGGGATTTTCATCTGGACCAGAAATGAATTTGATACTATGAGTAAACACAGGTTTTTTAACATTCATGCTTTCGAGATCTGACAACTTTTCATTCGCTTCAAATGCTAATTCCTCTTGAAATTCCCGAGAAAACTGGCGATTATCAATATACATATTATTGATGGCTTCTGCCAAAGTACTAATTGCATTTTGCCAATCGTAATATAACACTTCCTTGCATCCCGGGTTTTTAACGTCTGCTACGCCTTCAAGGCAAAGTTCGCAAATAACAGCAGCAGCTTGTTCGCCGGATTGAATCCGTAAGATTGTGTTTTTATCCAGTCCGGATATGGGAAATGTCATATAACCACATTTAGCACTTTTGTTGCGGAAGCAGCAGCAGTTTTTACCAAAAATGCAATAGGTCTTAACTTTTAAGGTTGCCTCAACGACGACGGGTGCCTCAGCGACGACGGGTGCCTCAACGACTGTCGGAACGAATTGCTCAACGACGGCGGGTGCCTCAACGACGGTTTTGATATGTTCCTTGAAAGCTTCATCTGCCACCATACGCAATGTATAACCCAACAACGCGTTATTGAAAGCGTTGTTATTATTGCTCTTTTTTGTTCGTTCGCATGATTTGCACACACATCGGTAAAACTCACCTTTGTATTTTAACCCATCTTCAGTTTGTACAAGATTTTGAACTTTGTCTTTCTCACCCCGTAATTTCCATGAAGATATGGTCAATTCCGATTTTTCTTTACACTCAGTGCACATCGTTTCTAACGTAAACATCGGCGATTCTTGTTTTTCCGCCAAGTAAAGAAGGGTTTCAAAATGAATGACATTCTGTTCCGGAATATCTAAGGGTGAAGTCGACAAGAGAAGTATTTCAACTACTTCACCATTAGTATTTATAACTCGTATGGTCAATGTGTATTGACCATTTTCAAAAGCTAAGTCCGAAAGGTTTAGGCATTGGCGATCTGACAAATGTTTACATATGTTACCATCTGTTCTACCAAATAATGTCTCCAATTGGTGACTATAAATAGTCTTACGACCAGGCGCAGGAGCATTTGCAGTTTCCTGCGTGTTTTTTGTTGCGAACATTTTTGATTGTTTTTGAAGGCTGGAGGGGAGACAAATTTGCGCGTTTTGTCTCCGTGTTTTTGTAATAAAATTAAAAAAAATTTTAAATTTCAATTTTTATATGTTTTTCAATAAATTCCATTTTTTCCCTTTTCCAATTTTCCCCCCTTATATTAATCATAAAAAAATATGGAACTAAATATTAATTTAGTCCATTATTAACGCAGTATTTCTGCATTTTATCAGTAACCTCGATATGAAGATCAAAAGGTTTAAAAACTATTCTATCCTATTTCTATTCTATTACCGTTGTTGTTTAGAATTTACCAGGTGCCGGAGAAATGATTGCCTCAACGACTGTCGGAGGAAGGGTTGCCGGAACCCGTTCCGGAAATTTACGACCAACCCTTTGTCCGGAGTGATTTCGCGCGCGTGCGGGTGCAGGAGCATTTCGTTCCGGAAAGGGTTCCGGAGATCTGCGAGTACTCAATTCTGTTTCTCGAAGCTTATCAACATACTCCATCGGTAGTAATATCTGATGTTTAGAATCAGGTTCTGGGTCTGTTGTAAGTATGTGGGTTCGACATCCAGAGTCTTCTGCATGAATTTTGACAGTATAATAATAAGAAACACCTGTTTTCTTTTCCTTACTAATTAGGTCACTATATTTCAAGAATCCATGAGATATCAATGTTTCAGTAATGGCATGACCAGGTGATTGAGTAACCATAATTTTACTAACTGCCGAATTAAAGGCACTGGATTTTTCTTTTAGTATTGTAATAATACCCGCAGAAGTTGGTGCAGGAGCTAAAGGAGTAGGCGTAGCTTTCTGTTGAAATCTAAAACTTTGTCCGGAATGATTTCTCGCACCTGCGGGTACAATTGGTTCACGTTTTGAACCTTCAAAAGCCTCGGAGTGACCACTTTGACGGTTCCCTCTTTTACCTTGGGATGTCCTTTCTGACACGAGTGGTTGTCTGGTTGACACAATAATATTGTGATGCGAATATTCCACGCATTTCCGATGACCACACGCGTAAGAATTCTCACCTGTTTCATCACCAGGCGCGGCATATTTGCCGTTACCGAGATGACCTGTGCCATCATTACCGGTTTCAAAGCAAGGATACTGACGCGATTTACCAACTCTCGGGATGTATCTATAATCTTTCCACCACTCGCGTGGGAATTCATAACCGCGAGGGTGTTTATACCCTAAATTAAAAGGCGTTTTTGAAATTTCTAAATTGTTTTTTTCCGTATGCGTTAGTTTTGGTGTGTTTAATTCTACACTGGACATTTTTTGAGGGCTGGAGGGGAGACAAATATGCGCGCTTTGTCTCCGTGTTTTTGTAATAAAATTAAAAAAAATTTTAAATTTCAATTTTTATATATTTTTCAATAAATTCTATTTTTTCCCTTTTCCAATTTTTCCCCCTTATATTAATCATAAAAAAATATGGAACTAAAAACTAGTTTTACACCTTCCCATAAAAATTTTCACCATACCATTTATTGATAGCTGCTTTATCTTTACAAGAACCCAGGGAACAATACCCTTTGCAAATTTCGCATGGATCTTCACAATCATAATCGTCACCATCTTCTTCTTCACGATATTCCTGATCATAAGGATCAGGATCAAAACACGAATTTGCGCCCCAATTACTAATTACAGCATTTTCTTCTGCCATAACTTTTTCTACA
>Ga0214919_10004769_pt1 | contig 19585 bp, 13 predicted proteins | sample LL1503_MetaG_FD_177994 | JGI IMG/M metagenome (GOLD analysis project Ga0214919, IMG submission 177994) | Freshwater microbial communities from Lake Lanier, Atlanta, Georgia, United States - LL-1503 | ecosystem: Environmental > Aquatic > Freshwater > Lake | place: USA: Georgia | collected...
TTCTTCTTTATTAGGACGTCCTTTATTTATTGTTTTATTACAATAATTTATTTCTCTTAAATATAAATTTATTAATTTTTTATTTAAATCATTAATACCCATTAATTTTTTATTTAAATTATTAATAGCCATTAATAATAAAATTATAAAAAAATACGAATTTAAATTAATTCAAAAAAAAAAATGTTAAAAATGGTAAGAAACATATATTCTACATCTCCAGTATATGTCAAATAATAAAATAACTTTTCTAGTTGATATATTAAAAAATCATAAATTAGAATATATGTATATAGATGACAATACTATAAATGGAACATTGAATTCAAATGTTTTTAAGAATAATTTCAAAAAAAATATATCAATAAAACGTATATATTCTTCTAAAATATATTTCACTCCTGATAAAAATAACATAATATTATATTTAATTGATAATACAAATATAATTGGTTATATTAAAGCTTCGTGTGATTCAAGTAATATAAATAAACAAATATCAGAACATTCTGACATAATAATAGATTATGTATCTATTGATGATAAATATAGAGGTAAAAAATTGTGTAAATTAATGATAAAATTATTTTTATTAAATGCAAATTTAAGTTATGGTAGAAATCTATCATTTTGTTTATATAATATTGGTAGAGATATATCTTGTAAATGTTATTTTGATGCTTTTACAGATTTTAACTATTCAACATTTTTTTATAATTTAAATAAAAATTTTGAAGTTATTGGGAAAAAAAGTAGGATGAATAGAAATATATGTAATTTATCTAAAGAAAATTTTTTAATAATGATTTTTATTAAAGAAAAATCAATACATCAAAGTATATGTGAAATTCTATCTGAAATAAAAATATAAGGTTACTTATAAATTTTCTAAATTACTTAATTTTAAAATCTGTTTTTCAATTTTAGATCTATCAACTAAATTAGATGTACATAAAGCATCTACCATTTCATTTTCAATAAAATTACATCCAAAATGTTTTAAATATAATATTGATAAATTATTATATTTTAAATATCCAATTATTATACCCTCGTCATGAAAAAAAGATTTATTAATCCTATCTAAAATTGTTAAATTATAGTTTATAAATTTTTGCATATTTTCTATTTTAATACAAAATCCAAAAAAACCTCCAACTCCTTGACCATAAAAAAAATAATTATTATTAGTTTCATTATATATATTAAATTCCAAAAAATTATCATCCATATTTTTATAGTTTTTATTAAAATATTCATTCCATAATCCTGTAGAAAAAATTATATTTGGATATGAATTATATCCAATTGAAAAATGTTTTATTAAATTTTTATTATATATTCTATCATCATCAATTATAATTAATAAATTATTATTAATTATATCATAAAAATTTAATAAAGGACCTAGATATTTACTAGCTGGTCCAAGATCATTTTCTAATATTATCAATTTAACCTTTTCGATATCTTCTAATTTTTTAATTACATCTTCAGATATTTTTTTAGTAAATCTTCTATAATTATTAGCAATTACTATAAAAAATGTTTCAATTGGATAAGTTTGATTATATATAAAATGTTGAACATTATATATAAAACTAGGTAATATTATTCTAGATGGAATAGTTGTTAATGATACATAATATTTACGTATTGTTAAGTCTATTTTTTTATAAATTGTATTTGATATAGAAGATCCTATATGAATAATAAAATTATATTTTTTATCAATATCATATATATTTATAAATAAATTTTGACCCCATCCTTCATTCCGATCAATTCTTTTAATATATAATGTATTATTATCTTCATACAAAAAAAATAAAAATAAATCTTTGAATTTATTTTCAGTAATTGTTATTATATATTTATCTGACTCATAATAATTATATATTTCTTTATAAGGTAAAATATCAAAATCTATATTCTTAGTAATAATATTATTGATAGATTTACCAATAATTATAATTTTTACCATTCCATTTTTATCAATGTATTTTAATTTTAATATTTGTCCCCATCCAGTATTAGAATCAATTCTTTTAATAGTTATTATTTTATTAATTTCATCATAATCTATTTTAAATATATCGTCATAAATATCAGATATATAAAAAATTTTAAAATTATCATTCTCATAATGTAAATAATCTTTTTTAGATATATTATGTATAAAATCTATTTTTTTAATATTATTTTCAGAAGCACCAACATTTATAATATCAGAATTTAAATAAATTTTATTTTTTACTATTATATCTAAATCTTGTCCCCAACCTTCATCACTATCTATTCGTTGAATATTTATTATTGAATCAATCATATATATATAAAAATTATCGGAATATTTATTTTTATATAATTTTATTTGATAGAATTCTGATTCAAAATAATTAATATCTAAATATCTAATATTTATCATTATAAATTTATTATATAAAATATTTTGTAGTTAAACGATATTTAAAATATATTTATTAATATATTTTATAAAAAATATATTAATATAATTATATGGAAAATAATAAATATATTCGTCTAAATGAAAATCAAAAAATAGATATAGTTTATACATATGTTAATAGTAATGATATAAAATGGCAAAAAAAATATTATAAACATAGTAACACTATAGATAATAAAAGATTCATTTATAATAATGAAATATTATATTCGTTATTAACAGTACAAAAATTTTTTGATTGGGTAAATAAAATTTATATTGTAAATGATAATCAAAAATTTAGTTTAGATTTTTTAGATAAAGAATTTAGGAAAAAAATAGTTTTTATAGATCATAAAAAAATAATACCAAAAAAATATTTACCTACATTTAATAGTAGAGTAATAGAATGTTTTTTGTGGAAAATAAAAGATTTAACAGATTATTTTATATATTTAAATGATGATGTTTTTTTTGGAAACTACATATACTATAGTGATTTTTTTACAAAAAATAATATATTTAAAAATTTTGCAAATATAAAAGATGAAGATATAATAGTTTATAAACCTACATTTAAACCTATTAATCCAGTATCTATTGGTAGGATAAATATTATGAAAATTTTTAATTCTAAATTCAAAACAAATTATTATGTAAAATTAAGACATACTTCTCATAATTTTAATAAATATGCATGTAAATATTCTTATTATATGTTTATTAACTATTTAAAAAAAACTTTTGAAATTAAAATCAGGAATTATAATAGTATTAATAATAATATTGATACACAAAAAGATTTTTGTTTTTTAACACTAATACATCTAGTCCAATTTCATTTTAAATTATCATTAGAAGCACCTATATCTATGTATGGCAGTGGAGAAAATTATAATGAAAAACATTATAATACAATAATTAATTTAAAGCCTAAAATTTTTAATATAAATGGTATTGAAAATATTAATTCATGGAATAATTTACAAAAAAAATATTTTAATTTATTTAATGATAATAAATATAATAATTTAATTAAGAAAATAGAAGATGATATAAAAGATATTAATAATGTATAATAAACACAATTCTACTAAATTAAAATACTAATAAAATATATTTATAATTTACTTTATTAATTTCTTAATTTAGTAGAATTGATAATAGACATCTAAATAAAAAAATAAATTATAAAATATTTTATAATTGATAATGTATTTTTTAGAAATTAAATAATAAATTATCTTAAAACCCACAACAATAAAAATATTATGAAATTATATTCATGTAATAATATATAATTTTTAAAATAATTAAATATATAATTGTTAATAATTCATATTTTAATATATTTATAATAAAATATGAATAATTTAAATAATTTTAACAAAAAATATCTAAAAATATTAAGAGATAATAATATTAAATATGATAAAAATAAAATAGAAGATATTAATAATTTATTGTTAGAATTATTTAAAATAAAAGATAATAATATATTGATAAAATTTATAAATGAGAATAAAGATAAAAAATTAAAAATAGACAATAAAATAATATTTAACCAAATATTAGAAAAATTTATTAAATCAGATGATATTAATATTATAGAAAATATTGATTTTATAAAAAATATTGTTCCAAATATATCTGTTGAAAATATTGATATATTGATAAATGAAATAAATTTAAAAAATAAAATATATATAAATAATAAAAAAATATATTCATCATTAAAATCATTATTAATATTTTGTAATAAATATTTAACCAATGATGTCGATAAGAATGATTTAAAAAGATTATTTTCAATGATAAATGCTATTAAAAGCACAAATAATTCAAAAAGAATAATATTTTATTTAAAAAAAATGATAGCAAATTTGGATATAAAAAAATATGAAAATAATAGTTATTTAACTATTATAAATACTATTGAAAATATTATTTATTCAGAAAATATATTAATTACAAATATTGAACTTTTTTTAGAATTAATTAATAAATGTAAGAAAAATATTACTATACAAGATAATGAATTAGAAAAAATTCTATATAAGATTGATAACAATATATATGATTATATATTTTTTTTAAATAATTCTAATAATTTAATGATAGATAATGAAAAAATAAATATTTTTTTATCAAAATTAAATTATATTAAAAAAAATTTTAAAGAGATTGATAAATTAAATTTAAAAAGAGGTTTTATACAAGGATTATCTAAAGATAATAAAAATTATTTATTAAAATATCAACCAAATAAATCTGTAATGGAATTGGTTTTAAATTGTTATATGAATGTTATAAAAAGTAATAACTTTTTAGTACCAAGTATGTTCTTCATAAATAGTGATAATTCATATTTTTATATAATTCAGAAATATAATACAGATTTACATAAGTATTTTAATATATTAGAAGAAAATAATAAAATATTAAAATTTAATGATATTATTAATATAATATTATTCATAATAAATAGTATTGAAATATTACATAAAAATAATATAATACATTGTGATCTAAAATTAGAAAATATTGTTATAAATATTGATAAAAATTTAAATATAAAAGAAATTAAAATTATTGATTTTGATGTTGGATTATTTAATAATGTTCCTAAAGAATTATCAGGAGTAACTGAGAAATATCAAAAAATTTTTAATAATAAAAAATTAAGAGGAACTAGAATATATATGTTAAAGAATGAAGTTATGAGTAATAAGAATGATATATATAGTATGGGTGTTATTGCATTAATATTATTATATAAAAATATAAAATTATTATTAATTTTTAAAAAAAAAAAGTTGAATGAAAATATTCAAAAAAATAAAAAAGTAATATTACAGTATCAAAATATATTAAAAAAACTAAATATGTTAAGAGATTCAATCGAAGAACATGATAGTAAAATAAAAATGTTGAATTTATTAGAAGAATATTTTAATAATTATAGTAATGATGTATTAGATTTTATGGATAAAAATAAAAATTTTAATTATTATAAAGAATTTATTTTAGATTGTTTAACACCAGTTTTAGATATAAATAAATTAAAAGAGAAATATATTAATACATTATTTAATTTAGGAATATTATACAATTCATAATTGGAAAAACAATGTAAAATAAAATGAATAATTTTTCATATGGTAAAAATATTATGATATTAATAATTTTATAGTTAATATAAAAAATAATAATTCTCAAATTATATACTTTTTTATAAAATAATTAAGTTATTGATGGAATGTACCAGTATGTAAAAGGTATAATAAAACTCTATTATAATTTAATCATAGTATTTAGAAAAATTGCTAGTATATCTTGAATCCCAAAAAGAAACTATATCTGATTGTTTTATTTTAGGTGAAAAATGATAATTTTCAAAATTAAAGTTATAATATTGAAGTGGTAAATTTACTATATAATTTACATCAAAAATATACTGATAATTAGATTTATCCAAATTATCATTTTTTTCATATATACGTGGTATTTCATATGAACTTTTATTAATTCTTTCCAAAAGATAATGGGATATATTTTTTGAGATATTATATTCCATAACTATCATATCATTAATTATATCTTTAATCATTAATTTTATTAAAAATATACAAGGGTTAGAGATAGTTGATACTATTTCTATTATTTTTTCATCAGTAATATCAATAATTAATGGTATATCTAATCCAAATATTTTTATAAAATGTTGATCAATATCTAATTTAAATTTATTATTTATTGCTAAAATTGGATTCATAATCATACCATTTTCAAATAGATATACAGGTAATTTATTTATATAATATAATAATCCAATATTTTTTTTTTCTATTAAAATAAAATCAGGAAATTCAACAAATACTATAGAAAAATTATAATGACGATACTTTAGATATGAAGTATTATCTAATCTGAAATTATGACTTATACATATATTTTTATTATTAATATTTATATATGATTTGTTAGATAATCTAATAAATCTTTTATTTAAATTAGATTCATTGTCTAAAGATAAAATGATGCTAGTATATAGTGGTTTATTATATTTATATTTATTTATATCTAATAAATATTTTTGTATTTTCTGTTGCTTTTGTTGTTGCTGTTGTTGTTGCTGTTGTTGTTGCTGTTGTTGTTGTTGTTGTTGCTGTTGTTCAAATTGTATTAATTTTTCATTACCTTGTCCTAACATTAAATTTTTAAATTTTACTTTATCTTGTAATAATTCATTAAATGAATTAATAATTAAATCTTTTTCATTGTTATTTTGATAGATATTCGTTTTTTTATTTATTAATATTTCTTTATATAAAAATTTATTTTTATTCAAAATATTATTTAATATTATTTTGTGGATATTAATTTTTTTTCTTCTCATAAATTCTGGTTTTAAATCATTTTCTAAATAATTCTTAGAATTTTTTCTAATTATTGCCTTTAATACCTGTAATTTAATTCCGTCTTCTTGATCTTTTATAAATTTTTTTTGATTATTATACAATAAATCATATATTTCATTGATAGTATATTCTATATTATTTTTACTATGATTTATTAAAATTATCGATAAATATGTTCCTTTATTTAATTTTCTAAATCTAAATATAGCTTGTGCAAAATCACTTATTTTAGTATTTTTATTTATTAAAATTGCAATATGTCCTTCTTGTGGTTGTTCAATATCTGTTCCTACTATATGACATTGATCATAATAATAAAAATTATAATCGTTTACACCTTTAAATTTTTCAATTTTATTATCTTTTATCTGATATTTAATATCATCATTATCTAAAAATACTATATTATATTCAGGTAATAATTTTGATAATTCTCTAGCAATATCTTCATTTTTATAATTTATAAATAATCCATGTAAATCTATAAAACCTCTTGGATTATTTTTTATTATTGATAAAATATTATTTATATAAATTATATTTAAAGAATTATTAATATTTATTCTATTTATTCTATTTATTCTATTTATTCTATTTATAACTGTTTTTATCACTTTATTTTTATTATTATTTGCATCATTATTTGCATCATTATTTGCATCATTATTTGCATCATTATTTTTAAATAAATTATGAAAAAATACATTATTAACTGATTTTTCTGATATTTTTATTTCAGTATCATTATCACTATTACTATTAGTAATATTACTAATATTATTATTATTATTATTATTGTAACTATTATAATCATTATCAATTAAATTTTCAGATATTTTTATATTTATAACATTTATAATATTTCTTATTGTACTTGGTTTTCCGTAACCATATATAGAAAGTAACAAATCTAATTTTTCATCAGGATCATCTATTTTTTTACTAAAAACATATTCGTCAATTCCATTATAATCATACAGTTTTAAATAACTTGTACCGGTATATCCTACTTGCCATTGATTATTATTATTATAAATAATATCTTGAAATGACATATTTAATTGTTCTTTTACATAATAAATTTTATCTTTATTAACATTATATAAATAAAATAATAATAATTTTATTTTTTTATTATTATCTTTATATATATTATTAAATATATTTTCTAATTGATTAATAACTATATTTTCTTCAGTTAATTTATCATAATGAATAATATATTTATCTAATTCATCATCTATTCCTGTTAATTTATATATAATATTTATTATATTTTTATAATCATATAAATCATTACTTAATTCACAATTATATTTTTTAATATAAATTTTAAATGTAATTATTAAAGTATATAAAATAGAAGAAAAATTTGAATTTTTTATAGGTGTATCTTTTCTAGAAAATGGACTACATAATCTATAATTGCAATTTTCTTCATCTTTAAAATATAGAAAAGAAAAACCAAAATCTTCATTATATATACTTTTTTTACTATTTTTATAAAAATAGTTAATATTTTTTAATAAGAAAGGATATTGTGATTTAAGTAAAATATATTCAGATGTAGGTTTTTTATTATCCCTATTTATTTTATTATAGATTTCATAAAAAATTAAATCAAAAATATCTTTTTGGAGTGGTTCATAATTTTTTTTAACTAAATTAAATATTGAATTTATATAATTATAATGTGAATCAAATTCATCTATTATATTAAATTCATTCTTTAAATCAATTTTATCATTACATTCTGGGTCATGATTTTTAATCCATCTTAATTTAGCATCATAATCTGAAAAAAAATTTATTTTAATATTTGTTAACATCATTGATAATTGCAAATATCGTTTTGTATCATTTATCAAATGTAATGAAGTTATAATAGTTGCAGTCTTTTCTTTTACAAATGTTATACATAAAGATAATAATGGTGTAAATATTGATGTTTTACCTTTACCCATCATAAATTGATGTAATTTTAATTCTGTATTTAATTCTAATAAATCTTTTCTGATATCAAAATATTTTATTAATTGAGTTTCTTTATAAAAATAAGGTAATTGAATTAAATATAATATTTCAAATCCATAAAAATTATTATTTTTAATATTTAAATCAAAAAATTTTATTGATTTTAGTATATCAATAGAATTATTTAATTCCCAACAAGATTTATTATCAATAATATTATTAATTAATGAATATATTACATTACACTTCATTATAGTTATAAAATAATGTATATTTGATGTAAGATATTTATTGATATTTTTAGAATCAATTCTATTTATTTTAATAATTATTTTATTTATAATAATTATAATATTTTTTTGATAATCTTTCATTTTTTTTATTTCTTTTTTTTCTATTATTTTTTTTAATTTACAATATTTATAATTATCAATATATTTACTATTAATTCCTTTTTCTCTAATAATTTTTGTATTAATCTCCTCATAAGTAATATTTGATTCACAATAAGTTAATATTTCGGTAATAATATGATTTATATTATTGTTATATTTTATTTTTATATTTGTAAAATTTTCATTATATATATTTTTTAAAAAATTATCTATATCTAATTCAATAATTTTATGATAATGTCTATTACAAATTTTAGTATATATTTCAGTATCAAAATTATTTATTGGACAATAATAAGAAGGACTTATATTAATTTTAAGATATAGATTTTCATAAGAATTATTTTTTTGATATAATTTATCTATACCTTTATCATAAAATTTATCAAAATAATTGAAAAAACATGAGCTACTTATTAATTCTATAGTATAATTATTATTATATTCATTGTAATAAAATAAATAAGGAACATAAGAAGGAATAAATTGTGCAAAAGGATATTTAATACTATTTAAATCAAATAATAATTTATAATGTTTATTATTTTCATCAATCATTATAATATTATTTTTATCTATTTTATGATTATCATATAAAAATAATACAGTACGTTTAGTATTACATGGTACTTTAATTAATCTTGAAGGTATTATAAAATCAGATGAAGTAATTATTAATAAATAATATTTATTTTTAAATAATTTTATTTTATTAAAATTATTATAATTTATTGAAAATCTACATAAAATATTTCTAACATCTCCATATAATGAATGATAAGAATTAATTTGCATATAACCTTTATCTATTTGATAATCTATAAAATAATCAGATTGAAACCATGTAAAATCATCTTCATTTTGTTTAAGTATTATATCTTCTATATTTTTAATATTAATATTTTTATTATTTATTAGATAATTATATATTTTAATACTGAAATTAAAACGAATAGAATCATATATATAGAAATTTGATAAGTTATTTTCGTCTAAACTTAACATGCTTAAATTTTTTATTAAATTAAATATTAAACCGTTTTTATCTAATTTATTATTAGATACATAGATATATTTAGAATCTGTTAAAATATTTATTAAAATATTTATATAATATTCATTATAATATTCATATTTATATTTTTTAATTGTATTATAAATTTTTTTCTTTAAATTTGAATATATATTTATTATTTCAGATGGAAGAATTGGTTCATTTATATCATTTTTAATATCATAAAATTTATTATCTATAATACTATTACAAATTAAAAAATTATATAGTAATATTTGTAAATCACGTTGACCAATAAAATTATTATCATCACTTAGTAAATCATGTATATCATATCTTTTAGATATAATTATATCACATATATCATACTTTGCATAAAATATATGTTTATCATGTATTTTAATACCTATTTTTTCAGTTAATTCATCTATACTACTAAATAAATTTGTAAATTTTAAAATATTTATTATTTCTTGATAATCTAAAATAAAAAATAATGGATCATATATTGATATTATAATATCATTTTTTTCATTTATATTATCTACTCCTTTTTCATATCTACTATAATAAAAACAAAACATTTTTATTTCTATTCTTTTTTTATAAATTTCATTATTTTCATTTTGATTATTTAAAATATATTGTAAAGTACTCAAATATATAAAATAAATATTTAATAAACTTCTAAAAATTATTTTATATTCATCTAAATATATAGAATCAATAAATTTATCATTAATAAATTTATTATAAAATAAATCAAAATCTGATATATCTATTATTATATTATTTCTTACTTCAAATATTTTTTTTTTTAAAAATCTATGTAGATATATATAATAAGAGTACTTAATATTATTTATTTTATCGTTAATATTTCTATTAAATATATTTAATTTATTAGGTAATAAATTATCAATACCTGAATTTTCAGTTATATTAAATATTAATTTATTTTTAGGTTTAAAATAATTATAGAATGATATTATTTCATCAGTTAAATCATTTTCTTTCAATAATTTATATATATAATTATTAAAAAATAAAGTGTTGGAATTATATTCTTTACTAGATTGTAAAATATCATTAGATATGCATAATAAATATATCATTGAATAATGAAAAATAATACAATTATTTGTATATATATTTATTTTTAGTTTCCTATTAAAATATAAATTTAATATTAATATATTAATACCTAGATTAAAATAACTATAAAATGTACAAGACCCTGAAGATTGTATAATATTAAGTAATCCATAGTTATTAATTTTTATTTCAAACATTTTTTTAGAATAAATTAATGTAGAATTTTTAAAATTTAAATTTATATCATAATTTATTGTATTAATAAATTCATAAAAATCATTATATATTACATTATTTTTATAATTATTTTTATCATATTTTATAGTAGTTTTTTTATTAACACAACTTTCATAAAAATATTTTATTCCAATTTGACTTGATTTTATTTTATCTAATTTTTTTTTTATAGTAATATTATTATATCCTATAATATGACTTATATTACATTTATTAATAGTGTCAGTATTATATATATAAATATAATTTAATAAAGTATATACTAAATAATTTTTATTTAATATATTTTTATATATATCATTATAAATATATTTTATACAATCTTTTGATAAATTAATATTTAATATACTATTTTCTACATTAATTTCACACAATTTATTATATATCTCATTAAATTTTTCTTCAGAACTTAATAAATGTGATAAATTATTTCTACTTTCAATTATTTTAATAAAATTTTTTATATAGTCACATATTACATTATATATATTAATATTATCAATTTTATATAAAATTGGTACTACATATGACGTCCCATCATAAATACATTGTGTATTATTATTTATACCTAGTCCTGAATTGGAATAAAGAATATAATTATTATCATTAATATTAAATTTATATAAAATAGTTGAATGATTACCGGTATTAATTTCTATTAAATTTTCAGTATTTAACATAAATAAATTATCTAAATTAAATTTTTCTCTAATATAATTTCTAACTTTATGAGACATACCAATATCATTATTGATATTTTTATCGAATAAATAATAAATTGGAAAAATTACAGATTTCAAATTACTATAAGGATCAATATATGTTTTTAAATTATCTGTATTATCTAAAATTGGAAACTTTAAAAATTTAGGAAAAATAAATTTTTCCATTTATTTATATATATATATAAATAAATCTAATAAATTTTTTATTTAAAATATTTATATAATTTTATCTAAGTTATAATATAAAATGTCTAATTATGTTTATAAAGGTTGTTTTAGAGATAGTTCTGATAGAAGATTAAAGAAAAAAGGAAATAATGTTAGTTCAATAGAAGAGTGTAAAATACAAGCAATTAATAATAATAAAAATTTATTTGGTTTACAATTTAACGGAGAGTGTTGGATGGGCGATAGTTATAGTGATGCTACTTCATTAGGAAAAGTATATGATGATTGCGGTAATTTAGGAACTTCATGGTCAAATAAATTATATGTAAATATGCCTCCTGAATCAGTTAACGGTTATACTTATCAAGGATGTTATAATGATAATTCTACTAGAACTATTCCAAATCAACAAAAAAATGTGAGTTCTATAAAAGAATGTTCTGATATAGCACAAAGTCTAAACCAGAATGTATTTGGCGTACAATATAATGGACAATGTTTTACAGGTAATAATCAAAATAATGCAATGTCACTTGGATACAATGATAATTATGACTCATGTGGTACGTTAGGTGGTTCATGGACTAATTTAGTTTATACAAAACCTAACAAACCTATCAACTCTGATAAATCTGATAAAGATATTTTTATATATTATTTGATTGGAATATGTATTGTAATTATAATTATATTTCTAATAATATATTTTATTTTAAAGAAAAAAAATAATGCAGTTTCTACATAATTTATAATACAATAAATCAGTGATTTATTCAACAGTTTCAATATAATTTTATTTTTTATATGGAACTGGTTCAAAATAACCATCATCATATTTTTCATAATCTTTGTCATCTTCTTCAAATTCCAAATCTTTTTCTTCCAAATCTTTTTTTTCCAAATCTTTTTCTTCTAAATCTTTTTCTTCCAAATCTTTTTCAGACACTTCATTTAATAAATTATCATGAAGTTCTTCTTTTAATTTGTGTCTATCAAAGTCACCTGACGAAAGTTGATATGATGAAACAAAATCATCATTAAAATCTTGTAAAGACATTTTATTTTTTTGTCCATTTCTGATATTAGATTTATTAATTTTTTTATTTCTTCTATAATCTTTTTTGTCAGTCATATTTATATTTATATTTATTTAATATTTTATAAATATATTATTAATAAAATCAATTTTTTATTAATAATAAAATAATATAAGATTATGTAATTTAATATATAATATGGATATACAAATATATGAAATGTTTATGAGAGATGGATTACAATCATTAGATAAAATATATTCATTAGAAAATAAAAAGTTTTTTATTGATTGTTTAATAAGTTGTAATATTAAAAATATTGAATTTGGATCAACAACAAATCCTAAATTATTGCCACAAATGAAAGAATCGTATGAATTATGGGATTATTTAGATCAGAAAAAATTAGATAATAATTTTATAATGTTAATTACCAATAATAATAATTTAAAAAAATCAATTGATCATAATATATCATCATTTAGTTTAGTATGTTCTGTATCAGATATTTTTGGAATGAAAAATTTATTAAAAAATTCTTTAGAATCATTTGATTATGTTATAGAACAAATATCATATATTTACAATAATTGTATAAGCGAAAATATAAAAATAAGGGTATATTTATCATGTACTTTTGGAACTATAGATGAAGATTTTAATGATTCTTATATGAATAAATTACAAATATATTTATTGAGATTATTAGAAGAAATCAAAAAATATAATATTCATTTTAATAATTTTGATATTGTTTTATGTGATACATATAGTGTTATTACCGATGCAATATTAATAAAAGTTTTAGAGTTAACTACTAGCATAGATAATTTGAATAAATATATATCATTACATTTACATACAAATAATGATTTTAATGATTTAATAGATATTTCATTGTATTATAATATAAATAAATTTGATAGTAGTATATTGAATATTGGAGGTTGTCCATTTTCAGGTAAAGAAAACTTTAATAATATAAATACAGTTAATCTTATAAAATATTTAGAAAATAAAAATTATAAAACAAATATAGATATTGATTTATTAGAAAAAATGGAAGATAAAATATCAAAAATATTATATAAAACGGAATATACGTTTATTTATTGTACGAAGCATGATGATGGATATATTATTAAAAGTGATGAAAAATATATTAATTGTGAAAATATAAGATGTTCTGGATCTGAATTATGTGCTTATAATATTACAGGAATTCTTTCATATGATGGTAATTGTATTGGCACAATTAAATCTGTTCAAACAAATTTTGATATATATGGAGGAGGATTTGAATTTAAATATTTTATGCAAAATTTAAGAGATATTAATGACAACTATCTTAATATAAATGATGAAAATATATTATTTAGGAAATGGTTTGAAGATACTTTGAAGATACTTTGAAGATACTTTGAAGATACTTTGAAGATACTTTGAAGATACTTTGAAGATACTTTGAAGATACTTTGAAGATACTTTGAAGATACTTTGAAGATACTTTGAAGATACTTAAAATTAAAATATACACCCAAATCTAGGATTTTTGGACAGTTATTTTTACAATAATAATAATAAAATAATATATTTATAAATAAATTATTAACATTAAAAAAATTATTATATATTAATGTTTAAAAATAAAAATATAGAGTGTATCAAATTATAAAATATTTAATAATTTAATTCTTTAATAAAAAAGGTGTTCAAAAATCCTAGATTTGGGTGTATATCAATACATTTTTTATAATATTTTTAGTATCATTAAGTAACAATAATTATTAATTATATTTTATATGAATCTTATATTTTTACCCGAAATAAAAAATATATAAATATATAAATATATCATTATAAATAAATGAGTCTAAGATGGATTGATATAATTAATAATTGGAAAAATGGTATTTTTATGACATATCCTAAAGATATTGATAAAAGATTTTTATGGAATACATCAGTATTAAAAAACAATGGTGAAATAGAATATAAACAAAATTTCAAAATTGATGATACGTTACCATCAATTCAAAATAAAAATGATTTTATAGAATATATAAATAAATCAAAAAATAAATATGTAACTTCATTTCCAAATCTTAGTAATGATACTATGTTAGTTATACCAATGCCAAGACATAATAAAAACTATGTTACTATAAAAGATTTTATAGATAATTCATCAAAAAAACAACAAAAAGAATTTTGGAAAGAAGTCGGTAATTTATCTGTTGAATTAATGAAAAAAAATAAAAAAATATGGATAAGTACACATGGACATGGAGTAGCGTATACACATGTAAGAATATCAACACAACCAAAATATTATTTTAATGAAGAATTAATTAAAAATTAAAATATTTAATTTACTAATTAATTCATAATATTTTAAACATTTTTCATTATTATGTAAAGGTATTAAACTAAATATTAATGATGCAGTTATTATTTTTAAATAATATAAACTTTCTTCTGAATATGTTTTTACAAAATATTCTTCAAAATAATTTATAAATATTTTTTTATATTCAATAGATACAAATTTATTTTCTAATATTTCATCATAACCTATTAAAGATTGATATAATTTTGCCCAATCATACATTTTATCACCACATATAGTAAGAGTATTATTTATTTTACCTCTCATATCAATTAATTTAATTTTACCAAATTTGTTTATTAAAATATTAGTAAATACTGTATCTCCATGTATAATTGAATATTTACCCATATTATTTCTTTCATATTTATCTAATTCAGATATTAAAAAATCATATATAAATTCACTGTTTACATATTTACTATAGTCATATTCAATATATCTTTTTTTTAATTTATTATTATAATTTCCATATATATTTTCTTTTTCTTTTTCTTCTATTTCACAATTATGTATTCTATTTATTGTTCCTATTACATTATCAAATTGTTTTAAAGTAAATTCTTCATTTAAGTATAATTTATTTATTGGAATCCCATTTATATTTTCCATTTCATACCATTTACTATCTATATCATAATTTAAAATTACTGGAAAAATATCTTTAATTTTATTTGGAATATTTAAATAATAATATATTTCACCTGATAAATCATTAGACTTTTTTTTATATGTTTTTATATCTTTCAATTCAACATTATTAAATTCTCTTGCATCTATTTTATTATTATAAAATCCAAGTTCTTTTTCTATGTTATTATCAAAAATTATATTTTTTGAATCAATATAATAATCTGCAATTGGTTTATTAAAAAAAATTTCATCATATAATAAATCATATTTTAATAAAATATTATTTATATTTAATTCACTAAATTCTATTTCTGATAAAATTGTTTCTAATATTAATATATTTCCAATTTTTTTTAAATATTTAAAAAAATTTATTTTTTCAATATTTATTTCAAAATTATATATATCAACTATAGCATCTAAATTAAAACATATTCTTTTTTTATTAATCATTAAATTATTATTTAAAGCATTTATTTTTGGAAAATTATTGCAAAATAATCTTATATTAAACGGTGTCTCTACATTAATAACATCTTCTGAATCAATTTTTATAAGATTAAAATAGATATCTTCATTAATCATTAAATTAATTAAATTAATTATTGATAACTCATTATTTATAAATAATAAATTATTTAATTTATCTATTTTTTTACAATAATATATAAATTCATATAATAATCTAAATCCAAAAAAACCAATTATTACATTATTTGATATCTTTTTTTTATTTAAAAGACCTGTATTTAAATCAATATAAATTTTTTTTTCATTACTATTTTCTTCATTTATATAAAATATTGTATTTAAATTATTTAATTTAAAATTATTATTCATTATAAAATTTTTAGTATCAATATATAATAATGGACTATCTTCTAATTGAATTCTATTAAACAATTCTAATATACTTGAAATAATATTATTGTTAAAATATTCAAAAATAAAATTATTTTTATATTTTTTTATATCTATTATATTTTTTATATCATATTCATTATTATTATATAATATTATAATATCATTAAAATTATCTATTTCTATATAATTTAATATCCATTCAATTATACTTATACCAAAAATTTTTACTAGAGGTTGTGGATTTTTATAATTATTATTTTTAAAAATTTTATCTAATAAATCTAAATATATTATTAATATCATATATTAATAAATATATTTTAATTTTTATAATTTATTTATAAATCATATTTCAACGACGTACGTGAAAAAACGGATTTTCAGTTTCTTCAGATTCTTTTATCATCTTATCTACATTGGCTTTCATTTTAGGAAGAATACTCTTAACATATTCTGATATTTTTCATTCTTTTTCTTTTTCTTCTTCTTCAAGCCTTCTACCTTCTAGGTAAAGTTCTTTCTTTTCATTTGAAGAAAGATGTGAAAGAAAAGTATCTATATCTTCATCTCTTAAAGATGAATAATAGATATATCTATCATATATGGAAAGTTTATCGTAATTTTCAGGCTTAGACATTTTTAAGTATATAACTTGAACGATATGAGTTAAAGTTATTTTTGAATAATTATATTATAAAAAAAATTACTATTTTTAACTGTAAATTTTATTTTTTAATTTATATAAAAATATATTTATAAAATTTATATTTTAATAGTAAATCACAAATAGAATTTTTTGTAAAGTCTTATTTTGTAAATCATACTTTATAAACATCTTGTTGTAATCATTTATTCCATTATAATACTTTTTAATAACTTTTTTCAAATATATTTTTTTATGAAATAAACGTAAATACTAAAAAAGGTATAACCTGGTCGAAAATTTTTTTTTATTTGAATTTAAACGAATTTAAATAAATTTTTCAATTATCTTCCATGTATGTTTATAACTTTTTATAAAATTATTTATATTTAGTGATTCAATTGATTCTAATATTCCTTCTTGAATATATTCATGATCTACTTCTCTATATAGTGCTTTAATTTGACCAAATATTAATTCAATTGGATTAAATTCTGGGGTATAAGCAGGATTATATTCCATATTTATATTATTTTATATACAATAATCTTTTACAATATATGCATCAAAAATTAGGAGTTCATTGGCAAATATTAAGAAATTGGGAAAAACAGGGTAAAATAAAAACGATTCGTTATCCTGGAGGTAAAAGGTACACCCAAATCTAGGATTTTTGGACACCTTTTTATTAAAGAATTAAATTATTAAATATTTTATAATTTAATACACTCTATATTTTTATTTTTAAACATTAATATATGATAATTTTTTTAATGTTAATAATTTATTTATAAATATATTATTTCATTGTTATTATTGTAAAAATAACTGTCCAAAAATCCTAGATTTGGGTGTATTATGATATTAACAATTTTATTATTGATATAGAAAATAATAATTTTGATATTAAAGAAATCAATGTAAAAAATGATAATAAAGAAATTAAAAATATAAGAAGAAAAATTTGTTATTGTAGAGTATCATCTTATTCTCAAAAAAAGGAATTAGATAATAAGATAAAGTATATGAGTGATAAATTTCCTAATTATGAAATTTTATATGATATAGGGAGTGGAATAAATTTTAATAGACCAAATTTAAATAAAATAATAAATTATGATATAAAAAATGAATTAGAAGAATTAACAATAGCTTATAAAGATAGACTTTGTAGAATAGATTATGAATTAATTAAAAAATATTAGTAGAATATTCAAATACAAATATAATTATTGAGAAAGATGAAATTAAAAGTTCAGAAGAAGAACTAACGAATGACCTTATCGAAATAATAACTGTTTTTAGTTCAAAATTATATGGTATTAAAAGTTATAAATTAAAAAAGATATAAAATAATATTTATACACTTTTATACGGTTTTATCCAACTGTTAATTACCCCTAGATTTAACTACAAAAAGTTTATCAAAAAGTTTATCAAAAAGTTTATCAAAAAGTTTATCAAAAAGTTTATCAAAAAGTTTATCAAAAAGTTTATCAAAAAGTTTATCAAAAAGTTTATCAAAAAGTTTATCAAAAAG
>Ga0214919_10004771_pt1 | contig 19579 bp, 14 predicted proteins | sample LL1503_MetaG_FD_177994 | JGI IMG/M metagenome (GOLD analysis project Ga0214919, IMG submission 177994) | Freshwater microbial communities from Lake Lanier, Atlanta, Georgia, United States - LL-1503 | ecosystem: Environmental > Aquatic > Freshwater > Lake | place: USA: Georgia | collected...
ATTAAAATGAGTGTAAAAATTATTAAAGATGGACAAGTAATCCATGATGACAAAAAACCAAATATTGAACAGATGTTAGCTCAACAACAACAACTAATTCAAGATCTTCAAAATCAGATCAAAGATTTGAAAAGTAAGAAGAAAAAATAATGGCTGATAAAATAGTTGATAATAAATTGGCTAACGAGTTTGGTAAGGACTATGTTAAAATAATGGTTGCTTTATTGAAAGGTAATAGACCATTTGCAAAAGTAGCTTCAGGATCGTTAATCAATTCAATCAATTATAAATTACAGGATACAGCAACAGGTATTCAAATTATATTATTGGCTAATGATTATTTACAATGGGTTGATAAAGGTAGAAGGCCAGGAACATATCCCCCAATTAGAGCAATTCAAAGATGGACTCAAATTAAAGGAATGCCAAAGGAAGCAGCTTGGGCTATAAGAAGAAACATTTATAAGTTTGGAATTAAACCAACCAATGTAATTAAAAAGACAATGAATATTATTGATTCATCAAGAGATGCCAACAGAAAATATGAACAAAGAACTGTTGATAATATTGTTAAGATGTTAGAAAAAAATTGGAAGAATAGTCCCGACTATATTAGATTACAACAAAATTAAAACACTTGATTAAAACTAATATTTAAGAATAAAAGATGGGTTATTCAGCAATCACTTTACCAAATCAATACATGGCAGCATACTCTGCCATTCCTTTGAAGTTATTTGACACACAATTTGATCAAGTTCAACAATACAAATACATTGTAAACGCAGTATACGACAGGGTATACGCAACCTCAGCAACCACAGATTCATATAATGGAGCAGTATATACATTACTTGTAACATCTACAAATCATGGGTATGCAGTTGGGGACACAATATTATTAAATGATTCAAATAATAACAATCTTCAAACAGGATATTACAATATATTGTCTATACCTCAAGCAAATCAACTTATAATTGATTTATTCCCTACAGTATTATTTGTAAATTTCCCAATTAGTTTATCTAAGTTCTACAAGTGGAAACTAACTCCTGACTTAGATGGTTATGGAAAGTTAGATATGAGTAATGTAATGAAGGATTTAGTATCTCAAAATTTAACAGGACAAACTCTTGATTATGCTTTAAATTATAATGGACCTGATACAAAGAAATGTTTTGGTTTATTATGTGGATATGAATATCAATATGTGTTTGAGTTTCAAGACAATACCTTTACAACAGGTGGAACTGTAGGTTTTCAAAACTCAACAATCCATTCAGTTACTGGAACCCCATTTCAAGTAGGACAAATTATTCAAGTTCAACAAAATCCTGTTGCTTGGCCTTATACAGGAATTACATATTCGGCTAATGGACCTAGATATACATCTAACCAACAACATTCATTTATAGCAGGACAACAAATTCAAATTCAAGGTCAAACAAATTTGACTTCATATAACGGATTTAGCACAGTATTCAGTCCTGTATCAACATATTATTTAACAACACCCCAAACCTTTGTGGGAGCTTCAGTAATACCAGGTTATATCTATGGTATTCCACGACCAACTTATGACACCACAGCAACTATTACAGGGATTTATGTTGATGCTACTTATGGTTTAGTTATTCAAACAGATATTGCTTGGGCTGGTTCATCAGTTGCAATCTCAGGACAACTATCATATCCAGGTAATCAACTAACAACTGTATTAAATAAATTAACAAATTATGATGCGTTTTGTGTTTATAATGCTCATGTTAATAGAGCTGATTATACGATAAACGCGTTTGATAAATATGTTGTTCAAAATAGATCGTTTAGTGGTAATAATATCTCAACTATTTTATCAGGTACTACTTGTTATAGAATTGAACCTAATACTGTTGGGTTCTTATTAGCACATCAGAATAGTTCAAACTTCGCAGATGGTGTATACTATATATTTTATAATTCAGCAGGCGCATCATTAGGTAGTGTATATCTACCAAAACCAACAGGTAGTTCAGATTTTTATTCCCCAATTGGATTAGGTCAAATTAGTGGATCATCGTATGTCAATTATAGTGGTACATTTGCAACATATATTACTCAAATTGTTAGTTATACTATAAACACATACAATTCTACAGGTCTTCCAAGTCAATCAAGTAATAAGATTTGTTTCAAATTGAACGGGGATTGTTCTATGTATGAGATCTATAGTTTAATGTGGAAAGATCAATATGGTTCATTTATATCTTATCCATTTATTTATATGTCTCGTGAGTATATTGAAAGTGATAAGAAAAATTATTATAGACAAGAAGGTACTTGGGAATACAATACATTTGGTTATGATGATTACGGTGTTGGTGAAAAGACATTCTATCAACGATCAAGAGAATCATTCACACTTAATTCAGGGTGGTTATACGAGTTTGAGAGAGATTTAATTAAGGATTTAATGCAATCTCCTTCAGTGTATCTTCAAACTCCTGACAATCGATTATTTAGTTGTCATTTAGATCAACCTAAAGTTGAGTTATTTAAAAACATAAATGAGCAATTGTTTTCATATACATTTAATGTGAGGACTTCTAATAATGAATTTAGATTCTAAGATATGAGCGCAATAAATCAGTTTAAAATTGTATCGTTAGGGGTTCAATTAGATACCTATGATGACATAGATATCTCTTTAACTTATCAGATTGATGACATTCAAGACATCACAGTTAAGAAATCATCTTTTTCTAAAACAATTATCTTACCTGGTACTCCAATCAATAATGAATACTTCAAAAATATCTTTGATATTAATATTGATATAAGTGAGACATCTTATAATCCAAAGAAAGCTCTACCTGTTCAAGTTCTAATTGGAGATGAATTGGTATTTCAAGGAAACTTACAATTATTGAATATAATCACAAATCAAAAACAAGTTGATTATGAGGTTGTTATTACAGGGATATTCAAAAATATTATTATTGCATTTGCCGATTACTATATAAATCAGTTAAATTTAGATGAATACGATCATTACAGAAATGTTCAAACAATTTCTAATAGTTGGGATAACTACATATCAATTAATAATCCCACATCCTCTATTTTAACTCAACCTGGTGAAGGTTATATATATCCAATGATTATTAATGGTCAGAACCCAATATCAACTAATAATAGTGCAATTACATTTAATGCGTTTGATATGAACCCAGCGGTTTATATTAAAACAATTATGGATAAATTGTTTGAGTATGCTGGTTATACTTATACATCAAACTTTTTTAATTCAGAATATTTTAGATCTTTAGTTTTACCAACTGATACTCCACAATATACTAGTGAAGATGTTACAGATAAAACTGTAAGAGTTACTTTTAATAATCCAACACCATTTGTTGCACCATCAGGTGTAACACAAAGTAATAATTATTTATTTAGTCCATTGAGTACTTTGAGTGGTACTGTAGCATTATCCCCAATGCTTGCAAAATCTAACTCATATTGGTCTAATTTTACAAATGGAAATTGGTGGTTTCCTATGACTGTTGAAACTGGTAATTATGGTGGTATTCAAATGCAAGATCCAAATAATGAATGGAGTCCATCAGGAATTAACAGATATACTTGTGCAACTTCAGGATTTTATTCAATAGATTTAAATAATCAATTCTACATGTTTTATAAACATAGTACAGGAGCAAGTTTTAAGTATATATCAGGATCAATAAGTTATGTTGCAAAAATCTATAAAATATCAATAAACGGGACTACAACACTTTTAACACAAACAGGAACAGCAACAGTACCTGCTTTAACTATAACCCCTCCAGGTGCAGGAGCAACAGGTATTTTTGCAGGTGCCGCTTATGTTATTCCAGGATCAGGTTATATTCCTTCAGGATTTCTTTGTACATCACAACCATATGTAATGAACTTAAGTGTTCCATCTGTATGGTTAAACGCAGGAGAACAAATTAGAATTAACTTTCAAATATTATATCCAACAACTGTATCTTGGCAATCAGTATCAAATCAAGTTTATATTGGAGCTATAGGTCAAAGAACAATTGGGGGTCAAGTTAATAGGCTTGAAATCAAACCATCGGTAAGTGCTAACTATAGTGTTAATAATATTATTAATTTAACCACAATGCTTCCAAATATGAAGATGAGAGATTTCTTCATCAACATAATCAAGATGTTTAATTTGATGGTTTCAGATAATACAAATTTAGATAATGATTTAATAATTGAGCCAAGAGATGATTACTTTAATTCTAAAAGGAAAGTTAGGGATTGGACTCATATATTAGATTACGATCAAGATATCAAACAAACCCCAATGTCTGAGTTAGATACGAAGACTTACAAATTTACTTATAGTAAAGATGACGATTATTACAATGATTTATATGAACAACAATCAGGAAAAATATATGGGGAATATACTGTAGATTTTATAAATGATTTTTCAACTACAACTAAAGAACTTGAGTTAGATTTTGCTCCAACTCCCGATAGTGATAATTTGTTAAATGGATTTATTGCCCCATTCTTCTGTGAGATAGATACAAACAATGCATTAAAACCTATTAAAGTTAAACCAAGAATTATGTTTGTTAAACAACTTACAAATACAGGTAAGTTCTACAAATTAAGGGAAACTCCAAATTCTAATGGAACAACATTTAGTAAATATGTATATGCTGGTATGTATGATGATCCAACAGATCCAACATATTCATTAGAATTTGGAAACTCAAATGTTTTATATTACAATACTTCATTATGTTGTCCCAATAATAACCTAGTCAATCAGTTTTATCTTAGTACACTAAATGATATTACAGATGTTAATTCAAAGTTATTAGAAGCATACTTCCATTTAACTCCAAGTGACATAAATCAATTTGATTTTAGAGATATAATTTTAATTGATAACGCATATTGGAGGGTTAATACGATTATTGATTACAATCCAAACGCAATAGATAGAACGACAAAAGTAATTTTATATAAATTAAATTATTTGGATATTTTCTACGGAAACAATAAGGCTATTACATTATCTCAAGTTGATTGCCCTACAGATGTTGTTGCAAAGAAATTAAAACCTTATGGTTATATTTATGTTTCATTATCTAATTCACAAATTAGTCAAGATTGTTGTAAATATTATGGTGGAACTTTTACAAATGGTTTTTGTGTAGCATCTCAAATAGTTGCTAACAATCCAAATGGAGGATTACCAAATGCTAACCCAACAATATCATCACTTCTTCCTCAAAATCAAGTTCAATCAGGATCAATTTATCTTGAAAGACCATTTGAAATGTTGAAGAATTTGAATGTAATCAATTCAGATACTGTACTTGTTAAAGGTGAGAATAATTATATTGATCAAGGAGCATCAAATTCAATTGTTGTTGGAACAAATAACTCCATTCCTGCTGGTGTAACAAATGCTATGGTCATTGGTGATAACATATCATTTGCCACCTCAAATAGTTTAATTGTTGGGGATATAAAAATATCTTCAGATGGTATTGGTTTTTACTATGTTTATAAAATAGATGGTGGATTTGAGACAGTTATGAATGCAGGTAAAACAAATTTGATTGATGTAATAGATGGTGGATTTGAATCTGTAAGAAATTTTGGTGGAGATTCCAAGTTAAGACCAATCATTTCAGGAGCAAATGGTGAGTTTGAATAAAAACGCTTTTACAATTAAAATATTTACAAGAAAAGAAAATGGCATTAGATAAGATAGAATACTCAAGGATGTTGGTTAAACGAACTGCTCAAACAGGAGAAGTTCCAACAGTACCACCTGTTAGCGCCGTAACATTAAATCAAATGATCCCAACAGACTTATTTGTTGGTGAGTTTTTTTTAAATGAGACAGATGATTTATTATGGGTTAGAACCGATAACGGAATACTTCCAATATCTTTATCTGGTTCAACAGGAACCACATTACAATCATTAACACAAGTATTATTTCAGGGGAATACAACCAATGGATACAATATTGAAGTGTCTACTGGAGATACAATCGTATTTAATAGTTTAGCATCAGGAACACCAGTTAATTATTTAGCCATAGATGCTTCAGGTAATACCATATCATCAGTTGGTGTTGGTGGTGAGAACTTATCAACTACACTGACACTTGGAAATACTACAGGTTCAAATGATATTATTGTTAATTCAGGTCAAACAATTATTTATAGTGGGTTAAGTACAGGTTCAACATCAAATTTTTTAGCAATTGATGCTGATAATAGAACAATTATTACAAGTGGCGGTGCTAGTGGGACAAATGGAACATCGGGAACTAGTGGTACAGACGGAACTTCAGGAACAAATGGGTCAAGTGGAACGAATGGTACTTCAGGGACTAATGGTAGTAGTGGTACAAATGGTTCTTCGGGGACGAATGGATCATCAGGTAGTTCAGGTACTAACGGCACATCAGGAACTAACGGAACTAATGGAACTTCGGGAACGAATGGAACATCAGGTACCAACGGTACATCGGGCACTAATGGTACAAGTGGTAGTTCAGGAACTAACGGCACTTCAGGAACGAACGGAACCAATGGTACATCTGGAACAAATGGAACTAGTGGTATAAGTTCTACTATAGGATGTTGGGATTGGGGAACATCTACATCGCCATCTAGTGGTCAAATCTTTACAAATGGGGGTTCTATAGGAAGTCTCGTTAATACTTTCTACATTTCAGATACTGACAGAAATTCAAATAATCTTGACGCATTTTTGGATTCTATTTCGGTAGGTTCTATAATATCATTTACCATAAATGGATTTTTATATTCGTACACTGTAAGTACTAATACTGATTCTGGAACATATCATACATTTGGTGTTTCATTCTTATCATCAAATAATTCTGATTTTTCTCCTGCACCTGGTGTTATTACTTGTATAGGAAATGTATCAATAGCTGGCACTAGTGGTACTAATGGAACTTCGGGAACAAATGGTACATCAGGTTCAAGTGGTACGAACGGAACAAATGGATCAAGCGGGACTAATGGTACTAACGGATCTTCAGGAACTTCAGGAACGAATGGTACAAATGGAACTAGTGGAACTTCAGGAACAAATGGTACATCGGGGACTAACGGAACAAATGGAACTTCAGGTACGAATGGAACTTCAGGCACCAACGGTACTAATGGAACCTCAGGTACAAACGGAACTAGCGGTACAAATGGAACTAACGGGACTTCAGGTACGAACGGTACTTCGGGAATTAATGGGACTAATGGCACAAATGGAACTAGCGGAACTAATGGTACTTCAGGTACTAGTGGTACAAACGGAACCTCAGGAACTAATGGAACTTCAGGTACAAATGGAACATCAGGCACAAATGGAACTTCAGGTGTAGGAACTAACGGAACAAGTGGAACTAACGGAACAAGTGGTGTAGGTACTAATGGTACAAGTGGAACTAATGGAGCCGCAGGAACTTCAGGCACGAATGGAACTTCAGGCGTAGGCACAAATGGTACAAGTGGAACTTCAGGAACAGGTGGTGGAGGAGGATCTATTGTAGTAGTGACAGGAACAACTTTATCTTATACAGGTTGGTCTTTTAACTCACCTTACTACGAATATACTGTTTCAAGTACAGGTATTACGGTATCAACAAAGATAGTTGATTTTACCCCATATAACTCATCGGTTCAAACTATTTTAGTTGCGGCAGTTTACCCTTATATTTTAATAAGTGGTTCGTTGGGTAGAGCAACAATATATAGTGATTATGTGCCAACAGCAGATATAACAGGAGATTTAACAATACAATAAGATATGGCTTTTAATTTACCACAAAGAACATCAATAGGGGCAAGAGTTCCAGTAAGTCCTGCAGTATGGACAAGACAACCTGATTGGGTCTCAATTACAGGAGTTTCAACAGGACAAATATTATTTTTGGTTAGTGATGCTACAAATGCTATCTATAACTTGGATATAACCAAAACTGGTGTAGGGAATGTCTATATTGATTGGGGAGATGGAACAAGCACAACAGTTAGTTCAAGTTCTATCCAATCACATACATATACAACAGGTGGAACTGCATGTTCTTTAGGTTATAATACTTGGAAGATTACAATGACTAAAGATGTTGCTGTTAGAATGACGACTGTTATATTCAGTTACGCAACACAATATAGCGAATACCCATCAGGAGTGTTAGAAGCTTGGTATGGTGATACAACATTAACATCAGCCTCAAACTTATTTAGTGAGCAAAATGGAACTACAGGTATGTGGCATCCATATTTGGAATATGTTAGATTACCTGAAGGAATGACGGATGCTAATAGTTTATTGAGAGTATTCTTCAACGGAACTCAAAATCTAAAAAAGGTTACATTACCTACTTCATTATCTGCGGGAACAACATTACAAGAAACATTTTATAACTGTTTTTCTTTAATTGAATTAAATGACTTTCCTCAGGATATGACTGGTGTTACATCTATGTCCTCAACATTTTTTGGTTGTGGTGCATTATCAAAAGTAGTATTACCATCATCTTTTCCAAATTTAACAACATTTGCATCAACATTCAGTTCTTGTTTTTCATTAAATCAAATAATATTACCCGAAACACCATCTTGTACGAGTTTTAATTCTATATTTTCAAACTGCGTGGCATTACAATCGGTACAGATTAAATCTATGGCAAGTAGTGGAACAGTATCATTTAGTAATGCGTTTAATTCTTGTAATAGTATTAGAAATATTGTATTTCCAAATAACACTCCAAACACAACAACATTGGCTTTATCAAATGGATTTGGTAGTTGTTTTAATTTACTATCATTAGTTTTACCACCACTTGCTAAAGTAGATGGTTATTCAAGTGCTTTTGCCAATTGTTATTCATTAAAATCTATTTCATTACCAATGGATTTTTCAGCAATGACTGGTAGTTTTGCTTCTGCGTTTCTTAACTGTTATTCTTTAACTAACATAACATTACCAAATATTGCACCATCAGCGGCAGTGGATTTTACAAGTACCTTTTCAAGTTGTTTTTCATTAAGTGAGGTAACAATACCATCAACATATTTATTATCAGGTTTAGGATCAACATTTAATCTTTGTAGATCACTTAAAAGTGTTACATTACCAAATAATACTCAAAATAGTTTAACTACATTTGCAAGTTGTTTTACAAGTTGTAATAGATTACAAAGTGTTGTTTTACCAACAGCGATGACCTCATTAACATCAACAGCAAATATGTTCCAAAATTGTTTTACTTTAACAGGAGCAACATTTCCGGCAACTTTATCATTATTAAATACTATGAATGCTATGTTTAACAATTGTTATTCATTACAAACGGTAACACTTCCAACAACAATCAATGGAAATACCGCTGCTTGTTTTACAGGTATGTTTAGTGGGGCTCAAAGAATTAAATCAATTACATTACCAGCAACAATTACAAATAATACAATACCAAACACATTTGCATCAACATTTCAAAATTGTTTTTCTTTAACAAGTATTACATTACCAACTAGTAATTTAACAGCATTGGCAACTGCGACTTCAACATTTAATGCATGTAGATCTTTAACAGGTATAACTAATATGAGTTCATTTGGTGGTAGTGCTACTGGTGGGACAATTATTACAACTTCAGCATTTGCAACAGACGCTAGATCATTATTAAGTTTAACATTACCTTCAAGATTAACTAAATTAGAGGTAAATGGAACTACAGGAACTGGTAATCAATCAAATATGACCTCATTACGACTTTCAAATGTGGGAACAGGTCAATGGGGTGGAACATCCCCACAAATAGATGTTTCATATACATCATTATCAACTGCAGCATTAAATCTATTATTTGCTGATATGGCAGCACAAGGAACGGTAACAAGTAAAACAATAAACATAACAAGTGCAACAGGAGCTGCAGGTTTAACTGCTGGTGATAGATTGGTGATTACATCAAAAGGTTGGACTATAACAGGATAAAATTAAAGAATATGATTTGTAAATTATTTATTGAAGAAGGTGCTTACCTTGATATCGAAACAGATGAACCAAGAAATCTATTATGTGCTAATGAAGTTTGGACACCATCAGGTGAATCTGAAGATTGGATCGGTGGATTTCAAACACTTGAAGATGCAATGAAACATTATAATATAAAATTGAAACCTGAAGAAGAGGAATTACTTTAAAACAAAGATATAAATAAAATATTTAAAAGTATGAGTATAAATTTATCAACATTTTGGGCAGGTTGGGATGTAATTAGTGGTAATACACAAGCAACGGATCAATATGGTTTTTGGAAAGGAATTGTAATGACCACAGGACAGGTTTTAAATAACCAATATGAGTTCTTTCAATATCATAATACAACTCGTTATCAGTGGTATAAAAACCTTGAAACCACTTATCCTGAAGTATGGGATGAATATACTTTTTATAAAAATACAAATGATCCAAATATATTTGATATGAGGACATTTTATCAATATGGGGCTCAATATTTGGCACCAAGTGTTCCTGTTACACCAACACCAACTGCAACAATTGCTTTAACTCCAACTAAAACAGTAACTCCAACAGGCACCCCTAACCCAACGGCAACTCCAACTCCAACAGGCACTCCTAATTCAACTGTAACTCCAACACAAACAGGTACCCCTAACCCAACGGCAACTCCAACACAAACAGGTACCCCTAACCCTACTGTAACCCCAACTAATACATCGACACCAACCCCAACTAATACATCGACACCAACACCAACTAAAACAGTAACTCCAACTAACAGTCAAACAGTAACTCCAACTAAAACAGTAACCCCAACTGTAACACCTAACAGTGTTTGTCCACAATCACTTAATGTTACTTCATCAAGTGATGAAAGAATTGATGTTGCAACATATACAAGATCAACAATAGCATCAGGGACATCATTTGATTATGGATATTTTGATCAAACACAATTTAGAGTAGGGACAGCACCTGATGGAAATAATTATCCTATTTTCCAATGGATTGATACTGTTGTAGAATTTAATACAAATACTTTATATCGAGGATTCTCAGGATCAACAGATTTAGGATGGTGGGGTAGAGAAGAGGCTTTAAACCCATTAGATAATGCTCCACCATATTCAGGAGGTCAAAGAACATTTGGATCTGAATATGTTAATTATAGTGGTATAAGATTCTTTAAATCAGGTACTAATACAGGAACTTCAATTGTAACTGGAGATAATGCAACAATTTATATTGTTTATCCAACAAGTTGTCCAACACCAACTCCAACTGTAACTTATACACCAACAATAACACCAACTGTATTACCAGGAACTACAGAAGCAAGAGCATATCTTTCAGCTGTGGTTAGTGCAGGTGGTACAGTAAGTGCCCCTATGTCTGCAGCAACCATAACAATGTTTAACTCCATTTGGACTAATGGGTTTAATACAGGTATGTTGTATATGTATCCGTTTATTGGTGGAACGGCAGCATCAAATAAGTTTAATGGTATGAATCCTGTTGATACTAATGCAGGTTATAGATTAACATTTAATGGTGGTTGGACACATTCATCATCAGGAGCAACTCCAAATGGAACAAATGCATACGCTAATACATATTTCACCCCTAATTCAGCAGCAACATTAACATTATCAGCTGGAACAATGGGATTCTATTCAGGAACAGATTCAGCGGCTAGTAATACTTCTTCTATGGGTAGTAAAAGTAATTTAAGTGATGGTTGGGCATTTTATCCACAATCAACAACAAGAACTATGAGTTCATTTGCTTGGGAAAATGCTTTAGGGGCAGCAACTACATCAACTATAACTAATTCATTAGGTGGTTTATCTTTCTCAAGAAGTGGATCAACTGCAGTTCAATATTATAGAAGAGGAACTTTTGTAGAAAGTGTATCAAGAGTTTCTGTTGCAAAATCAACAACCAATATGTATTTAGGAGCATTAAACTCTAATGGTACTGATACTCAATATTCTACATATAGACATCAATTTACATACGCTCACACTGGTTTAACTCCAACACAAATATCAACATTAGACACAATAATCCAAACTTACCAAACATCACTTGGTAGAAATGTATATTAAAAAATAATATGTTAGTAGCACTTTTAACCATAGAACAAAAAGACCAATTAATAGGTCAGATATATACTAATGATAGTTATTTCAATCCAATACAAGATTGTAATGATGATTGGATTATATCACTTGAAGAAGTTGAATATTGTAATAACCCAAGTTTTGATTGGGTTATAACTTTACCAAAAATAGAGTATTGTATAAAAATTGTAGAAATTTAAATTATGCCTGTAAAAAGTTGTGAATTAGATACAAAACCTGGTTTTAAATGGGGTGATGCAGGTAAATGTTATACCTATACCAAAGACAATGAAGGATCTTTAAGAAACGCTCGTAAGAAAGCCGCCATTCAAGGTTTAGCTATTGGTGATTTTTCTACTATGGGTGAAATAATTTGTAAAAATTGTGGATGGAAATGGAATATATCTGATGGTGGAAATGATCCTTACATATGCCATAAATGTGGTTATGATAATCAACCAAAAGTTGAAGATATTAAATTAGAAGGTATAAGAGTATCTTTTGATTACCATGAGACATTGACTACAGATAAAGGTAAAACTCTCTTAGAAAAGGAATTAAAGGACAATAACATAGTTTATATCATATCGGCAGCACACGATGATAAAGAATTACTACCATTTGCTGAAAAATACGGAATAAGAAAAGATAGAATATTTGCAACAGGTTCAAATCAAAAGAAAGTTGATAAAATTAAAGAATTAAATATTGCTCGTCATTACGATAATGCACAACAAGTAAAAGATATTCTTGATTCAAGAGACGATGTTAAAGTAGACCTGATCAAAGTGTAAAAACACTTCCTAAAATACAATATTTACTAAAAAGTAATTATGGCAGTAACGGCACAAATTAATATAAATGTCAATTCAAAACAAGCACAAGGTGATGTTAATAAGTTAAGTAACTCAATCAACCAATCTGCAGCATCTGCCACTTCATTAAAAACAGAATTAAGACAGATAACACAAGAACTTCAAGGTCTTCAACCTGGTTCAGCAAGATTTCAAGAATTATCACAAAAAGCAGGACAATTAAGAGATACAATTTCTGATACTAATGCTGTAATTAACGCTACTGCGGGTAATGTTACGGAGAATTTAGCCAAAGGATTACAATCAACTTTATCAATTGGTGTTGCTGGTTTTCAAGCCTTAACGGCAGCTCAATCAATATTTGGAACTGAGAACGAAGATTTAAATAAAACAATAGTAAAACTTCAAGCAGCAATGAATCTATCAATGGCGATAGAAACATTCGGTGGGTTAGGAGATAAGATTACTGCAATCAAGGCATCCTTTATGGGATTAGCCCAAACATTAGGTATTGTTACTGTGGCTCAAGAGGGTACTGCGGTTGCTGCAACTGAGGTTGCAATAGCAGAAGGGGCTGAAGCATTAGCGGCAGATGGTGCGGCGGTATCAACAGGTGCATTTGCAGTTACATTAAATGCGCTCCCATTGGTTGCAATTGTCACCGCACTTGGACTTTTAGTTGCTGGTTTAATAACATATGCAAGTACTTCCTCAAATGCTGCCGCAGAAGAGAAAAAAAGAAAAAAATCATTAGAGGACTTAGAAAAACAAATTAAAAAAAATAATGAAGCAACAAAGACCCACCAAGATTTTATTGTTAAAGAAACAGGAGCATTTGTTGGATTAGCATTACAATTACAAGGTTCAATTAGGGGATCAAAAGAAAGAGCCGTGTTATTAAAACAAATTAATACAACATACGGAACAACCCTTAAAAATTTATCTAATGAAACTTTATTTCAAAATCAAGTAAATAAAAGTATTGAAAATTATTTATTACTTGCTGAAGCAAAATATAAAATGGCTCAGAATCAAGGTAAGATAGATAAGTTAATAGCTCAAAAAGTAAAACTTGAAGAAGGTTTAGCAAAAATACAGTTAATTCAATTTGATCAATCTTTTGAGGCAAGACAAAAAATGGGTAAATTGATTACTCAATATGGTGGAGACGCATTATCATTAACATATCAAATTCAAAATGTTAATGGACAGTTAAAAGGTTTAACAAAATCTAGTTTTGAATTAGGGAGTTCTGTTGGTAATTTAAGTACAGAATTTAATGTTAATACTAAAACTACTGAAGATGTAATTGATGTTACTGACAAATATGCTTCAGTTCTTGATCATGTTAAAAATAAAATTGAAAGAGAAGTATCTGTTTTTGAAAAATCTGAAAAATTTAGAACAGATAGACTTAATGGTATAGAAAAAGAAACTGAAGCAATTAATAAATTATATAGTGACGAAAGACAATCAATTATTGATAAAGCATTAAAAAATGAATTAGATGCTTTAGACACTAAATTTAAAAAAGAAGGTAAAACTGAACAAGATTATTTAGATGCAGCAAAAATTATTAAAGATAACTACCAAACTTATTTATTAGAAAGTGAAAAGAAATTATTAGAACAATTAGATGTGTATCAAAAAGAAGATCTTCAAAATGTTCAAGATAACTACACAACAAAAGAAAAAATAGTCCAAGAGTCTACTCAAAATATTATAACTAATACTCAACTTCTTCAAATTGAATTTGAAAAAAGTGAGGCCATTAGAATAATTGATGAATCAGCAAAAACTGAAGAAGAAAAAAACAAAGCTAAACTTGAGGTAAGACAAAAATATGCTCAACAAGAAATAAATCTATTACAAAAAAATCTTCAAGAACAAAAAAATCTTGCTAAACTTAATTTAGATCAAACTTTAGCAGATACAGATAAAACAATTGCCGAAAAAGAACAAGCTCAAGCTGATTATGATCAAAAAATAATCAAAATGACTCAAGAAACGGCCAATAAGATTAATGGTATTAATGATGAAATTAAACCACCAATAGATAAAACAGACTTAGAAAAAAGTCTTGAAGAAATATCAAAATATGTTGATGCTATTGCTGGTTTATATAATCAACTTTCCACAACTCTTTCAATGATTCAAGATGAAAGATCAAAAAATGAAGAAGCAAGAATTCAAGGTACCTATGAATTTGAAAAAGATTCATTAGATAATCAATTGGCAGAAAACATAATTTCAAGGGATCAATACGATAATAAAGTTAAAGAACTTGATCAACAAAAAGAACAAGAAACTCTTCAATTAAAAAGACAAGAATTCCAATCTAATAAAAGATTAAACATGGCAAATGCTGTAATAACAGGAGCTCAAGCTGTATTATCAACATTTGCAGGAACACCAGGTGGTCTTATCATTAAAGGTATTGCGGCAGCTTTAGCTGCGACATTTGCGGCAATTCAATTTGGGGTAATCTCATCTCAAGAATTTACAGCAGCAGGTGGTGGTATTGTTCCTGGTACAGGATCAGGAAATGTAGATAGTGTTAGATCATTTTTAGCACCGGGTGAAACAGTAATAAATACCCAATCATCACAGATGTATCCTGAATTATTAAATTCTGTAAACATGGCTGGTGGTGGAGTATCATTAAAGCCTGATTTACCGGCAGTAAACAAACCTGATGGTGAATTAAGAGTATTTGGGGATAATAAAATAAACCAACCATTAAGAGCATATGTTGTAGAAACAGATGTAACTAATACTCAAAGAAGGGTTGATAGAATTAAAAGAAGTGCGGAGTTTTAACAGAATTATGAAATATATATTTAACACTATGGAAGAACCTATTTTATATCTTGATTTTGACGAGAACTCTATGGAAGAAGGTATGGATGCTTTATCATTCGTTGATAAACCAGCTACAGAGATTAAATGGGAGGTATTCCAACAGATTGAAGAGTCATTTAATGATTATCCAGCATCAGTTAGTGCAAACGCTTGTAGAGCTCTTAAATACAAAGAAAAAAATCCTACTAATGATTGTGGAACTCGTGTCGGTTGGACAAGGGCAAACCAATTATGTAATAGAAGACCTATTTCAGTTGAGACGATAGCTCGAATGGCATCATTTAAAAGACATCAACAGAACAAAGATGTTCCTTATGACAAAGGATGTGGTGGACTGATGTGGGATTGTTGGGGTGGAGATGAAGGAATTGATTGGGCAATTAGAAAATTGGAAAGAATTAACAACCAATTGAGAATGTTACCATTTTCTAAACACAACTTTCAAGATCTTAACGATGAAAAGAGATTAGTTACAGCACCTGTAATGTTAGCTGAAACACCAATTGCAAGATACAATCCTGAATTAGGTAAATATTATGTTAAGTTTAGCAAAGACACCATAGAAAAAATGATGAGAAAATACTTTAAGGAAAATAAGATCCATAAAGTTAATGTAAATCACGATCCAACACAACAACAAGATGGCATCTACATGATGGAATCTTATATTGTTGGAGATAGAAACCAATCAAAACTATTCCCTGATATTCCTGAAGGTTCTTGGGTTGCAACATTCTATGTTGATAATCCTGATGTATGGGAAAAAGTAAAAGATGGAGAATATAACGGATTTAGTTTGGAAGGATATTTTATTGAGAAGTACGAAGACGAGATGATTGATAAAATTAACCAACAACTTGAGTCAATCGTTAATTCAAAAGAGAACGATGAAACTAAAGAACAAAAAATAAAAAACTTATTAAACATTAGATGAAAAATTTTTTACTAACATTTTTGGCATTTGTATCACCAATTGCCCCATTAGCACTAATAGTTACATTATTTGTAATTTTAGATACACTGGTTGGAAGATGGTATGCATCCAAAACAAATCAAGAGGTTATTTCAAAAAAGACAAGACTTGGATTTACAAGAAAAATTATTCCCTATTTTATTGTATTAATCTGTGCTTATCTTATAGACAGAGTTATAGTAAATGAGATTATGAGAAACTATATATGGTTTGATTGGGCTTTTACCAAGTTTTTCGCATCAGTTTTAATTTGGATTGAATACACAAGTATTGATGAAAAGATTAAATGGGTGAATGGTAAAGGGTTAACAGATCGTATTGTTGAGTTTGGAAAATCACTAAAGAAAATGGTTGGGTTTTCAAAGGACTTAGATCCTAAAAACTAAATCGTATTAAACAAAAAATAAACTAATATATTAAATGTGTATTATGAGTAAAACAAGTAACATTATTGCCAAAATTAAAGAACTTTTCCAAGAGGAAAAAATGGCAGCTGATTACACTGCAGCGACAGGAGAAATTATTCGTTGTATAGGTGATGGATTAAAGGTTGGAGAAAAGGTTGTGAATATCGCAGCTGATACAGAAGCTCCACTTCCTGATGGAAATTATCTATTGGATAACGGAAAATCAATTACAGTAGCGGCTGGTGAAATCAAAGAAATAAACGAGTATCAAGCTAGTAGCGATACACCAAATCCAATTGCAATGGGAACAGAAACAGAAATGGGAATGGAAAACAAAATGGCGGATTACAAAAACGAAATTGCTTCCAAGTTAAAAGATGGAACTGAAGTGAAAATCCTTTCTAAAGGTGACGCAGTATCAGTAGGTGATGAGGTTATGGTAAAAGACGCTTCAGGTCAATTTGTTAAAGCACCAGAAGGAGATCACGAACTTGAAGGCGGATTAACTATCAATGTTGATGCTGAAGGTTTCATTAACGAATTATCAACAGCGGCAGAAGAAGCATCAGATCAAAGTGGTTCTGAAGAAATGAAAACTATGTTTGAAGCTGTATCAACAATTAAATCTATGGTTGATGAATTAAAATCAACATTGACTGATTTAAGAACAGAAAATAAAGAATTGAAAGAGAGATTCAATAAGTTTGCTTCGGAACCATCCGTAGAAACAATAACCAAGAAAACTGAAAACTTGTCTAAAAACGCAAAGAAAGAAGATAAGTTAAAATTCTTTGGACAAAAATAAAAATAAACTAATAAAAAAACAAACAAAATGGCGCTTAATGTAAATGGCTTACAAGCCTATGTTGATCAAGAAAGAATGGCCCTTATCAAAAAAATGATCTTGGGCGGAAGATCAACTCGTTTCCTTACGATCCAACCTGACATAAAATCAGCTGCATCAATTAACCTATTGAGTTCTACATTAGAAGCCCAAGCGGGTGGTTGTGGATTCACTGACGCAGGACAAACGATCTTAACACAAAACACCCTTAATGTATGTCCATTAAAGGTAAATGAATCAATTTGTATTGATACTTTAGAACAATATTACACACAAGCAATGTTGGCACCAGGTTCATACGATACAGATTTCGGATTTGAACAATTATATACTGAAGAGAAAGTTTCTCAAATCAGTTCATTAATTGATACTTTAATCTGGCAAGGTAACACATCTGTAACAGGTCAAACAGGATTATGTAATGGTTTCATCAAATTAGCTAACACTACTTATTCAGCTTCTACAGTTGATGGAAATGTTGCTAACTACACTGCTATTACAGCTGCTAACATCATCGCTATCGTTGATGACGCTGTGAATGTAATCCCTACAAATATCATCGATATGGATGACTTGTACTTATACTGTGGATACGATTTCTATCGTACATACTCTACAGCCTTAAGAAACGCTAACTTGTTCGCATACACAGGAGCTGAAGATCAAGGTGAGTCATTCTCTCAAATGGTACCAGGTACTAATGTAAGATTGATCGCGGTTAAAGGATTGAACGGAACAAACAAGTTCTTTATCTCTTCTAAGTCTAATATGTACTTTGGTTGTGACTTGTTAAACGACTACGAAAATCTTGAGATCTTCTATTCAATGGACTTCCAAGAAGTAAGAGTTGTAGCAAAATGGAAATCGGGTGTAAACGCGGCGTTCTGGGACTATGTAGTATACTTCAAACTGTAAGACTACCAATATTTTAGGGGGTGTAATTCCCCCTTATTAAAAAAAATAAACTAAAAAAAATATAAAATTATGTCTTTTACTTGTAACCTTACAGACGGATATGTTTTGGGTTGTTCATCAATCGGTGGTGTAGAGCTTGTTTATCTTGGAGAATGGGTAGATGGAGTAACTGTTGCTCAGGATGCTTGTGGTATTATCACAGGAATCACTACAACAGGACTTACAGTTTACAATTTCCAACAAGATATTGAATACGCAGGATTAGCTCAAACTGGAAATTACAGCCGTGAGAATGGTACTGTATTCTTTCAATCTGACTTATCACTTAAATTTATCAACCTTAATTGTACTCTAAGAAATACAATGGTTGAATTGGGTAGAGCTCCACTTTTCGCATGTATTAAATCAAATGCAGGAGATTGGTACTATTTAGGATTAGAATCTTCAGGTAGAGCTACTGCTGGTGATGCTTCTTTAGGAACATTACTTGGTGATATGAATGGTTTAACTCAAACTATTACTTTCAAATCTGCGTCAGGTGCTTACTTGATGAATGGATCTTT
>Ga0214919_10004772_pt1 | contig 19577 bp, 15 predicted proteins | sample LL1503_MetaG_FD_177994 | JGI IMG/M metagenome (GOLD analysis project Ga0214919, IMG submission 177994) | Freshwater microbial communities from Lake Lanier, Atlanta, Georgia, United States - LL-1503 | ecosystem: Environmental > Aquatic > Freshwater > Lake | place: USA: Georgia | collected...
ATTAAATTTCAAATTGTCAAGTTTTACTTTAAAGGTTGATTATAATTCGTTAGATTAAAGCAGTTTACGTGTATTGAAGTTAATCAATAAATTAAAAGTTGATGTATTATCTTTTTTACTTTTTCGGCATTTGGCAGTAATTCCTCCTCTAAACTAGAATTTAATGGTATCGCAGGAGTATCAACAGACCCTACAATTTGAATCGGTGCATCCAAGAAATTAAAATTATCTCTTTGTAACCTTCCAGCTAATCCTAAAGCAAAAGAACATTCAATTGATTCTTCAGTTACTATCATTATTTTTCCGTGAGTTTGACACAAAAAATTCATTGCCTCGTGATCCAGAGGATTAATACTTCGTAAATCCAAAATCTCCACTTTACCAGCAAACTTCAAAGAAGCTTCAACTGCCCAGTAAACTCCTCGTCCATAAGTTATTATACCACACGAAGTACCATTTGAGATATTTTCTTTCGTAGCTTCTTGAACGATTCTTGCTTTACCAATTGGAATCACATAATCTTCACTTGGTTCAATCGACATAGCTCCTTCCGTTCCAGCAATTTTTGACCAATACAATCCTTTGTGTTCTAAAATTACAACTGGATTTGGATCGTAAAAAGCAGCTTTTAACAAGCCTTTTAAATCTGCGCCTGTTGAAGGATAAACTACTTTAATTCCACGAATATTGCATAAAATAGATTCTACACTTGAAGAATGATAAGGCCCACCAGAACCATAGGCACCAATTGGCACTCGAATTACGCAACTTACTGGCCATTTTCCATTTGAGAGGTAATAAGATCTTGAAACTTCGGTAAATAATTGATTTAATCCTGGCCAAATATAATCGGCAAATTGAACTTCAACAATCGGCTTTAATCCAACTGCAGACATTCCAACAGTTGAACCAATAATAAATGCTTCTTGAATGGGTGTATTAAAAACGCGCAATTCACCAAATGTTTGCCCTAAAGTTGCAGCTTCGCGAAAAACTCCTCCTAAGCGCCCACCAACATCTTGGCCATACAATAAAGCTTCAGGATGTTTCTCTAATATTTCTCTCATGGCAAACAAGGCAGAATCAACCATTACAGTTTTTTTCTTTCCTTTTGGTTCACGTTCACCGCTTTCTTCTAAAATTAATGTTGGAGCAAAAATATAATCTGTTACACTTTCAGGACTTGGATCTTCAGAATTAAGTGCTTTTTCGTATTCTGAATCTACTAATTTTCTTGTCGCAGCTTCAAGATTTATAAATTCAGCTAAACTAAAACCTTTTTTTTCCAGTTCTAATTTTAGTTTCGGATAGGGATCATTCTTTGCAGCTTCATCCAAATCATCGCGATACCATTCTTTTCTGACACCAGAAGTATGATGTCCTAACAAGGGAACTTTTGCATGAATAATGAATGGGCGCCTTTCATTTCGAACGATGTCAAATACTTCTTGAATGGTAGAATAAGATTCAATAAAGTTACCTCCATCTATCGTTCTAACTTCAAGTCCCTTCAATCCTTTTGCATATTCTGAAATATCTTGCGCTCTAGTTTCTTTTGCGGTTGCAGATATATCCCAGCCATTGTCTTGTACGAGAAAAACAATCGGAAATTGTTTCAAAGTTGCCATTTGAAATGCTTCAGAAACTTCTCCTTCAGTGCATGCAGCATCTCCTAAAGAACAGACTACTATTGGTGCTTCTCCTATTTCAGGTTTTGTTAATCCTGTGTTTTCTTGGTACTGAATTCCCATTGCAATTCCAGTAGTCGGAATAGCTTGCATTCCAGTAGCAGAAGATTGATGAATAATTTTTGGCATGTCATCACGGTTCAATGAGGGATGACAATAGTAGGTGCGACCACCAGAAAACGGATCTTCCTTTTTTGCGAAAACCTGCAACATTAATTCGTATGGTGAAATACCAATTCCCAAGAGAATACTATCATCTCTGTAATAAGGAGAGACCCAATCTTGAGGTTTAAGTTGCAGTCCTAGTGCTAATTGAATTGCTTCATGCCCTCGAGATGTGGCGTGTACATATTTTGAAGTAAGCTCTTTATTTTCCTCGTATTTTTCTGCTAAAAATTTTGCAGTACTCATCAATCGAAATGCCTTGATTAAGGTTCCTTTCTCTATAGAATTTGATTTTGATGTATTTATTGTTTCTCCCATAATCTTTTTACAAGTATTCTAAAATAAAAATACAAAGAATAGAACAAACCATAACAATGAAAAAAAAGCAGTTATTTTAAAAATCGCTAATTGTTTGGTAGAATCTTTCTTTGCGATAAATCCGTAGATTAAGTAAATTAGAACAATAAGGATAAAAATAAGTGGTAGATATATTCGATACATACAATTAATTTTAGCAAAGTTATGCTTATTTCTTGCTATATCTTAATTTACGCATTACATTTATTCTTTAAATAATTTAATTTTTCAAGACACAAAAAATAAATGAAATTAAAGTTCATCATCTTATTTCTTACAATTACAAATCTCGTGTATTCTCAAAAAATAAAGAATATCACTTTAGGAAACTGGCATGCAGAATTAGCATTAAACGACAGATTATTTTTACCTTTTAACCTAGAATTTTCTAAAGTAAAAAAGTTTAAAATTGCTGTACTCAATGCTGCCGAAGAAATACAGCTGACAAAAATTTGTTATAAATCAGATTCAATCCATGCTTATTTCCCAGAAATGGATGGGAAATTGGTGTTTAAGGTAGATGAATTTGGAAAATATTTAAGGGGATATTGGTTAGATAATAGAAAACACAAAAATATTAAAATTCCCTTGAGCGCTTATTTTTCAAATGACCCACGATTTTCTTTTCCAGCTTCTAATTTTATAACTCAGCCATTTGTAATCGATGGAAGATGGGAAGTTAAGTTTAGTCCTGATCAAAAAGATGAAAGTAATGCTCTTGGGATTTTTAAATCAAATGGAAATAGTATAAGTGGGACTTTTCAAACAGAAACTGGAGATTATCGTTTTTTAGAAGGAAATATTAGTGGGGGAAACTTTGCGCTTTCATCTTTTGATGGAGCTCACGCATATGTTTTTACAGGAGAAATTAAGGGAGATAGTATTAATGGTATTTTTTACAGTGGTTCAAAATACAGAACAACCTGGACTGCTTTACGAAATGAAAATGCAAGTTTGCGGAATCCAGATTCATTAAGTTATTTGATTTCCAAAAATCAACCTTTTGTCTTTAACCATGCAAAACAACTGAATGGTAAGCCTTTTTTATTTTCAAGTGCGAGCTATCAAAATAAAGTTGTAATTATTCAGATTATGGGGACTTGGTGCCCGAATTGCCTAGATGAAACAAAAGTCTTAAAAGAGTTATATAATGATTTACATCGCTATGGTTTAGAAATAATAAGTGTTTGTTATGAGGCTGATTTAGAACAAAAAAAACAGCTTAAAAAACTAAAGGACTTTAAAAAACGCTCAAAAATTCCATACACTATTGTCTATGGTGGACTTGCAAATAAAGAACTTGCTTCATCTGATTTTGGAATGCTAAATCAAGTAATGAGTTTTCCAACATCTATTTTTATTGGTAAAGATGGAAATGTTTGGAGCATCCACACTGGATTTAACGGGCCAGCTACAGGAGAGGCATACACGAATTTCAAAAATAAAATCCGCTATGAAATTGAAATAAAATTAGATTTATTGCGCTAATTTATTTTAGCAGACAAAGCTCTTATTTTTTTATAATAATAAATGGAACAGGAATCCTTTCTATTTTTATGAAAAAAGCTCCTGGGTTAAGTGCTTCAAGATTCAAAATAGATTTCGCTTCACTAAAAATACCCTTCAATACAATACGTCCTTGTGCATCTATAAGTTCATAGTTTGTTGCCTCATTAAAATGAGTGCTAATAGTAATAATATCAGAGCTTGGGTTAGGAAAAATCAGCACTTCTTTTTTATTTTCTTCAAATAGTGAAACATTTGATATTGTTGTACATTCACTTATACCTGAGCAAGATCCTTGGGCTATTTGAACAGCATAAATACCATTAGTTATTGCAGTGAATGATTGATTAGTAGCGCCAACTATTGGTGAAAAATTAGTAGCACAATTCAACCATTGGTAGCTTATTGGGATTCCAAGTATGGATGTATTAGCTGTAATTACAGAACCTAAATTACTAGTAGATAAATCAAGTGTGTTTATTGTTAAATTTAAAGTAACCAAAGAATCTCCCCCATTAGAATTGCTTAATAAATAGGTTGCAGTAGTATTATTAGCTGTGTAGGTTATTCCATCTATCCAAGTATATGAGTTGCAAGCGCTAATTACATCTGTCCCTGTACTGTCATTTATCGCAAGATCGGTCGCTGTACTTTGAGCATAAATCCTTGAACTTCCTGGTGTTTTTTGTTCGATGAAGATGGCTACTACTATACCATTTATAGACTTTGTAAAGTGAATTCTTCCTTTACTTGCGCTAAAAGTTGCCATAGGTTTTGTTTCTGTTGGCCACTCAAATTCGCCATTTGCTGTTAAAAGACAAGCATGTAAAGTAGTAGGAGATGCGCCGTTATCCATACCACTCTTCATTAAAAAAATTGCTTGGTCGTTGATTAATTGTAAATCACCCGCAAAAACTTTAGAACTGCCAATTGGATATATTACACGAGCATTGTCGGTAAATTGTCGATCACCAGAAGATTTGTCAAATTTCTGAATGGAAACACCAAAAGAGCTTTGCCCTGTATTTGTGTAATTGCAAATAGACCAAACAAATTGTGACCCCGGAGCAAACGCAATTTTTGTATCCATCTCATAATCTGTTTGATTAACATCAAAATCCATCCCATTTATTCCCCAAGGAAGCGTACCATCAGAATTAATCCGCTGTAAATAAGAATCGAAATGATTAGATCCATTTGCTTTATAACCATAATAAATTACATCATTGTCTTTCGCGCTACTGTAAGAGGAATTGTAAGTTGTTGTTTTATTAGATAATTGAATAGGCGTACCCCATTGTGGAGAACCACTGGCATCGTATTTTTGAGCATATAAATTAGAATATATTTGAGAAGTAATGACATGAAAAATCAAAATAAATTCATTATTTGACAATTCAAATAAATCTCCAGGCGCTTTATTTCCAGAAAGGCCATTCGACACTTGTTGATTTGCAGACCAAATAGGTGAACCATTTGCTGTATACTTCTGCATTAATGTTTGTCCATTCGCATACCAGGCGATTACAGCTTCTCCATTCGATAAAGCCTGAATTGTGACAACATAACCACTTCCTAGATTAATTCCATTTGGATTCCATAAATGATTTCCATTGATATCCATTTTAAAAGCGAAGCCTTCACCTGTATTTGTTCCAGTAACGCCAATGTAAATATTGTCATTTTGGTCAATTGAAATTTTGGAAATTGCGGTTGAGGTACTCATCGGTAAGGTATTGCTAACAAGAATTCCGTCTTCGCCTAATTCTTTAATTCCCTCAGTATTTATAACTTGAAGACGCAACTCATAATTTACTGGAGCACCAACAACTTTCCAAAAAACAATGTAAGTTTTACCGCTTGCTGTTCCAATAGCTTTTATATCATCAGAGTTAGATGTAACAATTTCAGTATTTACATCTGTTAGCAAAGTCCATTGTGCGCTTAAATTAAAAGTCAAGATTACAGCAAGAAAAAAAAGGATGTTTTTCATAGTGAGGGATTTAATTAAAATTTAGACCATAAACTTACAAATTAATTGTGCTTAATTCATTTTTTGGAAAGTCTTATAAAAAATAAGCGGGGCTTAAACCAAAACTTCAAGCTAGATCAATTAATTATATTCTCTATTTTTTCACAGACAAGATTGTGATCAAATTCTTTAGCAAAATTTACTAATTCCTTTTCACTAAATTTAAGATTAGATGACAGTGCATTATTTAATTTTTCAGCTAAATCTTGCGGATTTTTTGTTTCAAAGAATACGCCTAATCCCCCTTCATTTAATAATGATTTTGTGCCGCCTGTGTTACTGCCAATAACTGCTGTTCCGCAGGCCATTGATTCCAAAGTTACCATTCCAAAAGTTTCAGAATATGAAGCCATTAAGGTCCAATCTATCGCATTAAACACATCAGCTGGAGATTGAGTAAAATTTAAGAATTGTACCTTATCCTCTAATTTTTGCTCTCTAGTATATTGCTTGAGTTCATTTAAATAGTTGCTTTTTTGGTCCAGTGTTTCTTCACCAACTAGTAATAAAAGAAAATCAGTTGTTACATATTTCATTGCTTCAAGTGCCAACATTTGACCTTTTTTAGATTCAAATCGACCGATTAAGCCTATAATTTTTCGTTCACTTGGAAGTCCCAACTTTTCTCTTGCTTCAACCTTGTTAGTTGGTTTAAATTCTTTTAAATCAATTCCTGATGGAATGACAAGTATTTTTTTCTCTGGAAAATTAGAATTAATTAGAACCTGCTCTTTTAAATAGGCTAAGGGGCAAATCCAAGAATCAAAAAAAGAATAGCGCCATGTTCTGAAAAAATGACGCTTATTTTTTTCAAATGCCATTTCCATGAAATAATGGGTTTTTATTCTTCCGCGAGATAAAAAACGAATACTTGCTGCGATGCTCATGTCAAATGTGGCCCGGAAGAATAAATGCTCAATCTTTAATGCTTTTAATGCATTAAGTAGCATAAATGCGTTAAAGAAATCATAATGATGCCGATGTTGTTTAATAATTAAAATCGACAAGTTTTTTAAAATGGCCGCATTATAAACCGGAGAATCTTTAAGGCAAAAAACAACAACTGTATGGCCGCGGTCCCTCATCCATTCTGCATTTCGAACTTGATTCATCTCTAAACCGCCCCAAGCCTTAGTTCCACACAAATAAGCAATTTTATGCATCATTTATTTTACTGATTTCTAGTGCGAAGTTGCCAAAAATTGTTGAATTAGCGTAATTTTGTTGAATGATGCAATCCTTATTTAAAAAACCCTTTTTTGTTTTTTGTCTTGCTGTTATCTTTATTGCTATTCCATTATTTATTTTTCCAATAAATCTTTTTGATGGAGAAATTATAATGAAAAACGGGCTTTCTGAAACAAAAATGGAGGCTCCTTTAAGTTTATCCTATTTTATTGGTTTTGGATATAATTCTAAAGATATGGAAGGCATAAAAGATTTTTATTTACTTCCAAAAGGCTATTTACTTGCATTTTGCCTCATTTTTGGCTTTCCAGCTATACTAAGTTATCGAATTTATTTATCTCAAAAGAAGAAGAAGTCCGGGATTTAATTTACTTTTTAATTATTTCTCAAGCTTATAGTTTATTATTTTTGCAAACTAAAATGTAAAGTATGTATCGTTCACACACTTGTGGAGAATTAAGATTAGAAGATGTTGGTAAAACTGTTGTCTTAGCGGGATGGGTTCAGCGTTCACGAGATTTAGGAGGCATGACGTTTTTGGATTTGCGAGATAGATATGGTCTAACTCAACTAGCATTTGATATGGAAACGAATGCTATATTGGGAGAACAAGCTCGAAAATTAGGGAGAGAATTTGTAATTCAAGCAAGTGGAACTGTTATCGAAAGAAGCAGTAAAAACAAAAATATCACAACTGGAGATGTCGAAATTACTGTAACTGAACTCAAAATTTTAAATACCTCAAAATTACCGCCTTTTACGATTGAAGATGAAACTGATGGTGGCGACGAATTAAGAATGCAGTACAGATATTTAGATTTACGAAGAGCTCCTGTTTTACAAAAATTGCGATTGCGAAACCAAGTAGCTTTGGAAACAAGAAAATACTTAGATTCTAAGGAATTTATAGATGTTGAAACCCCTGTATTAATTAAGTCTACACCTGAAGGAGCGCGCGACTTTGTGGTTCCAAGCAGGATGAATGAAGGGCAATTTTATGCCTTGCCACAATCTCCGCAAACTTTTAAGCAATTATTAATGGTTTCTGGTTTTGACAGGTATTATCAAATAGTAAAATGTTTCCGTGACGAGGATTTAAGAGCAGATAGGCAACCAGAATTTACACAAATTGATTGTGAGATGGCCTTTGTTGAGCAAAACGATATCTTGGAAATGTTCGAAGGCTTGATAAAGTACCTTTTTAGAACAGTAAGGGGCGTTGAGCTTGTCGATACGTTCCCAAGAATGACCTATGCAGAAGCAATGGAAAAATATGGTTCTGATAAACCAGATATCCGTTTTGGAATGGAATTCATTGATTTAACACTTTTAACACAAGGGAAAGAATTTGTAGTGTTTGATAGTGCAGAAATTGTACTTGGAATAAATGCTTCAGGATGTTCTGAATATACACGCAAGCAAATAGATGAATTAACAGAATGGCTTAAGCGCCCTCAAATTGGTGCTTCTGGATTAGTCTATATTAAATATAACACAGATGGAACTTTTAAGTCCTCAGTAGATAAATTTTATTCGCAAGATGACTTGAAGGCTATTGCAGAAAAAGCACAAGCGCAAGTAGGAGATTTAATTTTGCTTCTTTGTGGAGAAATCAATAAAACCCGCAAACAATTAAGTGAATTGCGTTTGCATTTGGGAACGGAACTAGGCTTACGAGATGCTACAATCTTTAAACCTTTATGGGTTCTTGATTTTCCATTATTAGAATGGGATGAGGAAAACAAGCGCTACCATGCAATGCATCATCCTTTTACTTCTCCCAAAGCTGAAGATTTTCATTTACTTGCAACAGATCCTGGAAAAGTTAGGGCAAATGCCTACGATTTAGCAATGAATGGTGTAGAATTAGGTGGCGGTTCAATTAGAATTCATGATCGGACTTTACAATCTCAACTATTTGATTTGTTAGGTTTTTCAAAAGAAGAAGCACAAGCTCAATTCGGATTTTTAATGAATGCTTTTGAATATGGCGCTCCTCCACACGGCGGCTTAGCTTTTGGTTTAGATCGACTTGTTGCTACAATGGGAGGCTCAGAATCCATTCGAGATTACATTGCTTTCCCAAAAAACAACAGTGGTCGCGATACAATGATTGATGCGCCATCTCCTTTAAATAATCTTCAGTTGAAAGAATTAGGGATTAAATTAAGGTAGTAGAAATTCATATCTAAAAATGATAAATTATCAGGTTTTTTTAAACTTTTTATCCTTGATTTTTGTTAAAAATAAAAAGAATTAGAATGAATCCTCTCGATAAAATTCAGCAAGAAATTTCACCTCTGCGCGAAAAACTTATTCAGCATAAAATGTATGCTAAAATTAAAACCGTAGAAGATTTTCAAAGATTTATGGAGCAGCATATTTTTGCTGTGTGGGATTTTATGAGTCTTCTAAAATCATTGCAACGCGGACTTACATCTGTTGAGGTTCCATGGTCGCCTGTTGGAAGTCCAACAACTAGAAGATTTATTAATGAAATTGTACTTGGAGAAGAAAGTGACATGGATGACAATGGAAAGGTTGCGAGTCATTTTGAATTGTACCTAGAAGCAATGGAACAAATTGGTGCAAAAACAACAGAAATAAAAAAACTTATTGCTTTTGTTGAAGATGGATACTCTGTTACTTCGGCTTTATCTTTTGTAAATATTCAAGAAGAAACAAAAGAGTTTGTTCGCTTTACTTTTTCCATGATAGAAACAGAAGAATTACACAAAATCGCTTCAATATTTACCTTTGGAAGAGAAGACTTAATTCCAGATATGTTTATTGAAATCCTTCGTGAAATGAAAGAGAATGGTCAAGAAGATATTTCTAAGTTGCTTTATTATCTAGAAAGACATATTGAAATTGATGGAGGTGACCATGGACCAATTTCTCTTAAAATGATTGATGAATTGTGTAAAGACGATGCTAAAAAATGGGCTGAGGTTTTAGAGAGTGCAAAACTTGCCTTACACTATAGAATAAGACTTTGGGATGGTGTTCAAAAGCAACTTGCTTAACGCCAAGTAGTTTCGTTATTTCCATCTTTTACTTCAATTCCTGCAGCAGCAAGTCCATCGCGAATTTTATCAGATGTAGCCCAATCTTTTTTACTTCTAGCTTCTTGTCGCAAATCAAGTACTAAATCCATAACAGGATTTAATTTGCCATCTGAATTAGTCCTATTTCCTTTTAGACCTAAAACATTAAAGATAAATCCACCTAATTGATTTTTTAATTCTTCTTTGTCTTGAATTGTACAGGTGATTTTCCCTTCTGTCAATAAATTAATTTGCTTCACCGCCTCAAATAAGTTGGCGATTAAAATTGGTGCATTGAAGTCATCATTCATTGCGGAATAGAAACTATCTACGAGTTTTTTGACTTCTAAAGACGAAGAATCATTGCATGACACATTTTCTAATAACGACAAGCTTTCCATTAATCTCTCGTATCCTTTCTCAGCGGCATTTAAAGCATCTTCAGTAAAATCTAAAGTACTACGATAATGTGCTTGCATCATAAAAAACCTTATAACATCAGCAGAATATGCTTTTTTAAAGAGTGCTGTTTCTCCTGCTATTATTTCCATAGGGAGAAAGAAATTCCCTAAAGATTTACTCATTTTTTGACCATTAACATTCAGCATATTTGCATGCATCCAATATTTTGCAGGGTTACACCCAAGGGAGCTACAACTTTGAGCGATTTCATCTTCGTGATGCGGGAATTTTAAATCCATTCCGCCACCATGTATATCAAAGTGTTTTCCAAGGTATTTTGTGCTCATGGCAGTACATTCTATGTGCCAACCAGGATTTCCATTTCCCCAAGGTGAGCGCCAAATTTGCATGTCATCTGCTCCAGCTTTTTTCCAAAGGGCAAAATCAGCAAAAAAACGCTTTTCTTCTTGTGCGTTTAAGACCCGAGTTTCATTTTCTAATTCATCAACCTTCCTGCCACTTAGGATTCCATAGTCAAAATCTTGCATGTATTTTTTCGTGTCAAAATAGACTGAACCATTTATTAAATAAGCATATCCATTGGATATAATTTGTTCGATTATCTCAATTTGCTCTTGAATATGAGCGGTAGCAGTTGGCTCAATACTCGGCATTAATAGATTGTAAATTCGTTGGAGCTCTAAAAAATTTAAATTGTACTTGTATACAATTTCAAGAGGTTGCATTTGCTCCAAGCGTGCTGCTTTTCCAATACTATCAACTTCATCTCCAGCACTATTTGTTATATGTCCAGCATCTGTAATATTTCGCACATATTTTACCTCATAGTTTAGGTGTAATAAATACCGATATATCAAGTCAAAATTAATAAAGGTTCGCATATTCCCCATGTGAGGTTCGCTGTAAAGCGTAGGCCCACAAACATACATTCCCACAAAATTTTCGTGTAGTGGCTCAAATTTTTCTTTTTTACCAGAAAGCGTATTGTAAATTTGTAAAAATCCTTTTCTCTCAGTCATAACTATTATTTCCTTTTACAAATGTAAAAAAAAGGGAGTAATAAAGGCTTTTTTGATTTTGGGAAGTGAGACGAAAAATTTATCACTATGTAATTTTATCCTTGACTGCGATTTTCTTTGAGAGTTGAAAAGAAGATAATTCCATATCCACAAGTCAACATAAGATGAAAAGGAACCATTCCCAAATCGCCATAAACAGCCCTTTGTACCGCTGTAAATCCAAAAACTAACATTAGTAAGCCTTCTAAAATATTAATAAGAGAAAGACTTTTTTTATCGTATTTATTTCCTTTAAATTCAGTTTTGATTAAGACATTAAATTTTGGTGTCCTGACAAAAGAACTTTTGATTCCTAAATATCCTTCAATAACTGCAACAGCATTGCTCAATGAAAGTGCCATTGAGACCGTTAAAAATTGAATAAAACGACCTATAAATCGAAATAAATCATTTAAAAATGGCCCTTTTTTATCCCTCCAAGAATGCCAATAATAAAAAGAAAGAAATAGGGTGCTGGCAATAAAGAAAGCCCCAAATTGAATAAACCAGTTTAAGTCAGAAAAAGAATCTTTAATGTGTAGAACAAAAAGACTTAAAATTGATAAGATTAAAATAAATACAAAAACTGAAGAATTAAACAAATGGGCAAAACCATGAATACGGTCGGAAAACTTTACTCCTGGGAAGGTTATTAAACTTTTCCACATTTTTATGAAGCATTCAGCTCCACCTTTCATCCATCTATGTTGCTGACTTTTTAAAGCCGACATTGTTATCGGTAATTCAGCCGGAGATTCTACATCCTCTAAATATTTAAATTTCCATCCACGCATTTGAGCCCTGTAACTTAGATCTAAATCTTCAGTGAGCGTATCATGTTCCCAGCCTCCTGCTTCTTCAATACATGTTTTCCGCCAAATTCCTGCAGTTCCGTTAAAATTAATAAAATGACCAGAAGCATTTCTTCCACCTTGCTCGATTGCAAAATGACCATTTAATCCAAATGCTTGAAGTTCTGTCAACAAGGAATAGTTTTTATTTAAATGTCCCCATCGTGATTGAACAACACCAATTCCTTCTTTGAAATAAGGCATAGTTCGGATTAAAAAATCTTTGTCTGGGACAAAATCAGCATCGAAAATTGCGATAAATTCACCTTGAACACGATCCATAGCATCATCTAAAGCTCCTGCTTTGTATCCTGTTCGATCAATTCTATGAATGTGTTGAATATTCAAGCCTGTAGCAGCTAAATCAGCCACTTTAGCTGCAATAATATCTTTGGTTTCATCTGTTGAATCATCCAAAACTTGAATTTGAAATTTATCTCTCGGATAATCAAAGGCTGCCGCAGTTTCGATAATTCGCTCGGCAACATACATTTCGTTATACATCGGAAGTTGAATTGTTACTTTTGGAGTAGTTTCAGGATTGAAAACAGGTTTTTGGTTTTTAGTTAAAATATATGGGTTTTCACCATATGAATTTGAATTATGATCTCCTTTAATAAATAATAAAAATATTCTAAATAGAGGGATGAATTGGTAAGCGCCACTTTTATTAATATCATGACATCTTTTTGATGATTGTGCTAGAATATACCATACTAAAGGTGTATTTATGACTAAAATACTTATTAATGTAATATAGCTTGAATCAGAATTGATTTTTAGTTTTTGTAAAACCAATACAATTATTATATTTATTATAATGTAAAATAAATAAGATACTAAAAATTCTTTTCTACCAATTCTTCCCTTAAAAGAAAAAACATTGATTGAGGAATTTCTAAATTTAGATTTATTGTAAGCAATTGCCAAAGTCAATTGAATACAACTGTAATAGAAAATTAGAATTAAACAAGCGGAGTAAATTCCTAGTATTATTTTTGCCAACAAATGCGACCAATAATGTTCTTGAACATACTTTTTACCTGATTTCAGCATAATCGTACGATCTCCCCAATTAAACATCCACGAAACCTTCAAATTAACTTTAAAAGGCTCAGAAAAATCATATCTCTTTAAATGATGAACTGTATCTGTTTCAAAAGTAAAACTTTCTGGTCGATAATCCTTGTCAACAATGCTTAGGGAGCATTTTCCAATTGGAATTTTGTAAAAATAAAAATGTCCTTCCTCATCAGTTTCAGTGCTGAAAATTTTCCCTGTTACCAGCGACTTTAAATTTATTTCTACTTCCTCAGCATCATTTTTAGTTCTAAAATCAGCTAACTGACCTTTAATAACCTTGCATATCTCATTAGAGGAAAGGCTATCTGTTTTAGCAGATATTTCAGCGATAAAAAGCGATAAAAAGCAAGAAAAAATAATTTTGTGGAAGTAAATATTCATCAAACTAAAAAATTAAAAAAGCAAATATAAATTTATTCTTTCATTAAAGTCATTTCATCTACAATGTGTTTTGCACCAGAATATTTATCCATGACCCAAAGAACATAGCGAATATCAACAACAACATTGCGACAGCGTTTAGCATCAAACATATAATCGCTCATTGTACTTTCCCAAGTGCGGTCAAAATTTAAGCCCATCAAATACCCATTTTCATCTAAAACTGGCGAACCTGAATTCCCTCCAGTTGTATGATTAGAACCTGTAAAACAAACCCATAACTCTCCATTTTGAGCATAAGGTCCAAAATCTTTCGTTTTGTGTAACTCCAACATTTTTGGCAGTAATTCAAAATCTGGATTTCCAGTATTGTATTTTGTTACAATTCCATCCAACGTAGTGTGCTCTGTATACATCATGCCATCTGTTGGAGCAGAGCCTTCTAGTTTTCCATAAGAAATTCTTAGGGTGCTATTTGCATCTGGCCAATGCTTTGCATCTGGAAACATTATAAGTTTTCCTTCTACATAAACTTGTAAAAGTGCTGTCATCTCAGCAGAAAAAAGCTGAAAAGCAGGAACGATATTATTTTTAAAATTGCTAATGTATTTTGTATAGTGCTCAATCCCTTTATCTTTTTGAAGTTTTTTCATGCTGTTATCGCTAATTTTATCTAAAAAGAGAAGGAATCGATCTTTATTGGTAAAAATAGATTTAGTATAAATGACCTCTGTTAAATTATCGCAATAAGACTTTCGCCAATTTTCAGTAATAGAATAAGGAAGTTCTTTTGTTATTTCTATCCATGCAAAAGTCTGATTAAAATATTCAAGTGTCAGCAATCGAAAAATCTTTTTGTCTACTTGTTCATCATAATTTTTAAAGAATCCTTCGCCACTGATTTTCAATTTATCTATTACTGCCTTTAATTCACCTTTCTCCTTGTATTTCGAATAATTTGAGATTAAATCATTCATCCCTCTCGCTAATTTAAAATATTCAGGTCCGTATGAAAAATATTCCGCTCCCATCGCATATTGAAATTCGAGGTCAGATTTTTGGGCGACTAACTCATTCATTTTTTCAACTAATGAGCCATATTTTGTATTCCATTCGCGATTACTTTTGGCGCGATCCGTATATTCTTTTTCCTGCTTTATCTTAATTGAAACGGCATCTAATTGTTTTAAGCCATCAATTTGCCCAATCCATTTTTTCCAGGCGTTTGCAATACTTGCCTGTTTTGCTGAATATTGTATCCTCACTAAATCTGAATTTTTCATTCCGGCATCAATTACACTTAAAGAAAGATCCCGCATCTTGATTCTTGCTGGTCGTTCTTTTTCGATAATAAACTTCAAATAAGATGAAACCACATGCTGTTCTGTCTGCCCGGGAAATCCATAGACCATTGTAAAATCCCCAGCTTTTCTATCTTTAAAAGAAATAGGAAGAAAATGTAAAGGTGTATATGGTTTATTATCTTTTGAATAGGCCGCTGGTTTGTTATCTTGACCAACATAAACTCTAAAAACTGAAAAATCTCCAGTATGCCGAGGCCAAACCCAATTATCCGTATCGCCTCCAAATTTTCCAATAGAATTAGGTGGTGAGCCAACAAAACGGACATCTAAAAAAACTTCTTTCACCATTAAATAATAATCGTTACCGTAGTTAAACGCCTTAATTTCTGCTTCATAATGTGTTCCAGCAACTGCTAATGCAACTAATTTTTTGATGTTTTCTTGGATTTTTGTAAAATCGTTTTTAGAGCTTGTCCCACTAAATACTGCTTGACTAACATCTTCAATTCGAACAATTCTTAAAGCTGTTAACCCTGGATTTGACAATTCTTCATTTTTTGTTTTCGCCCAAAAACCATACTTCAAGTAATCATTTTCTAAAGAAGAATGAGTTTGAATTTGTGAATAGCCGCAATGGTGATTTGTCAATAATAATCCTTGATTGGATACCAACTCGGCAGTACATCCACCACCAAATTGTAAAATTGCATCTTTGATAGAAGTGCTGTTAACACTATAAATATCGGCGGCAGATAGTTTCATGCCTTTCGCTTTCATATCTGATTCAAAGGCAGCAATTAACGATGGAATGAGCATTCCCTCTTCTGCTCTTAAATTAAGAATAGATATGTAAAAGAAAATAAAAGAAAATTGTATGAGCTTTAACTTCATAGTTTACTGAATTAATCCTCTAAAATAATTCTTTCTTTTCAATTAAATGATTTTGTTCTTAAAACAACTCTATTCATTAACTTTGCATACCGAATTATGAGCATGCGAATTTTTGATGGAGTAGAAGATTTAGAAGGATTAAAGAACCCCGTTTTAACGATTGGGACTTTTGATGGTATTCATCTTGGGCATCAAAAAATAATTAAAAATCTAATTAGAGAGGCAAAATCAACAAATTCTGATAGTGTTTTGCTTACATTTTTTCCTCATCCAAGGATGGTGCTTTTTCCTGAAGATACTAATTTACAATTAATCCAAACGCAAGAAGAAAAATACAATAAGCTAGCTGAACAAGGCCTTCAGAATATTATTGTGCAGCCATTTTCAAAAGAATTTGCAAAACTTACCGCTCTTGAATTCATTGAAGAAATAATCGTAAAAAAAATTCGAGCAAAGAAAATTATTATTGGTTATGATCATCAGTTTGGGAATTCTCGTGAAGGAAATATTAATTTTTTAAGAGAATATAGCGATAAATTTGGTTATGAAGTAATTGAGATTCCTGCAAAAGAAATCGATGAAATCAATGTAAGCTCAACTAAAATTAGAACAGCCTTAAACGAAGGTGATATTGAAACGGCAAATCTTTTTCTAAATGCTGCATTTGAAATAAATGGCACAGTAGTTCATGGAAATGAAATTGGAAGGAGTATTGATTTTCCTACAGCAAACATTCAGATAGCAGATAAAAATAAAATAATTCCAAAAAATGGAGTTTATGCCGTAAAAATACACGTGAATGATAAAAATTATTTCGGGATGTTAAATATTGGAACGCGACCAAGTATTTCTAAACAGCTATCAAAAACAATAGAAGTAAATATTTTTGACTTTGAAGAAATGATTTATGATTTGCCGATTAAAATTACTTTCCACAAACATATTCGTGAAGAAAAATATTTCAGTAATTTAGGAGAATTAAAGTCACAATTACAACTTGATGCGTCTTTTATTCGTGCTTTTTTTGAGCTTCCTTTGGTCTAGTTTTTTTTCACAGAAAGAGACATTCATTACTTATAATTGGAGTGAAGTACAGGCAGCTAATCCAGATACTATTTTTTCGTTAAGCTTAGCAAAAGAAAAATTAAGTGAAGTCCCTAGTCAACTTTGGAAATTTAAAAATCTAAAGGCTTTAAATCTTAAACGAAATAGATTTGAGACCCTGCCCGATAGTTTAGAGCAATTGACAGAAATAGAATTTCTTGACATTAGTCACAATAGATTTGCAGTTTTCCCACTTCCAATAACGCGACTTTATAAATTAAAAGTGCTAAAAGCTTCAAGTAATAAGCTAAACTATATATCTAATAATATTGAAAATTGTGAGAAACTTGAAGAAATAGATTTGTATGATAATTTAATTGAGGACATTGGAAAAGGACTCTATAAGCTTAAAGAATTGCGTATATTAGATTTAAGAGGTGTAATGTATGGTACAATATTTCAGTCACAGCTGAAATCTAGTTTACCAAATGTAAAAATCAAGTTGGATCCGCCTTGTAAATGCATGGATTAATCTTAATAATTGTATTCTTAATGAAACATATTAATAAATTTGAAAAAAAATAAAAGATTATGGATTTATTAAATCTGATTTTTAAACTCGGAGTTTTTTTTTCTATTTATGGATTTCTTTGGTTTTTCATAGAACTAGGCCTCACTTTTTTAGTTGGAGGAAGAAAGAGAACAAGATTTGAAACATATCTCATAAAAGGTATTAAGTATGCTTTTTTGGTGAATGTAACTTTTTTATTCTCCGTAGACCTCAATAAACATCAAGTAAACTTTTACAATTTAATTCCAAGTGCTTTGGTTTTAAGCACCTATTTTGTTGGAATGCTTCAACAGAAACAAAGGCGGCAGCTTTTTATGGGGCAATTGGGGAAGAGTGCCGCTGAGGGCATTACTATAAAAGCTGAAATTATTTTAATTACACTTAGTGGTATTTTATTTCTTGGTTTGGTTTGTTATCCTCAGTTTGCTGAAAATACAATTGCTTTATGGTTTCAACGAAGTATTTTAGATATTGAATCAACAGTTATTATTGGGTTTATCTTTAAAATAATTGGGTTCTTCTTTTTACTAGGGATGATTTTTAAAATGCTAAATGCACTTAATTACCTTATTTCAGGTAAACCATTATTTGACATTAAATCACGCTTTAGTAACATGAATAAAAAAGATGACACACATTTTGATGATTTCGAAGAATTAACTTAGTTTTTATAATAAAAATAAAATATGGATGAAAAAGAATTGATTGAATTATCCGAAGAGATAATTGATTCACTAACAAAACTTGTTTTAGGAGAAAGCCCTGGCTTCTTATCAAATAGTGTATTTAAGAAATTAAATTCTAACAAACATTTTGATGAAATAAAATCCCTTTATTCTTCTTTCATTGTTTCTTTTGAAGGGCAATATAAAGATGCAGCCGAGTTAAAAAAATTAAGTGACTTTCGTTATAAAATTGTAGAACTCTATCAATCTGGCTTGTAGAGACAAGAAAATTGTTGAACTTTACAGCATGAATCAAACTTTTGGAAAGGAGTATAAGTTATGTAGCCACACCCTTATTGAGAAATTATTTCAAGAAGGAGAAAAATTTCGTGACTTCCCTTTTTTAATAAATTATTTGCGCCTTGAAAAACCAATTTCCCAAAAGGACTTTAGTGTTTTGATTTCTGTTCCCAAAAGACGATTTAAGCATTCTCATGACCGTAATTATCTCAAAAGATCAATTATTGAAGCCCTTCGTAAAAATAAATTTATACTTGAAGAAACTAAAGTATTCAAAAATAGGCCTTTTGCCATCGCAATTATTTATAATTTTAATTCTCTTCTTACTGCAAGTGAAATTGAAGATAAGTTAGTCTCAACTTTAATTAAATTTGTAGCACGAATTAAACAAATCAACTAAAAATGAAGATTCTATTTTTTAACATTATTCTTTTTATTCAACTTATTTCATTTTCTGCACTAGGGCAATCTAACGGTTTTGAAGTGCTTAAGAATCTCGAAATTATGGATCAAGTATATGAACACTTAGATTTATATTTTGTAGATGAGCCTAAAAATGGCACGCTTTCAAAAACAGCTATTGATGCAATGCTTAAGGAATTAGATCCTTACACGGTATATTATCACGAGTCAGACATTGAAGATTACAGGATGATGACAACTGGTCAATACGGAGGAATTGGCTCTTTAATTGTCAAAATAGGTAGTGATACATATATTAGTGAACCTTATGAAGGAAATCCTGCAGAAAAAAATGGCTTAAAAGCAGGGGATAAAATTCTTTCAATTGATGGAAAATCAATGCTTAATAAATCTTCAGACGAAGTTTCATCTGCATTAAAAGGTCCAAAAGGAACAACTATTAAAATTGAAATCGAACGGAAAATTGAAGGAAGAAAAATAATTTCTGTTACAAGAGATGAAATAAAAATTCCTGATGTTCCCTATTTTGGAATGATTGACAAAAAAACAGGTTATATTAAACTCAATAGTTTTACACAGACTGCTGCTTCAGATATTCAA
>Ga0214919_10004773_pt1 | contig 19572 bp, 19 predicted proteins | sample LL1503_MetaG_FD_177994 | JGI IMG/M metagenome (GOLD analysis project Ga0214919, IMG submission 177994) | Freshwater microbial communities from Lake Lanier, Atlanta, Georgia, United States - LL-1503 | ecosystem: Environmental > Aquatic > Freshwater > Lake | place: USA: Georgia | collected...
CTTTGGCCAAATGGCGCAAACCACCTAACCATGGCGAGTGATTCTGTGCCGTTCGCTGCGGGATCGGCTACAATCGCCGATTGATTTAACGCGCTTGCCAGTGGCCCAGGGGCCTGCTGATGGAGCAACGCCGAGTTCACCAACCCGATTTCAGGAGCCGATCATGGCTGTCCAGCAAAACAAAAAGTCACCTTCCAAACGCGGCATGCACCGCTCCCACAACGCCCTCAATGTGCCGGGCTTGGCGGTGGAGCCCACCACCGGAGAAACCCATTTGCGCCACCACATCAGCCCCAATGGCTTTTACCGTGGCCGTCAGGTGATCAAGGCCAAGTCAGAAGCCTGATTTTTCCCACCTGCCAAAGCCCGTCGCTCACCTCACAGCGCACGGGCTTTTGTATTTGATCTTGTTCCATTTGCCGGCACTCACCCCGCCTTGACGCCATGATCACCTTGGCTGTGGATTGCATGGGCGGTGACCATGGACCGATGGTCACCTTGGAAGCCTGCCGCCTGTTTTTGGCGCACCAACCGGATGCACACCTGTTGCTGGTTGGGCAACCCGACCGTTTGACCTTCCAACACCCCCGCGCCAGCATCGTGCCTGCCTTGGAAGTCGTTGAAATGCACGATCCGCTCGAAGTGGCTTTGCGGCGCAAAAAAGACTCTTCCATGCGGGTCAGTGTGGAACTGGTCAAGTCCGGCCAAGCCCAGGCGGCCGTGTCTGCGGGCAACACCGGCGCTTTGATGGCCATCTCGCGGTATGTGCTCAAAACCTTGGACGGCATTGACCGACCTGCCATTGCGGGCCAGTTTCCCAATGCACGTGGCGGCGGCACCACCATGCTTGACATGGGGGCCAATGTGGATTGCACCCCAGCGCACTTGCTGCAGTTTGCGGTCATGGGATCGGCCCTGGTCTCGGTCCTGCAGGGAACCGCGTCGCCCACCGTCGGCCTGCTCAATATTGGCGAAGAAGACATTAAAGGTGGCGAAAATATCAAAAAAACAGGGGAATTGTTGCGTTCTGCCGCCAAATCGGGCGATTTGAACTTCTACGGCAACGTGGAGGGCAATGATATTTTTCTGGGTACCACCGACTTGGTGGTTTGTGATGGCTTTGTGGGCAATGTGGCCCTCAAGGCCATCGAGGGCCTGGCTGGCATGATGAGCGGATTTTTACGTGAATCGTTTTCTGCTTCTATCTTTACCAAAATAGCTGGCATCTTCTCTTATTCGATCCTATCTGCCTTTAAAGACAAGATGGATCACCGGCGCTACAACGGTGCCGCTTTGTTGGGTTTGCGCGGATTGGTGTTCAAAAGCCATGGCTCAGCGGATGCGATCGCTTTCGAAAATGCCTTGCGCCGCGCGTATGATGCGGCCCGAAACGACTTGACCCGCCAGGTTCAAGAGCGCATTGCCCATGCGGCGCCCTTGCTCAATGCATCTGCCGCTTCCTCTTCCAAAGACCTAGCCTGAAGCGCCCCACCATGTCCCGATACGCACGCATCATCGGCACAGGCAGTTACCTGCCGCCCCGCCGCCTGAGCAATGCCGATTTGGTGGCGCAATTGGCGGGCCAGGGTGTGGAGAGTTCAGACGATTGGATCGTTGAGCGCACCGGCATTCGGGCGCGTCACTTCGCTGACAGCGGTGTGTTCAGCAGCGATTTGGCTTTCGAAGCCTGCAAGTTGGCCTTGCAAGCCTCAGGCAAGCGCCCCCAAGACATCGACCTTGTCATCGTCGCCACCTCCACGCCGGACATGGTGTTTCCCTCCACAGCTTGCATCTTGCAGCACAAACTGGCGCTACTCGATGCCGACGCCGCAGGCATTGCGGGTGCTCCCGCCTTTGACGTGCAAGCTGTGTGCGCAGGCTTCATTTATGCCCTGAGCGTGGCCGACGCCATGATCCGTGCGGGCAATGTGCGCCGCGCGCTGGTGGTGGGGGCCGAGGTGTTTTCTCGTTTGCTCGATTTTCAAGACCGCACCACCTGTGTCTTGTTTGGCGATGGTGCCGGTGCTGTGGTGCTGGAAGCATCCGACAAGCCCGGTATTTTGGCCACCGATATTCACGCCGACGGCAAGCACGTGGGCCTGCTGTGCGTGCCCGGGCATGTGCAAAACGGCCAAATTTTGGGCGACCCGGTGCTGAAAATGGACGGCCAAGGCGTGTTCAAGCTTGCCGTGGGCGTTCTAGAGGGCACGGCCAGGGCGGTGCTTGAAAAAGCCGGCTTGCAAGACACAGACCTCGATTGGTTGGTGCCGCACCAAGCCAATATCCGCATCATTCAAAGCACCGCCAAAAAGCTGAAACTGCCCATGGACAAAGTGATGCTCACGGTGGCCGAACACGGTAACACCTCGGCCGCCTCCATTCCTTTGGCGCTCGACACCGGTGTGCGTGCCGGCCACATCAAGCCCGGTCAACTGGTCATGCTTGAAGGGGTGGGCGGCGGTTTTGCCTGGGGTTCGGTTCTTTTGCGCTATTGATATGAAGACATTTGCTTTTGTGTTTCCGGGTCAGGGTTCTCAGTCGGTGGGCATGCTCGACGCGTGGGGCGACAACCCCGTGGTGCAGGCCACTTTGTCCGAGGCCAGTGACGCCTTGGGCCAAGACTTGGCGCAACTCATTCACGCCGGCCCTAAAGATGATTTGGCCCTGACCACCAACACCCAACCGGTGATGCTGGTGGCGGCCGTGGCCGCTTACCGCGCATGGCATGCCGCGGGTGGGGCGACACCGGCTTGTCTGGCAGGCCACTCTTTGGGTGAGTATTCGGCCTTGGTGGCCAGTGGCGCATTGACCCTTACGCAGGCTGTGCCCTTGGTGCGTTTGCGCGCTCAGGCCATGCAAGAGGCCGTGCCCGTGGGCACGGGTGCAATGGCCGCGGTACTGGGTTTGGATGCCGCACAGGTCAATGTGGTGTGCCAACAGGCCCAGGCTTCATTTGGCCCGGGCAGCGCCGAGGTGGTGCAAGCGGCCAATTTCAATGACCCCAGCCAAACGGTGATTTCGGGCAGCAAGGCGGGCGTTGAAAAAGCCTGCGAAATGCTCAAAGCAGCAGGCGCCAAGCGCACCTTGCCCTTGCCCGTGTCAGCGCCGTTTCACTGCGCCTTGATGAAACCTGCTGCAGAGCGCTTGCGCCAAGCCCTGGAGACGACAGAATTGAAGACACCGCACATTCCCCTGATCAATAACATCGATGTGGCCAGCCCCGAGGGTGCGAGCGACATCCGCGATGCTTTGTACCGCCAAGCTTTTGGCCCGGTGCGTTGGGTCGAAGTGATCCAGGCCATGCACCAGCGCGGCGTGACCCATGTGGTCGAGTGTGGACCGGGCAAAGTGCTGGCCGGCATGACCCGTCGCATTGCGCCCGAGTTGGAGTCGCTTTCCATTTTCGACCCCGCTTCGTTGCAACAAACTTTGGAGGCATTGGCATGAGTCAACCCACCCTGCAAGGACAAGTGGCCCTGGTCACTGGGGCCACAAGGGGCATTGGGGCCGCCATTGCTTTGGCTTTGGCCGAGCAAGGGGTGCGCGTGGTGGGCACCGCTACCACGGAAGCTGGGGCACAAACCATTGCCCAGGCGTTGGCCTCATACCCCGGGTGTTTGGCGCAAGTGCTGGACGTCAACGATGGTGCCGCCACTGATGCGCTGGTCGATCGCGTGGTCAAGGACATGGGCGGCTTGCACATATTGGTCAACAACGCTGGCATCACCCGCGACATGTTGGCCATGCGGCTCAAAGACGATGACTGGGACGCCGTGATTGGCACCAACTTGAGCGCCGTTTTTCGGCTCGCGCGCGCGGCCATCCGGCCCATGATGAAGCAGCGCTTGGGTCGCATCATCAACATCACCAGCGTGGTGGGGGCCTCGGGCAACCCCGGGCAGGCCAATTACGCGGCCGCCAAAGCGGGCGTGGCGGGCATGACCCGGGCCTTGGCGCGCGAGTTGGGCTCGCGCCAAATCACTGTCAACTGTGTCGCGCCTGGCTTCATCGAGACCGACATGACCGCCGGTTTGGCACCAGAACAAAAGCAAGCGTTATTGGCCCAAATCCCGCTGGGTCAGCTTGGGCAGCCCCAAGATGTGGCCCACGCGGTGCTGTATTTGGCCAGTCCACAAGCGGGTTATGTCACCGGTCAAGAGCTGCATGTCAATGGTGGCATGTTCATGGCTTGACAAAGGGCAAACCCTAGGAAAACCGCCGGTGTGTCCGCACGGCTAAAATCGCGGACTTATTCACAACCCTTTGAGGGAACCATGAGCGATATCGAAGCACGCGTCAAAAAAATCATTGCCGAACAACTTGGCGTGGAAGAGTCACAAGTCACCAGCGAAAAAGCATTCGTTGCCGATCTGGGCGCAGACTCTTTGGACACCGTTGAATTGGTGATGGCCTTGGAAGACGAGTTTGGCATCGAGATCCCCGATGAGGACGCTGAGAAAATCACCACCGTCCAAAACGCCATCGACTACGCCTTGACCCACAAAAAAGCCTGACCCATTGGAGCGCATGGCATGAGCCGACGTCGCGTTGTTGTCACTGGCCTGGGCTGCGTGTCCCCTGTGGGCAACACGCCTGAGCAGGCCTGGGACAACTTATTGGCCGGTCGTTCCGGCATCGGATTGAACGGCAAGTTCAACACCGACACCTTTGCCTGCAAGATCGCGGGCGAGGTGCGAGACCTGGACCTGGACAAATACATCAGCCCCAAAGAGGCGCGCGGGATGGACAGTTTCATCCACTTTGGCATCGTCGCCGCCTTGCAAGCAGTTGCCGATGCTGGACTGCCAACGGGGGATGCGTTGGGCGAAGAAGAGGCCACCCGCATTGGCTGCGTGATCGGCTCTGGCATTGGCGGTTTGCCGCTGATTGAAAACACCCACGCCGAATTGGTTGCGCGCGGTGCACGGCGCATTTCCCCGTTTTTTGTGCCCGCTTCGATCATCAACATGATCTCTGGCCATGTGTCCATCCGCTGCGGCTTCAAGGGCCCCAACTTGGCGGTGGTCACCGCTTGCACCACCGGTTTGCACAGCATTGGTGAGGCCGGGCGAATGATTGAATACGGCGACGCCGATGTGATGATCGCTGGTGGCTCTGAGGCCACCATTTCCCCCTTGGGTGTGGGCGGTTTTGCCGCCATGCGCGCTTTGTCGACCCGCAACGACGATCCCCAAACCGCCTCCAGGCCATGGGACCGTGACCGCGACGGCTTTGTGCTGGGCGAGGGTGCCGGGGTGATGGTGTTGGAGTCTTATGAGCATGCCAAAGCACGCGGCGCTCGGATTTACGCCGAACTCACCGGTTTTGGCATGAGTGCCGATGCCGGCCACATGACCGCGCCCAACATGGATGGGCCGCGCCGTGCCATGCTCAACGCCATGCGCAATGCAGGCGTGAACCCCGATCAAATTCAATATCTCAATGCCCACGGTACTTCCACCCCCTTGGGCGATATCAATGAAACCCAGGCGGTCAAGGCCGCTTTGGGCGAGCACGCCCGCAAGGTTGCCATCAGTTCCACCAAATCGATGACCGGCCATTTGCTCGGTGGCGCAGGTGGCATTGAGAGTGTGTTCACCGTGCTGTCTTTGCACCACCAAAAAATCCCCCCCACGATCAATTTGCACAACCCCGATCCCGAATGCGATTTGGATTACTGCGCCAACACCGCGCGCGACATGCCCATCCAAATGGCCATGAAAAACAATTTCGGCTTTGGCGGTACCAATGGCACCTTGATCTTCAAGCGCATTTGATTCTGTCCCTTGATCATGAGAACAGCCCCACCGGTTTCATACCCGCTGGGGCCTTGTTTTTTTCAGCGTGCCTTGTATATCGCCATCAGCACCTTGACCGTTGTGGTGTGGCTGGCTTGGACACTGACCCAATCCACCGCTTGGGCGCAGGGCGCTGTGGCGTTGGTTGGCTTGGGGTTGGTGGCCTGGGCGGTGGTCGATTTGCGGGTGGCGCCCGCGTGGTTGGTGTGGGACGGGGACAGTTGGCACTGGGAGACGCTCCAAGGGCAGGTGTGCGAAGGACAGGTCAGGCTGGCGTGGGACGCGCAGCGGGTCTTGCTTTTGCACTTTGACACCCCATCTGGGGGAACGGGGTCGGCCCCGCGCTGGATGTGGTTGGCGCGCGGTCAGGATGCAACGCTGTGGGATGACCTGCGTCGCGCAGTGCATGCACAGCCACCGCGATTAAATAATTTTGGAGGAACGCCATGATTGGTTTGAAACGAATTGCACGCCCCTGGCTGTGGCAACTGGGTTGTGTTTTGGGTTTGTTGGCCTTGCCCATGACCGGCTTGCATGCGCAAGCCATGCGCGGTTTGCCCGATTTCACCGAATTGGTCGAACAAGTCGGCCCATCGGTGGTCAACATCCGCACGTTAGAGAAAGTCTCCAACCGCAGGCAACCGGGTGGCAATTCGGACGAAGAAATGCAAGAGCTGTTTCGGCGCTTTTTTGGGCAACCCTTGCCGGGCCAACCCAACACGCCACGCCAGCAGCGCCCCAACCGGCCCCAGGAGGAAGATCAGCCCCGCGGAGTTGGTTCGGGCTTTATCCTCACCGCTGACGGCTTCATCATGACCAATGCCCATGTGGTCGACGGCGCTGATCAGGTGCTGGTGACCCTGCCCGATAAGCGCGAGTTCAAGGCCCGCATCGTTGGTGTCGACAAGCGCAGCGACGTGGCCGTGGTCAAGGTCGAAGCCACCGGTTTGCCAGTGGTCAAGATCGGGGACGTCAGTCGCTTGAAGGTGGGCGAATGGGTCATGGCCATTGGCTCACCGTTTGGGCTGGACAACTCGGTCACGGCTGGCATTGTCAGCGCCAAGCAGCGTGACACCGGCGACTACCTGCCCTTTATCCAAACCGATGTGGCCATCAATCCGGGCAATTCGGGTGGGCCGCTGATCAATATGCGCGGCGAGGTGGTGGGCATCAACAGCCAAATCTATTCCCGCTCGGGCGGGTTCATGGGCATCTCTTTTTCCATCCCCATTGACGAGGCGATTCGGGTCAGCGACCAATTGCGCACCATGGGCCGGGTGCAACGCGGGCGCATCGGGGTGCAAATAGACCAAGTCAGCAAAGACGTGGCCGAGTCGCTGGGCCTGGCCAAAGCCCAAGGGGCATTGGTGCGCAGCGTGGAGGCGGGCTCGCCGGCTGAAAAGGCAGGGGTTGAGGCCGGTGACATCATCACCCGCTTTGAGGGCAAGCCGATCGAAAAATCTGCCGATTTGCCGCGCATGGTGGGCAGTGTCAAGCCCGGCAGCAAAGCCACCTTGACGGTTTGGCGACGCGGCAGCAGCAAAGAGTTGCAGGTCATTGTGGGTGAGGTAGAGCCAGAAAAGACCGCCCAAAAGGCGCCCTCGGCCCCCACCGAGAAGCCCCAGGCCTCCCATGCTGGGCAATTCCTGGGGCTGACAGTCAGTGAGCTCAACGAGGCCCAACGGCAAGAGTTGAAATTGCGCGGTGGCGTTAAGGTGGAAACGGTTGCCGAGCCGGCGGCCCGCGCAGGCTTGAGCGAGGGAGATGTCATTTTGGCCGTGGCCAATACCGAGATCAAAAACGTCAAAGAGTTTGAGGCCGTGCTGGCCCGGCTCGACAAAACCAAACCCGTGGCCATCTTGTTGCGCCGTGGCGAATGGGCCCAATACACCCTGATCCGCCCCCAGCGGTGAACGACTGCCCAAGCCCCAAACCCGACTTCTGGGCAGGGCTTTGGAGCGGGTTTGTGGTGGGGTGAGATAAATTTTTTCACATCAAAAAAATAATCAAATTCCCTTGATTGTGAAAAAATAAGCTTTTTGATCAGTCTTTTGGGTCTCAAAATCAGATCAAAACAATCACCGCTTGCGATTAAAATCCACCATGCGAGATGTCGACACAGAGTCCACAGTCCGCCCACAAGTTGTTCAGTAAACATCCATCCAAGTTGTTAATATGTTGTGCATAACTTTCCTGTTGCAGGCTTGCAACGTGCACCAATGCCCATCGTGGGGCCTTTGCGGTCGGGACATTTTCCCTACAATGAAGTCCCAACTATCGCAGTTGCCATAGATTGTTGGTTCAGGGCGCGTCAGCACTTGACGCGCCCTTTTTTATGGTTTTGCGCCTTTGTATTCAGTCACTTAACGGCATCCATTGATGAAGAACATCAGAAATTTTTCGATCATCGCGCACATCGATCATGGCAAATCCACCCTCGCAGACCGACTGATTCAACGTTGTGGTGGCTTGAGCGACAGAGAGATGCAAGCGCAGGTGCTCGACTCGATGGACATCGAAAAAGAGCGTGGGATAACTATCAAGGCGCAGACCGCCTCCTTGCAATACAAAGCGAAAAATGGCCAGGTCTACAACCTCAACCTGATTGACACGCCGGGGCATGTGGATTTTTCCTACGAGGTGTCTCGATCACTGTCGGCCTGTGAGGGCGCGTTGCTGGTCGTCGATGCCAGCCAAGGCGTTGAGGCCCAGACCGTGGCCAACTGTTACACCGCCACCGAATTGGGCGTGGAAGTGCTGCCCGTTCTCAACAAAATGGATTTGCCCCAGGCCGACCCAGAAAACGCCAAAGCCGAAATCGAAGATGTGATCGGCATTGACGCGACCGACGCGATTCCCTGCTCAGCCAAAACCGGGATGGGAGTGGACGAGATTTTGGAAGCCATCGTGGCCAAGATCCCGCCGCCCAAGGGCAATCCCGATGGCCCCTTGCGCGCCATGATCGTTGACAGTTGGTTTGACACCTATGTGGGCGTGGTCATGCTCGTTCGCGTGGTCGATGGCCGTTTGGCCAAAGGTGAGCGCATCAAAATGATGGCCACGGGCACCACCTACAACGCCGACAATTTGGGGGTGTTTACCCCTGCCAACCAACCGCGAGAGTCATTGGAGGCGGGCGAGGTGGGCTACATCATCGCGGGCATCAAGGAATTGCAAGCGGCCAAGGTGGGCGACACCATCACCCTGATCAAAACCGGGACTGGGGGCGCGGCTTTCACCGCCACCGAGGCTTTGCCTGGTTTCAAAGAGATCAAGCCACAGGTTTTTGCGGGCTTGTACCCCACCGAAGCCAACCAATACGACGCCTTGCGCGACAGTTTGGAAAAACTCAAGCTCAACGACTCCTCTTTGCACTACGAGCCCGAGGTGTCGCAAGCCCTGGGATTTGGCTTTCGGTGCGGGTTTTTGGGCTTGTTGCACATGGAAATCGTGCAAGAGCGGCTCGAGCGCGAGTTTGACCAAGACTTGATCACCACCGCGCCCAGCGTGGTGTACCAAGTCGTGCGCGCCGATGGTGAGGTGGTGATGGTGGACAACCCCTCCAAGATGCCTGACCAAGGCCGCATGTTGGAAATCCGTGAGCCCATCGTCACAGTGCACTTATATATGCCGCAAGATTACGTGGGCGCGGTCATGACCTTGGCCAACCAAAAGCGTGGGGTGCAACTCAACATGGCTTACCACGGCCGACAGGTCATGCTGACTTACGAGCTGCCCCTGGGTGAAATCGTGCTCGACTTCTTCGACAAACTCAAATCGGTCTCGCGCGGCTATGCCTCGATGGATTACGACTTCAAAGAGTACCGCGCCGCGGATGTGGTGAAGGTGGACATATTGCTCAACGCCGAAAAAGTCGACGCCTTGTCCATCATCGTGCACCGCAGCCAGTCGCAGTACCGGGGTCGCGCTGTGGTGTCCAAAATGCGCGAAATCATTTCGCGCCAAATGTTTGACGTGGCCATCCAAGCCGCCATTGGCGCCAACATCATTGCACGCGAAACCGTCAAAGCCTTGCGCAAAAATGTGCTGGCAAAATGCTACGGTGGTGACATCAGTCGCAAACGCAAACTATTGGAAAAACAAAAGGCGGGCAAGAAGCGCATGAAACAAATTGGATCGGTGGAAGTCCCACAAGAGGCGTTCTTGGCCATTTTGCAGGTGGAAGACTGATGGCCGCTTTTACAGCGTTTGTACTGGCCGCATTTGTCAGTTACGCCGGGGCCTGGTACATGGGCATTTACGAAGGCAATTTCGCCTTGCTGCTGTTCACCGCCACCGTGGTCACGGGCCTTTATTGGTTGGCCGAACACTTTTATTTTTTGCCCCAGCGCTTGGCGCAGGCCGATGCTTTGGCCAGCCAAGCCCAAGAGCGGCGCCAAGAACGTGACAAATTAGGCGTTGCCCAAACTGGCGATGAAGATGTTGCCGCTGCGCGCGAACGCTTGATCATGCAGCCTTGGTGGCTGGATTGGACGGCCGGCCTGTTCCCGGTGATCGCCGTGGTGTTTGTGCTGCGCTCTTTTTTGTTTGAACCGTTCAAAATACCGTCTGGCTCGATGATCCCCACCTTGTGGGTCGGCGACCTGATCTTGGTCAACAAGTTCCATTACGGCGTGCGCTTGCCGGTGCTCAACACCAAAGTCACCGCGGGTGAACCGGTGCGCAGGGGCGACGTCATGGTCTTTCGCTACCCACCCAAACCATCGTTGGATTACATCAAGCGGGTGGTCGGCGTGCCCGGCGACGAGGTGTCGTATTTGAACAAGCAACTGAGCATCAACGGCCAACCCGTGCCCAAGGCCAGCTTGCCCGACTTCTTTGAAGAAGACAGCCTGAGCTACATCAAGCAATTTCAAGAGACATTCCCGGTCGGGGCCGCCGCTACCGAGATGACCCCCACCAAAGCGGTGCGCTTGCTCAACAACGCAGAGCGGCCTGCATTTGTTTCGGGAACCGATGACTTTGTCTTCAAAGACCAGTGCCAATACAGTGTGGAGGGCGTGGTGTGCAAAGTGCCGCCGGGCCACTATTTCATGATGGGCGACAACCGCGACAACTCCCTGGACTCGCGTTACTGGGGATTTGTGCCCGAGGCCAACATCGTGGGCAAGGCCATCATGGTGTGGATGAACTTCAGCAACCTCAAACGCATTGGGGCCATCGACTGAACATGTCCGAACCACCCGCCACCCGTCCAGACTTGGTGGCGCTGCAACAGCGATTGCAGCACACGTTCAACAACCCGGCCTTGTTGCAACAGGCCTTGACGCATCGCAGCCACTCATCGGAGCACAACGAGCGCTTGGAGTTTTTGGGTGACGCGGTGCTCAACCTGGCAGTGGCCCATTTGTTGTACCAACGCATGAGCCATGTTCCCGAGGGTGAGCTCTCCCGCATGCGCTCCAATTTGGTTCGACAAGAAAGCCTGCATGAGCAAGCTTTGAAGCTGGGTTTGCCCGGACTCATTCACCTTGGCGAAGGAGAGCTGCGTTCGGGCGGTACCAAAAGGCCGTCTATCTTGGCCGATGCGCTGGAGGCTTTGATTGGCGCGGTTTATTTGGACGCTGGCTATGAGCCCGCGCAGCGCTTGGTCCAGCGCATGTTTGACAACATCGAGATACACCCGCAGATGCAGGCCGTGGCCAAAGACGCCAAGACCGAGCTGCAAGAATGGTTGCAAGGGCGCAAGTTCAAGCTGCCGATTTACCGGGTGGTGGGCACCTCTGGTGCGGCCCACCAACAAATATTCGACGTCGAATGTGAAATCCCTGAACTGGGGCGGCACGAAAGAGGCATTGGCAGTTCCCGCCGTGCCGCCGAGCAAGCGGCTGCAGCCGTGGTGTTGCAGTCCTTCAAAGAAAGCCCCCCATGAGCCAGCCCCTTCCCCCATCCCCTGTGCCTGAGTCCGATGCAGGGCAGCCAACGCCGCTGGCGCAGCAGGCCCCGGCAGGTGGGGCCCCTGTGGGTGCGCCAGCGGGTTTGCCCGGCCAGCGCTGTGGTTTGGTGGCCATCGTGGGCAAGCCCAATGTGGGCAAGTCAACGCTGCTCAATGCTTTGGTGGGCCAAAAAATCAGCATCACCTCACGCAAAGCGCAAACCACCCGACACCGCATCACGGGCATCCGCAGCGAAGGATTGGCGCAATTTATTTTTGTCGATACACCTGGCTTTCAGACCCGCCACAACAACGCCTTGAACCGATCGCTCAACAAAACTGTTCTGGGTGCGGTTGGCGACGTGGATTTGGTGCTGTTTGTGGTCGAAGCGGGCAGCTTTGCGCCGGCCGATGCCAAGGTGCTGGCCTTGCTGCGACCAGGTAGCCAGGTTTTATTGATTGCCAACAAGCTCGATAAAGTACACCGCCGTGGCGAGTTGGCACCGTGGCTCAAATCCATGCAAGAGCGCTATCCCTTTACAGAGTTCGTCCCCTTGAGCGCTAAAAACCCCAAGGATGTGGCGCATTTGATGGAAATTTGCAGCCGCTACTTGCCCGAGCAATCCTGGTGGTATGGCGCCGATGAACTCACAGATCGCAGCGAAAAATTCCTCGCCAGCGAAATCGTGCGCGAAAAACTGTTTCGCCTCACGGGCGATGAACTGCCCTACACCTCTACGGTGGTGATCGATAAATTCGAAGAAGAGCCGGCCCACAAAGGCGGGCGCATGGTGCGCATCAGTGCCACCATCGTCGTCGAGCGCGATGGCCACAAGGCCATGGTCATTGGGCAAGGTGGCGAGCGCCTCAAGCGCATGGGCACCGAGGCACGCACCGAACTAGAGACCTTGCTCGACGCCAAGGTGTTCATCGAGTTGTGGGTCAAGGTGCGCTCTGGGTGGGCCGATGACGAGGCGCGGGTGCGCAGCTTTGGCTACGAGTAGAACCAGTGCCCCGCGCACCAGCGATGAGCCAGCTTTTGTGCTGCACCGCTATGACTGGAGCGAGACCAGCCTCATATTAGAGGCCTTCACCCGCCACCAAGGGCGGGTGGCCTTGGTGGCCAAAGGGGCCAAGCGACCGAGTTCGGGCTTTCGCCCGGTGTTGTTGCCACTGCAACGCTTGACCATTGCATATGGTGGCTCGGGCGAGGTGCGCACCCTCAAGTCGGCCGAATGGGTGGGTGGCCACCCCATGCCCAGTGGGGATGCATTGCTTTCGGGCTACTACCTCAATGAGTTGCTGATGCGTTTGCTCGCCCGAGACGACGCCCACCCGCGCTTGTTTGACCTGTATGCCCAGGTGGTGCAGGTATTGGCCACGGCACCGGCGAACACCACGGCAGCAGCGCTGCGGGCGTTTGAGCTGCTGTTGCTGCGCGATGTGGGCTTTTTGCCAGACTTGGCGCAACAAACGCTCACCATGGCACCCATTGAAGCCTTGGCACCGTACAGCTTGGTGCCCGAAGGGGGCTTGCGCAGTGCAGGATCACAAGAGGCGGCCACCCTGCCCGGTGCGCTTTGGCTGGCCTTGCGCGAAGGCCTCGACAGCGAATGGCCCCTGCCAAGCCTGCTGCGCGAATGCGCCCAATGGCCTGCCCACCAACGCCAGTCATTGCAAACCCAATTGCGCCAATTGCTGCACTACCATTGCGGTGTCCAGACCCTGCGCACGCGCCAAGTCATGCTCGATGTGCAAGCCTATTGAATCCCGCCGACCATGAACACTGCGCTGTCCGTCAACCTCAATAAAGTCGCCTTGGTGCGCAATACCCGTCACCTGGGCATACCCAGCGTGGTGCGGGCCGCCGAACTGTGTTTGCAAGCGGGCGCCCATGGCATCACCGTCCACCCCCGCCCTGATGCACGGCACATCCGTGCCAGTGACGTGGCCGATTTGTCTGATTTGATGCGTGACTGGCCTGATCGCGAGTTCAATATCGAGGGCAACCCATTTCACAATTTGATGGATTTTGTGCGCAGTGCACGTCCGCAGCAGGTCACCTTTGTGCCCGATGGCGAGGGGCAGTTCACCAGCGACCATGGGTGGTCATTTCCGGCCGATGCCCCAGGCCTGCGCGCATACGTGCAAGCCGCCCAAGATGGCGGCGCGCGGGTGAGTTTGTTCATGGATGCCGAGCCTGAAGCCATGGCCGGTGCGAAAGCGGTTGGGGCAGACCGCGTGGAGCTGTACACCGAGCCCTATGCCCAAGCGCACGGCAGCGCCGAGGTTGCAGCCGTGCTGACGCGATTTGCCCAAGCAGCCGCGGCTGCCCAAGCCTTGGGTTTGGGGGTCAATGCAGGTCACGACTTGAACCTGCACAACTTGCGCGACTTTGTCCAAACGGTCAAAGGCGTGCAAGAGGTCTCGATTGGACATGCCCTGATTGCAGATGCCTTGGAGATGGGCTATGGGGCCACCATCGCGGCTTACTTGGCCTGCTTGCGCTGAAAGCCAAGCCCATGGTTTACGGCATTGGCACCGACATTTGCGATGTGCGTCGCATCCGTCAGTCTTTGGACCGACATGGCGAGCGCTTTGCCGCCAAAATTTTGTCAGACGCTGAAATGCAAACCTGGCGCACCCGATCAGCACGCTGGCCCGAACGGGGGGTGCGTTATTTGGCCACCCGTTTTTCGGCCAAAGAGGCTTTCAGCAAAGCGATTGGCCTGGGCATGCGCATGCCCATGACCTGGCGCTTGTGCGAAATTGCCAAGCACCCCAGCGGTGAGCCCCACGTGGTGCTGCACGGTGTGTTGAAAGACTGGTGCGCTGCGCGCCGCTTGGTGGCGCGGGTCAGCGTCAGTGATGAAACCGATTACGCGGTCAGTTTTGTGGTCATCGAACAAACGGAAGCCTGAGCCTTGAATACCTTGCACGCCCCTTTGATTTTGGACATTGCCGGCACCCAACTGAGCCCCACCGATCGACGCCGCTTGGCCCACCCGCTGACCGGTGGGCTGATTTTGTTTGGGCGCAATTGGGTCAATCGCGCGCAACTGACTGCACTGTGCGAAGAAATCAAAGCCGTGCGACCCGACGCTTTGATTTGTGTTGACCACGAAGGTGGGCGTGTGCAGCGTTTTCGCACCGATGGCTTCACCCATTTGCCACCCATGCGCCAGCTGGGCCAGCTGTGGATGCAGCCTGTGTTGGGCACGGCGCCTGCCGCCACGGCTGCTTTGCTGGCGTGCAAAGCGGCCACCGCTTGCGGCTTTGTGTTGGGCGCAGAGTTGCGCGCCTGTGGTGTGGACCTGAGCTTCACACCCGTGCTTGATTTGGACCACGGTGAGAGCGGAGTGATCGGGGACCGGGCGTTTCACCGCGATCCCCAAATCGCCACGGCCTTGGCGCAAAACCTGATGCATGGCCTGTTGCAATCGGGCATGGCCAATTGCGGCAAGCATTTTCCAGGGCATGGCTTTGTGCGTGCCGACTCGCACACCGAGGTGCCGGTTGATGACCGCAGCCTCAAAAGCATTTTGGACGACGACGCCAAGCCCTATGAATGGCTGCCCTTGAGTTTGACCAGCATCATGCCCGCGCATGTGATTTACCCCAAAGTTGACGCCTTGCCCGCTGGCTTTTCGGCGCGTTGGTTACAAGACATTTTGCGCCGCCAACTTGGGTTTCAAGGCGCGATATTCAGTGACGATTTGTCGATGGAAGGCGCGCGCCACATTGGCGGCAAAACGGTGTCGTACACCCAAGCCGCTTTGGTGGCCTTGAAAGCCGGCTGCGACATGGTGTTGCTGTGCAACCAAAGCACCCCCAGCAGCGCAGGCGGCGGGCAAGCGGTGGACGAATTGCTCGATGGTTTGTGGCTGGCCCAGCAGCAGCAGCGCTGGCAGCCCAGCGACGCCAGCGAATGGCGCAGACGGCGTTTGTTGCCCAGTGCACCGGCCCCTGACTGGACCGAACTGATGACCGATCCGCGTTACATGGCCGCGTTGGACGCCTTGCCCTGATCCTGGGCCAGGCGAGCGCCGACTCAGGTTTTGGCGTTCTCAATCAAGGTGGCCATGCCCATGCCCGAGCCCAGGCACATGCTGATGATGGCGTAGCGTCCACCGGTGTCGGCCAGGTGGTGCATGGCGGTCATGGTCATGCGCAACCCAGTGGCGCCGGGCGGGTGGCCCAGGCTGATACCACCGCCATACAAATTGGTGCGATCGCGCGGGATGCCCAACTCGCGCTCTGCATGCAGGTTGACCACCGCAAAGGCCTCATTGATTTCAAAGTAGTCGATGTCAGACACTTTGAGTTGGCGCTGCGCCAACAAGCGTTGGATGGCGGGCACCGGGCCGGAGCCCATGATCTCGGCGGGCACGCCTACCACGGCCCAGTCCACCAAACGCGCTTGCACTGGGATGCCCAAGCGTTGGGCCGCTGACAAGCTGGCCACCACCAAGGCGGCGGCGCCATCGGTCACGCCACTGGAGTTGCCCGCTGTCACACTGCCTTTGCCGTCTTTGCGAAAGGCCGGTTTGAGTGAGGCCAGCTTTTCCAATGTGACCTCAGGGCGGGGAAACTCGTCTTGCGAAAACAAGTGTTGGCTGCCCTTGGGTCCGGCCAGTTCAATGGGTGCGATCTGACGCGCCAAAAACCCATTGCGCATGGCCGCGCCCGCGCGCTGTTGGCTCATGTGCCCCCACTCGTCCATGGCTTGGCGGGTGTAGCCAAAGCGAGCCACCATGTTCTCTGCCGTGTCGCCCATCAACTCGCGGGTGAATGGGCAGCGGTAGATGTAGTCCAGGCCATCGATAAATTCGAAAGGCCCGCGCTGCGCCCCCCAACGCACTTTGTGGGCCAAATAGGGCACGCGTGAATAGTTCTCGCCCCCAGCGGCCATGGCCACTTGGCTGTGGCCAGAAGCAATTTGTTGGGCCGCAGTGACGATGGCTTGTGAGCCTGTGCCACAGGCGCGGGTCACACCCATGGCCGAGCTTTCAATCGGCATACCGGCATCGATGGCAATTTTGCGGCTGGCAAACAAGCCATCGTGATCGACCGGCGCGGTGTTGCCATACACCAGGTGGTCCACATCTTTGGCTGTGATGCCCGCCCGCTGCAGGCTTGCACCTACCGCATGCACGGCCAAGGTGGTCAAGGGCGTGTCGCGCAGTGATTTGCCAAAGTCGCCCAGCGGGGTGCGCGCGCCGGCGCTCAGGATGATGTCTTGAAATCCACTCATGTGTTGTCTCCTTTTTTGAAGGCTTATCGGGTTTTCCTCAATGGTCAATCCAGGCCATTAGAAAAACAATCGTTTGGCATTCTAAGCACAACCAAGAGACTGAATTCAACATGAACCTCTCATTTCACCGCCGCACGGACTTGATAACGTGGGGGTCTCGGCCATGACCGATGTCTATGTGATTGGCACAGGATGCACGCCGTTTGGCAAACACGCTGATCGGTCGTTTGCCGATCTGGCGCAATGGGCATACACCGACGCGATGCAAGACGCAGGCCTTGCAATGACCGATGCCAGCCTGATAGAGCAAGCCTGGTTTGGCAACTGCGGCATGGGGCAGTGGGGGCAAGGCGGCATCCGCGGCCAGGTGTGTTTCACGCCCATGGTGCAATCGGGTTTGTTCCCAGAGCGTGTGCCCATGGTCAACGTCGAGGGCGGTTGTGCCACCGCTTCGCTGGCATTTCATGGGGCTTGGAAAGACATCTTGTCGGGCCAGTGCCAAGTCAGTTTGGCGATGGGGGTAGAAAAACTCATCAGCCCTGACCGGCCCGAGCGAATCCCTGAAATATTTGGCACGGCGATTGACCAACTCGAACCTCAGCGCTGGCAAGACTATTACCGGCGCGCCGGTGAGGCGGCCGGCAAGCCCTTTGAAATGGCGCCCGGCAGAACCGTTTACATGGACACCTATGCCATGCAAGCGGCTTGGCACATGAAGACCCATGGCACCACGCAGCGGCAAATAGCGGTGGGTGCGGCCAAAAACCACCACCACGGCAGCCTCAACCCCAAAGCCCAATACCGCTTTGAACTCACGGTAGAAGAGGTGTTGGCCGATCGCGAAATCAGTTGGCCATTGACGCGCGCCATGTGCTCGCCTTTGGGTGATGGTGCGGCCGCAGCCATCTTGTGCTCTGAGGCAGCGCTGGCCCACTTTTCGCCAGCGGCGCGAGCGCGCGCGGTCAAGGTGCGCGCCAGCGAGCTGTCGGGGGGCAAATACCGATCCTTGGACGAGCCAGGCCTGTCGCGCATTGCAGCCGACAAAGCCTATGCGCGCACGGGCTTGAAGCCACAAGACATTGACCTGATCGAGTTGCACGACGCCACCTCTTTTTGTGAGATCTACCAGTTGGAGATGTTGCGCCAATGCCCGGACGGGCAAGGCGGGCGTTTGGTCGAGTCAGGTGAAACCGCCTTGGGCGGGCGACTGCCAGTCAACGTGTCGGGTGGATTGGTGTCTAAAGGCCACCCGGTGGGGGCCACCGGTTTGTCCATGGTCCATGAGGTGTGCTTGCAGTTGCGCGGTGAGGCCGGACCGCGCCAAGTCAAAGGCGCGGCCTTGGGGCTGATTGAAAACGGTGGCGGTGTGATGGGCTTTGACGAAGCCGCATGCGCAGTCACCATATTGGAAAAAAGCAAATGAGCACTGTCATTGATTGGCACCCAGAAGACCCGGCCACCTTGGCCAACCCGTACCCAATTTTTGAGCGCATGCGCGATGAAGACCCCTGCCATTGGAGTCCGCGTTTGCGCAGTTGGGTACTGACCCGTTACGACGACATCAAAGCCGTCTGTCTGGAAAAAGACCGATTATCGTCAGACCGATTGCGTCCATTTTTCGAAACCCTGCCCGGGCCAGAGGCGCAGCGCATTGGCAGCATCATGCGCTATTTGTCTTTGTGGATGGTGTTCAAAGACCCCCCTGAACACACCCGCTTGCGCCGCCTGACCAGCAAGGTGTTCCATGCCAAGTCCATGCAAGCCATGCGCCCCCAAGTGGAAGACATTGCAGACTGGTTGCTCAACCGGATGCGCGACAAAGATGAATTTGACTTCATCACCGAGTTTGCTGGCCCCTTGCCTTGTTTGGTCATCATGGCCTTGCTGGGTGTGGCGCGTGAGGATTTGGCCAAGGTCAAGCGCATGTCTGATGACATGGCTTTGTTCATTGGCTCGTCGCGCACATCGGCTGAAAAGTACGATACCGCAGAGCAAGCCACCCAAGAAATGGCCACTTTTTTCCGCGACCTGATTGCCAAGCGGCGCGCCCATCCCGAAAAAGATTTGATCACTGAATTGGTCGAGTTGCGCGACGGTGAAGACTGCTTGAGCGAAGACGAACTCGTGGCCACTTGCATTTTGTTGTTGTTTGCTGGCCATGAAACCACCACCAATCACATTGCCAATGGCTTGCTGTCGCTGATGCGCTTTCCCGATCAAATGCGCAAATTGCGCCAAAACCCAGATTTGAGTGCGGCAGCGGTGGAGGAGCTGCTGCGCTACGACGGACCGTCAGGCGCACAGGTGCGCTTGGTCTCTCAGCCCTACGAGTTGCATGGCAAAACATTGCAACCCGGTGAGCGCATGTTCGTGATGCTCAATTCAGCCAACCGCGATCCCCGGGCCTATGCCAATGCCGATCAACTTGACTTGGAGCGCGATGGCGTGGCCCACCTCACCTTTGGCTATGGTGCGCACATTTGCCTGGGCTTTCCTTTGGCCCGCACCGAGGGACAGGTGGCCTTTCCCAAAGTGCTCAAGGCCTTTTCCCAGATTGAACCGGTGGGCGAACAAACCTGGATCAACTCTTTGGTGTTTCGGGGCATGCATGGCTTGCCGGTGCG
>Ga0214919_10004774_pt1 | contig 19570 bp, 28 predicted proteins | sample LL1503_MetaG_FD_177994 | JGI IMG/M metagenome (GOLD analysis project Ga0214919, IMG submission 177994) | Freshwater microbial communities from Lake Lanier, Atlanta, Georgia, United States - LL-1503 | ecosystem: Environmental > Aquatic > Freshwater > Lake | place: USA: Georgia | collected...
CCATATTTAAAATGGTGGCTCCGTAGGGAATTGAACCCTATCAGCACCCAAATCTAGGGATTATACAGATTATAAGTCTGCCCATGCACCATACATCACAGAGCCATTATTAAAATGGAGCGGGTCCGAACTTTGCATTTCGCCTTTTAGTCTGGTAGACTAACGTGCTCTCTTTACACTTGACCCGCATATTAAATCAAAATAGGAAGGACTAATGATTACCTCCAAGTTTCAGAATCACGACTGGTTATTCATCCACAATCCACACGGGTAATTACTCCTTGTGTTAATGACTGATGGGATTTGTTTTCCCACAACGGGCTACGATTTATCATTTATATTTTAGCTACGATCCCGATACGCTCAAATTCAAGGTTGTACGACCTCAAATTCTCCATAGATTTACCCTCCATAACTCTTACTCCAACCAATATACAACGTTTTTCAACGCCATATATTGTGCGTTACAACTAAACTAATCGTTGTTCCGCCACTATCTTAAATTGTTAAAGAACTATCAAAAAATGGTAGGGGTAGCCGGTCTTGCACCGACACTGGATCGATTTTAAGTCGATTATCTCTGCTTTTGGATTATACCCCCATTTAAATTACTTACAAAGAACTATTACTTACTACTCTTTCATCTTACCACATCATCTTCTGATGTCAACTGCTTTTTCAAAATTTTACATCTTTCATAATTTTCACCAGAAGCAGCCATTCCCACTGAAATTAAACTTTGTCTTATATTTTTTGTTTTTAATTGTTCTAACAAAACATCATCAGATATTTTCTTTTCTCCATTTCTTAATGGTTTATTTATGTTTCTTCCTTTATAAGTAGGAGTGAAACTATGACAATTAGAACAAATCAATCTTAAATTTTCTTTTCTATTATCTCTTTCATTACCATTTATATGGTCAAGTTCTAAATTCACTGGTTTATTTTTTAAATCAAATGGGTCATACCATTCTTTAGTAGAACATAATTCACACTTGTGTTCAAAAGTTGGATTTGACATTAATCTGTTTTTTACAACTTTATTTGATACTTCACTATTTTCTTTAAATATAAATTCTTCTGTATATTTTTTTCTTATTCTTGTATCTTGACTAGATGATTTACCTCTAGACCACGCCATTCTTTTCTTTACATCATCAGATAATTTTTCATAAACATATCCAGCTGGTTTTCTAATCCCACTTTCATATGATTGTTTCAATCCTTCAGCATTTTTCTTTTTATTTTCAGGACAACTATTTCTATGACTTGAACAACAATACTTTCCGCTTTTTAATTGATTAATTGCCGGTAATCCACATCCATATTCACATAATTTATTCATATGAATATATATGGTAGACACAACTCAAAATACAAATTATTTTGTCTACCAACTTAATTTTAATTTTCAATGAACAATAAAGATGGTAGGGATGGAGGGACTTGCACCCCCACGGTTTTAGCCACGGCTTTTTGAGAGCCGCATGTCTTCTGTTCCATCACATCCCCGTTTTTAAAAATGGTGGTCCTGTCAGGTAACGCTCCTGATTCTTACGCTAGTCCGGCGATTAACTTTGTTATAAGCAAAGCGGCTTTCTTTAAGCTACAGGACCATTTTAAATGGTAGCGGGGGGAGGATTTGAACCTCCGAGGCCAAATGGCACTACGTTATGAGCGTAGCCAGATACCAGACTTCTGACACCCCGCAAATTGTTTTGTTAAAGAACTAAAATTGTCGCCCGCTACTAGCAAGTTTCCCTTTAGAGGAGGTTTCTTTCCGTGTTGCGTATTGATCGGATATTCTCCGGGCGTAAATGGTAGCTGGTATGGGTGCTGCCCCCACTTAACAAACCTTATGAGAATTCGTTGTTTGCTGAAACCCCAGCCATTCAAATGGTAGCGGATGTGGGAGTCGAACCCACTATCTCTCTGGTTATGAGCCAGGAATGATATTCCGTTTCACTCACCCGCAAATTTTAAAGAACTATAAAAATTGTGTTGGGTGTGTTTATTGAACACTTTGTCCACCCAACAAACAAAGTATACCATGACTCATCCCCGCAACCAAGAAGTTTTTTAAGAGAACTTCCAACTCTAGGGGCGTTTTGGTTATTTACCCTCCACCATTCCGTTTCTTTTAAGCAACGGACAAACAAAATGGTAGTCTGTAGGGGAATCGAACCCCTCTTACCGGAGTGAAAGTCCAGTGTCCTAACCGATAGACGAACAGACCGTTAAATGGTGGTCCCGGTGGGACTCGAACCCACGACCGATAGCTTAAAAGGCTACAGCTCTAACCAACTGAGCTACAAGACCAAAATTTTAAAAAGAACTTACTACAAAATCATCTTACCACACATTCTTTTTTTGTCAACAGCAATTTGTTTCTTTCTTGGTGACTCCCTTTGATTAAAGGTCAAGGCAGTTCCGCCATACGTAGATGTTCTAGAGGAGTGCTTCTCCCACCATGCTGAAAGAACAAATTAATTACTACTTCTTTATCTTACCACTAAGTTTTCAAAGATCAACTTCTTTTTTCAAGAAGTTTTGGGGTAAATTATAAATATAATGAAATATTTAAAAAAATATACATTTTTTGACTTTACATAACTCTTCACTATACTTATATGTAGTGTCCATTACTATACAATACATATGAAAGTTAAATTAACATGCAACACTTGTCAAGTTATTTTTGAAAAGAACCATTATGAAATTAAACCAAATAAATCTTACTATTGTAGTAGAAAGTGTAGTTTAATTAATGCAAACAATATTAAATATAAAGACCACAAAAAAACAATAACAAATTGTGTTAATTGCAACTGCGTGATTGATAATAGATCAAAAAAGAAATTATGTTCAGAATGTTACATTGACTCAACAAAAACTAAACTGGAAAATCAAACTTTAGGTGATATTAAAAATAAGCATAAAAACAGAAATTTTTCACGGTGGTATTCATCTGAAATAAGAAATTTTAATAGAGAATGGAATAAATCTCTGTTGAAATTACCCTGTCAAGTCTGTGGATACTCCAGAAAAATACATCTGGCTCATATTAAACCAATATGTAGTTATCCGGATACCGCTTTATTAAAAGAAATAAATTCAGAAAATAATAATTTGGTTTTATGTCCAAATCATCACTCTGAATTTGATGATGGTTATCTCTCTTTAGATCAAATTCCAAATCGGAAAATGGTAGCCCCGGCAGGACTCTAACCTGCAACCTTACGGGTAGAAACCGTTCGCTCTATACAATTGAGCTACGAGGCCATTTAAAATAAATATCAAAGAAACTTACTTATCATTTTCAAGTTCTTTCTGAATTTGTTTTCCAAGTTCAGTAAGACCAAACAATGGTTCATTATCATCATTGTAACCTACAATTTCCATGATACCATCTGCAACCATCTTGTCAACTGTTTGTTTTACTTCATTCAAAGCAATTTCATTGTAAATTTCTTCTGCTTCTTGTTCAGAACATTCAAATTCTGACATAAGAAACTGAATTGACAAGACTTTTTCTGACTCAACAATATTTTTTTGATTTTCTTTAACGTCAAGGTTAGCGCAGTGTTCTAGTAGATCATCTACGCTACCCTTGAATGTTCCTGGCAAGTTGGATTTATCCATTTATATATGTATTGTTTACTTTACATTTGTTACAAATGGAACACCCTTGTAATAACGTACAGAGCGGTCAGCAATTTGATCAAGTGCCTTAGTAACACGGTGTGGAGTCTTTACCTTTGAACCCCATCCCTTTTCAGCACGGCCAGTTGCAATAACAATAGCCTTTTGCTTATTAAAGCGGTCACCGGCCTTGGTATTAGTGTAACTCCAACCAAACCGGACAGATCCGTCAATTACGGTTGCAACAACCATGCCACGGGGTTGGTCATCACGGTCACGTACAAACTGCATCAACATGGGCTTATCAATAGTGTTCATTTTTATTTTTTATTTTGTGTTAATTCAGACTACATATTTAGAATACCACGGATTTTCTCAAAGTCAACGGTTTTTTCCTGCCAAGGGAACAAACGCATTTTTTGGGACTTCCAGAAGAATATCACCGTCAGAGAGCACCAAGTTGACGGTCATGTCATTGAGGGATTCAATCTTTTCAATATCAAAAATGTCATTCTTGGACAGATATTTTGGCCAGACTTCTTGCAAACGGGTCTTGTCAATATCAATATCAATGTTTTTTAGAATTTTGATTTTCATATGTTCCTTATTGTATCTGGTTTATGATTGTTGTCAAAATAAAAAAATCTGAATAAGTTTCCCTATTCAGACTTTTCTAACTTTATTTTATTTAAAATTAATCTAGTGTGAGTAGGTACTTGAGTTTTTGTAATTCACCCAACATTTCATCTCTTATGTTCAATAAATTTGTGTCTTCTGGTTTAAGTTGTTTAGGCAATTCAGTTACTAAAAATGTTATATATTCTTCGATGAACTTTTCTGGTTCTTTATCTGAAATGTTACTAGCTTCTACTTTGAAACCACCTTTTGCCATAATTCTGGCATACTTACCCATGAATTCTTCAATGAATTGATCAATATATCCAGTGAATGCATCATAAGCACCACCAAAAGCTTGATGTTGCGCATAACTTTCAGTTTGCCAATGATAAACTTTCAATTGGTTATGTAGAGTTAAAAATTTTGTAATTAAGTCCATATGGTATAAGTATTGTTATCTGTAATAAAGTAACTCTTTTTGTTTTAGTTCTTGTATTTTTTTATTATAAAAGTCTACTGTTGTTATGTTTTGGATAGATTTATATAATTGTATTTGTTCCAATTGATCCAATATCAAAAGCCTACGTTCATTTCTCCTTTGTGACAGTATTTTATATAAGTCATCATCATCTACTTTTAAATCTGTTTCTAATTTAGCTAGTTTGTGTCTTAGATCCACTTCAACTTTATTCAACGGATCTATTTGATCAATTTGTTGTTCCAATTTACTGATTCTGTGTTTATATACTAATTTAGTTGGTAAAAATCCAATTGTTAATAAGGTTAAAACAACACCCACCAATATATAAATTTCTTTTTTAGTAAATTTTCTCAATGAAGATGGTTTAGGTGTCTCAACAACTTGTTCAGTTGTAGGACTAATAGGAGGAGGAGTAAATTCCTTATTACCAACTGTGATTTTTGCCATAACAAATTTAATTACAATTTAGTATTTAACAGACCATCTCTTTGGTGCATTAGGGTCCACTGGAGTTGGTTTGTTGGCTTGATGTTGTTGTGCCAATTTATTGACTAAATCATCTACTCTTGCTTGTTGTGCTGCTTTTTTAGCTTCAACTGCGGCTTGTTGAGCATCATATTGAGCTTGAGTCATACCAGGATTGTTTGTGTGTAAACCTCCTACTGGTCTTAATGTTGTAATTCCACCTGCTACCATCATAATATTCCTTTTGTTAGATTGTTACCTATAAATATTAATTTTATAGTTAATTAGTTATTTTATTTGAGATAACTGTCAATAACTAATGATTCTTGTACCGCATCCAAATAACCCTCATTGATCATATAAGTTAATATTTTATCTCTACACGCATCTCCAGCAGCGTCTAAATAACAACCTGCGGGATGTTCTAATATCAATACAGCACCTTCAGAACATATTCTAACATCATGGTTATATACACAAACGTGTTTACTAGTATCTTCAATCATGATTATAAATATAACTCATTCACGTTCAAACAATACTTGAGTGTCAATATGATGAATTATTTTCCAACCGTTGGATAATAAAAATGGTATGCTAAAATTGCCTTTGCCGTATCTTTTACCATCTCCATCATCAAACATATCATCTAACAAAATTAATGATTTATCATGTAGTGAAGGCATTGCGTATATAATCTCATTCAATTGATGTACTTCACTTTTCATTTTGTTATCACTATCACCTATCCAATCATAACTGTCCAAGAACAATAAATCAATTTTAAAATTTTTTGGTAATTCTTTGAAAAATTTTACACTATCACTATGTACAAAATGTACTTTGTTTGTAATACCAACAACACTTCTTGCAATATCCAAACACTCTTTATCAATATCAATTGTATATATTCTACTATCAGTATGTTCTGCCCATAATAACCAAGTTAACGTAGTCCAACCATCACCCATTTTGTATCTATCCGTTGGATTTCTTATACAACCAGTTTCAACTATACTAATAGGATCAAAACCAAAATTTTCATTTATTTTGTTGAGTGTAGCAATTTGTGAATTTTGTTTGCCGGTTAACTGCTTTTTATTAATTATTTCTTCAAATGTCATATACTATAATCTAAAAACTCTTCTTGATTATCAAAATGCGCTTTTATATTTTCAGGTTTGCGCCTAAACCTTCCTACTTTTGGATGATCACTTGAATATACTGTTAATCTTTGACAGCTAAGCGCATAACCACACAAATCTTTAGATAATCCTTTGCGCTCATGCGTTACAACCACATAACTTTCATCAGGCACATCCAATTCAAAATCCACTATAATTCTATAATGTTTCTTAATGCTTTTTGCTTGAAGCGCTTCATCCATATTATATTTAATGTGCTTGCTATTATAATAATTTCAGGAGATTTGTCAATATTATATTTTGATATAAAAAATCCTGTATATAAATACATTATATACAGGTTGCTTAATTTATTTTAATTGTTACAGATTAATATATAATTTCTTGCCATCCTGACCACTATACTTGAATCTGGTAACTGGCACAGATAGGCTTAATCCTTCTTTAATATGAGGAAACTTGCCTTTTTGTACATAAGCCACCGTCATGTGTGGTTTATAATCTGGATATTTATCCTCATTCTTATAACAATCACATCTACGTCTTATTTCTGATAGTATCTCATTCTTTTCTACATCAAACTTGACCACATCATACTTTTCATTTTGAAATTGGGTTAAACCAGTAAGTTTAACAACAAATGGTTTGATACCTTGTAGGATGGTGGCTAAATCAGCCCTTGTTAAGTCAGGAGAATAACCATACTTAGCTGTAATGTGTGGTTCATCATCATAACCATAGCTACTGTCATTTGGATCTGTATAAAGAATTTGTGGTGGTATTACTGTTTTGCCAAATTTAATGATGTGTGGTCCTCTGGTTGGTTCAACTATAGCCATTAAACAACCAAATTCACTGTGTCTATTTTCTGTAATCAAGTTCATATTTTTTTTAAATATTTGCTGTAATCAGGTATCTTTTCATTACTCCATCTACTTAGAGTGAGTCTGTGTGTAATGTTTTTATCATTATTTTTTCTATTGCGGCTGATTAATTTACCGTCAACATAAAAATCAAACATTATGGTTTCATATTTACCAGCTTTAATATTATACGCACTTCTACCACCTCTAATATTACTTGCCAAGCTAATAATCTTTAATTTAGCTCCTTTTTTAAGATTACCAAGAAAATCATAGGAATTTTCTGTATACTTACTTGGTTCAGCTTTAACGCCGTCAAATATCTCATTGCCAATGTAATTCAATAAAGAAGATATTTCTTCTGGAGTATAATCAGGTTTAATTTCTTCTCCTTTAGCTATTGTTTTACTATTAAGATATAAAGTCAATTGTGCTCTTAATTTATCACTTTCAGTAACAACTACATCATCACCAATAACAAATGGTGTAGACTTTTCACTTTCACTTACTACTTCAGTTACAATAGCACCATCACTCAATACTTCTATATCTCTCAAAGCGGATTTACCAAATGCTGCAATATTTGGTGTTTCACCTTTCCAATATTCATAAGCTTCACGGGGTAAATATTGCATTAATCTTTTTGGATTTTGTAGTAAATCTTTTTCAATTTCTGTTCTTTCTGGTTGGTCATATCTACTAATATAGTCATAGTATTCTCTGTCAAACCGTTCCATAATATTATCTATCAATGTACTATCAGCTACAAAGATTCTACCCGTTGGTTTAACTCTGTATAAGTAACCTTTATCAATAAATCTACTACGGGGAATTAAACTACTATATACGCAATTTAATCTACTAGGAGCATCTGGAGCAGTTTCTTTTCTTTCTTCTTCCAATGCTAATTCACCCATCTTATAAGTTAAATAATGTTTATTGGCAGTATCTCTAGGTATTTCTACTGCATCACCAACATTCATTTTACGCAAACTACGATGATACAATGGAGTGTTTGTGCTTATTTCACTAAGCAATTGTTCTAAAAGAAGATGGGTTAATTTAATCATATTACATTACAAATATATCACCAGTATTTGCTCTCAATACATCTTCAACATAATATGGTATTGTATTTGCAATCATATTCAAATGTTCTTGTGCGTCAGCTAAATTTTGTGTACTTGCAATAGTTTTGCTACCATAAGGGCCATAACCAACCAAAATGTTTTTGGTCAATGGATTAAATTTAATTTCACCGTCTTTCAAATATTGTACAAACAATTCATAGTAAAATTCATATGGTCTAAGATGTATTCTACCTTCTCTAGCACTACGCATTGTACCTATATGATTGAATAATCTACCCTTAGCTAAATCATAAGCTCTGGATCTTTTATAATCATTATCATTAAAACTATATCTGGTGTTTACTTTTTGTTTACCATACAAAGCAAGTAATTCATCAAATTGTTTATCTAACCAAGTTGTATATTCTTGAAACTGTGGTGTTCTGTTCATTGCATGTCCAACTCTATGAACAATTGTCCACGCAGTCATAGGGATTTTATCTGCTGCGGTATTACCAACAAAGAATACAGTGATATTATCACTATTTATAGTTCTATCACCCAATTCTTCATGTGTCAACCCTAAACCATCTGGTTGTGGTTTAAAGATAAATTCATATGGTACTCTACCTTTTTCCGCAAATTTTCTTAATCCAGGTTTGTTAACAAAGTAAAAGTCAAAGTCAACAATTGTATTCTTCAACATATCCTTGACTTTTTGTACTGTTACTGGATGGCTAACAGAAGCTCTATCTCTTGGATCTTTATATGATGCGCCCTTTTCAAAGTCACCTATGGTTGTATATGTACCTATAGGTGCTTCATTTAGTAAGTCAATGAGTTTAATCATATAATTAGACTTCTACAATTCTCTTTGCAATATCTGCAATAGCTTTTTGTTGTTTAGGGAATATTTCAGTTGGGAAAATTTTATCTACCCAAGTTCTAAATATTTCTTTTTTTCTGAATTTTTCTGGTAATACATTCAAGTCATCAAAGTGATATTCACTGTTATGTTTGATCATACCAATATTTTCACCGTCACCTTGTACTTTGAATCCTTGCAACATTGCATTAGCAATGAATTCAACACAAGCTGGTTGATATTTTTCAACTGGTTCTCTATTTTGTTTACCCTTGATTTGTTGAATAGTCTTTCTGTTATCATCAGCTTCAATAGTTACATGTGATCTGTTTCTATTATCCCATAGTGAATAAATGTCTTTGTTTTCATAACCTTCACCACCTACACAATGTCCCATTACATCACCTTCAACATCTTTTGCTTTTGGTGTAAGTAGTTTTACCCACTTTAATCCAGAAATTTCCTTGATAATCTTATAATCAGTACCCTTGACAAGTGTTTTCTTTAAAGTATCTTCCTTCTTGGTATCATTTGATGTTGATGCCAATTCTCTGTCCCATTCTTGTACCTTTTGTTTGATGACTCTATATGGTTCTTTGTAAATTTTTCTCAAGTCATTTGCATCAAGTGTAGCAAAATAGTCAACTGTATGACCAATTTCATCAACTACATCTTCTGGCAAGTTACCACTAAAGTCCATGATGTCAGACTTATTCATCCATTCAGGTTCACCTTCACTATATTTGTGTGGTGTGATAGATGATTGCAAGTCAACTTCATCTTCTTTGATGGCTTTTACATATTGTTTTAAGAACCAATCTCTTACTTTATTGGTTTCACTACCAGCAAATTGTGGAATGTCTTTGTTGTCCAATACTTTGTTAATGGCAGTTAATAATTCTGAAAAATTTGTTAGATTGGCTTCTGTCAATAGTTGTTTCATATGTTTATAAATATTAGTTTGAATTTTATTATTATCTTAAAATGACTATTTGTTCTGATTCACATACTCTTGCAACATCTCTTCTTGTAAGTTCTTCATCCTTCATAAAATTGTCAATAAATACTCTTTTTGCATATTTTGGAAATCCTTCCAATGATAGTATTGGGTTATGATAACATTGAAAATCTCCAAGTACAACTTCAGGAGCACCAATAAAATTTTCTAATTGATTGAATCCTATTTTTAGTTCTCTACATTGTTTTGGCATTCCAACCAGAGATTTTAATAAATTAAATTCAAGATGATATGTACCGTGAATATTTTGATTGCAATATTCCATTGTTTGCAATGGTGTACCTATAATTTTTAAAGATATTAAATGAGGTGCAAGTCCCTTTAGACTTTTTAAGTTACTATTACCCACTATATTTAGTTTATTAACGTGTGATGGACATCCTTCCAAATTACTAAATTTACCGTTATCTATGGATAATGTTGATACAGCGGTTTGTTTTATACCTTTTAAACTAACCAATGGATTTGAACCTAACATTATATTTTCCGTTACAAGTTCCGGGAAATTTTCTAATGTAGTGAGTTGATTCCCACTCAAAAATATACTGCCTTCAATTGTTAAATCCTTTAATATTTCAGGCAGCTTCTTTAAATGAAGTCCGGTTAATGTGACATCTCCTTTTATATATTTTCCCATATTATTAGTTGTTAAATTTGTAAATCTGACGGATCTAGTAATTCTATTCTGCCGTATATTTTACATCTTTGATGAAGTTGTCTTTCAAAATAATCGTGTTGTATCATTAATGGATTGTCAAACATACGTGAAACTGTCATGAAAACATCACCTTCAATCATTCTAGGAAATCCGTCAAAATTAATCAAATTGTTGTATTTACAATTAAAATTTCCGGTAATATACTGAGGACATCCTATTAATGTAGTTAAATTATTCTCAGTAATATTCAAGTGATGACATCTAGATGGCATACCTACTAATGATACTAACTTATTATAAGGAAGGTAAAAATTAACATCACCATTTGTCTTCGGACAATGTTCTAATGTTTGTAAGGAAGTACCTGCTATAGTAATATATCCAAAATCACCGGTTATATTTTTTAAAGTGCCTTTTAGACTATTAAATGAAGGAGAATTTTTTATTATAAGTTGTGATACTAGTTCAGGACATCCTTCCAAATTTTGAATTTTTGTTCTATTGATTATTAATATACCCATCCTTTTTTGTTTTATGCCAACCAAACTAGTCAATGGATTATCAGAAAAATCTACACTATCACACTCTAACGGAAAGTTATTCAAATTTCTAATACGATTATCAGAAATATCCAATGTACCTTTAATAACAACATCATTTAATATTGATGGTATTTCTTTTAAAAGATAATCACTTAAATTTACTGTTCCATCTATTTGTTTCATAATGTTATATTGTAGCTATACCACCAATAATGTTGCTGATGGATCTAATTTCTTTCAATATGTTTCCATCTGTGAGACCAGGAAATATTCTACGCATATCAATCATACTGATAAATAATCTACCTTCAATTACATGTGGTAATCCTTCAATTGATTTTAAACTTCGTAAACTTGTTGCATAAAAATTTCTTCCAACAAATTTAGGACCACCCACAAAGTTTTCAATTGGATTAGCATCACATTCATAATTTACATTCACTCTATATGGACTACCTGCCAATGATGTTAATTTATTTGAGGTTACATCAAATGAACTAAATTCAATTGACTCAAATCCATATCCAATCAAACTTGTAATTTTATTATCATTCACTTTTAATGATCTATTAGATTTTAGTGTTGGAAGACCTTGTAATGATGTCAATTCATTATATGATATGTCTATACCTCCTCCAATAATTTTTGCAATACCATCCAATGATGTTAGTTTATTAACATTACAATAATAACTTCCTTGAACTTCTTGTGGACCATCTCTTAATGATGTTATTTTATTAGTACCACAATCAAAATTACCTTTTACAAATGACGGACAATTTTTTAATGATGTAAGTTTATTATCAGATATATCATATGAACCATGACACGCATACATTGCAATATTATCTGGTATTTCTCTTAGAAACATATCATCCAACTCTACATTGTCATAAAAATGTTTGCGTTTCATACTCTACGAAATCCTCCAAAATCATCCGGTTCATAATCATCCATTTCTATTTCTGGATTTTCTTCTTCAATATCATCCGCAGTTTTGTATATACCACCTCCAATATCACATATCTTGTATATTGTATCTAATAATTCTTTTGATTTTCTATTTGTTTCTGGAGTGTTTCTAGTTGGAAATAATATACTACCAAGTGGTGTATTGCCTAGAAAAATGTTACCACCAACTTCTTTTGGAAATCCTTCCAATGAATTTATTTCTGTATCATACAAAAACAAATCATCATATACTACAGTTGGACCGCCAATCATATTGGTAATTGGTAACCATAATGCTTCAAAACTGCCACGAATAATTTTAGGACACCCCTGCAATGTTTTAAGACCTGGATTATTGTATATAACTAACTCTGACAATTCTTCTGGTAAACCAACCAATGAAGTCAATTTGTTACCACTAACATCTACACGACCACCTGAAAAATTGCCAGATTTAACTATCTTTGGAAATCCTTCTAAACTTGTTAGATTACAATTATGTACATCAATCGCACCTACTTCTTCTGGTCCACCAACCAATGAACGCAAACTTCTATTATTAGCCACATTTAAATGACGTATAATTTTTTTAGGACAGTTTTTAAGACTACGCAAATTGTTACCATATAAACTTAATGATCCTTCAATTGAAACATCCTTGAGAATTTCCGGTATTTCTCTAAAATTTAGAATATCTAAGTTTACATCTCCTTTAATGACTTTCATGTAGTATAAATATTATACTATTTGTCTTTCCACCAATGAATTATACCACTTCCTACCGTCTGTACTTAATCTACCATCCCATTTCAAATAATACATTCGTTGAAGTTCTTTAACCATTGCGGTTGCGTAACCTCTTCTACGGTGTTCATGATGTATATTAATAAATTCAATATAAACCGTTTCAAACTCTAACAACGGTTTATAATACTTACAATATCCCAACGGCGTTCCATAATCATCTGTTATACTACAACTAAATACATCTCTTTGATCCTCAGACTCATAACCTAAGTATTGATGATTAAATTTCATTCAGTATTTTAATCTACATCCTGCGTACTTTCTTCAGCTTGTTGAACCAAATCCTTCATATGGGACTGAGCTTTCATTCCTCCTAACAGTATCTCCTTGATTGTTTCAATTGGCAACTTATAAAATAGTTTTTTAATTATAGGTAAGTATTCAAGTTTATCTACTGGAACCAATTTTCTCAATTTCATTTCTAAGGCTGGACCCGCCATAATCTGTTTAATTTCATCATCCATGGTTTCAGTGTCTAGTTCTTCTTGAGAAGCAACGTCCATACTGATATAATCACCAATTCCTTTAACCAATTCATGTACTAGATAAGGAAAGGTCATTGCTCTGGCTTTGATTGTATATTTGTCACCAGTTGGAACTACTTGTTCACTACCTACCGCAGCCATATTTACAATATCACTTGTAATTGGAAAATCTGGTGTCAAATAGTATCCAATTTGTGTAATTGCAGATAATACACCATATTTCTTTGATAGATTTGGACTAAGTGCGTCTAATTTATCTGAAACTATGTTAAATAAGAATAGTTTATTTACTGCATCACCTTGTGTCATGTAGTTTGCCAAGGTTCTTCTTAACTTACCGTCAGTATCACCACTCAACATAGTGTTTAGTTGCATATTAAGATTTTCTGCAACTGTTAGACCATTATCCATTTCTTCATCCATTTTGTCAGCAGTAACTGCACCAGTCAAATCTGCATTACCCAACTTAGCATCAATGATAATATCTCCTTCTTCTACCAATTTTTTAATAAACTTGTTTTCTTCCAAGTCTAATACTACATCTACTGCAATTTTTTCCAATTGTTTCTTTAAACCAGATTCTGCTTTTTTAATGTCAGTCAAAGCTTTAAATGCCAACATAATCATTGTTGGATAGTTAGGAAACTTATTTTGAATTTCATTTACATTGACACCTAGATAGTGAGCAACTCTTTTTATATTTTGTTGATAACTTTCACTGGTAATAATTTCTAAGTATCTATCTGCATCTGGACCTAAATCTGGTAGAATTTGTTCAACATAGTCCTTTTCATTTTCAATCTTAGCTCTTTTGCTTGGATCAATGAAATCAGGCATTTCACCAGTATCAATTGCTTCTGATATTCCTTCTCTTTGATTCAAGAATGCTTGCACATCATGACTCAAGGCTTTTGGTCTTGGTGCAATACCAGGTCTAGTTGGTCTTAATGGATTGGGTCTTGTAGTTGGTTTGGTAGGTGCTGGAGGAGCAGTTGGTTTAGTTGGTGGTTCAATTGTAGGAGCTGGTGCTTCTGCCAATACTTCTTTGATTAGTTTTACCAAACTACTTTTTAAATTTTTAGCCATATCTGTATAAATATTTGATCTATACAGAAAAATTTAAAATATATCAGTATCATCTACACTCACCACAAGCAATTGTAATCCTAATGAACGAGATTCACCACTCACTTGATATTCATTTTCACATAAACAATTTAATACTGATACTGTTTTTAACCTTTCTAATACAATATTGACTGGAACATGTGGTAATATGTCAAATTTAAGGGTATTATTAATTATAAGTCTGTTGCTTATAGGACTAAATATACGCAAATTGACTTTATTAACATTACTAATACTCATACCAAACCATTTGTGTGTCCATATCCACTTTTTAAATGGTTCACCGTATTCAATGTCATGCAGACCAAAACCAAAGTCTGCATATTTACTGTTACCTTCAAAGTCTTTGCTTACGTATTGTAATCTCATATTACTTACTGATATAATATTTTTCCAGAATAACACCATCTAATTGTGTACTATCTAAATTCTGCAAAGCAGCTTGATAGTGCGTCAATATAGACTTACCTCTTACATTAAAAGAAGTATTAACCAGTATTGGATATCCACTTAATTTTTCAAATTCTCTCAAGATTTGATATAAGTATGGATTTTGTTCTGATTTTAATGTTTGTAATCTGGAACTGCCATCCACATGAGTAATTGCAGGTAACATCTTTCTACATTCCTCTCTAACTTTAGGACTGTATGACATATAACTGTAATTAACATTGTTAGATGTTTCAAAATACTTGTGAGCGTCTTCTTCACAACAAACAGGAGCAAATGGTCTAAACCATTCTCTGAATTTTACTTTCTTATTTATGTCATCTTTAATGTTAAAGAGACCAGGATGTGCAAGTATTGTTCTGTTTCCTAATGCTCTTGGTCCTACTTCACTATTACCTTGACACAATCCAATAATTTTGCCATTGAACAATTCTTTTGCAATCAAACTTGGATCTGCGTGTTGCCAAGGTCTATAAGTTAGAATGTGTGGTAGTGTTTCTTTATCAAGAATCTGACATCCACTGTACATTGGATCTTTTATTAGTTTCTTTTTAAAATGTAAACACATCATACCATATGACAATCCACTATCATTTGGACAACATGGTACATAAAAGTTTGTATTAGAATACATCTTTGATAGTTTATCATTCAATAATACATTTAAAGCACCACCCCCCGTCAAACAAACATTTTTATGAATAGATGGGTTAAAATTCAACTTGAACTTTTCAAGAAACACATTTTCAAACGCAAGTTGTGTGTTAAATGACAAATCATATGCGTTTTTTCCACAAAAACTATCAGTTAATTTACCGTCACCAATAATATTAAAAAAATTGGTATAATCAGGAAAACTCTTTGTTACCAAAAACTTATAACACTTATCATAAAGTTCTTTATTGTAAGAACCATATGCACTTAATCCCATCAATTTACCAGCACCAGTCAAAACATTCAATGTTCTATCAGATGATTTACTGATCTCTTTTATGAAAAGAGATGCCATGCTATAATTTGTGGTGAAATCTAAGAAATCATGATGATTGATTCTTTTTAAACCATCATTTTTATTAGCTTCATATAAGCTAAACATTCCATCATTACCACCACCATCATAACTTACAACAAATGCAGAATCATATTGACTGTCATAAAATGCAGAGGCTGCATGACAATCATGATGATTATATCTGTGTACATTAACAATACCAAATTCTTTTTGTACTCTTGAATGATAGTCTACACAAATATCATTGGAACCTGGATTTGGAATAACAAACAAGCCAGTTTTAAACTCATCATCAAATCCAAAATCTTCTACAATTTTCTTTACATATTTAAAGAAATAATCTTTCTCTGATTCTGATAAAAGACTATATCTAAAATATCTCTGTCCCCATACTCTTTCCAATTCTAATGATAATAGTTTATTATCAGATGGTCTATAAAAAGAAATATTGCTATCATGACCGTCAATATAAAATGAAATATACTGATCTGTATTGTTACTCATAAAATTCAAATTTAAATTCATCATCAAATTGATATTGTACCCATGACGCAAATCCGTAATTTATAGCCACATACATTGTGCCTACCAAAATGTCATTCTTCAAATAATAATTGACCTTCAAACAGTCAACACGTTCTTTTGCGGAAAAATATATACGTGCAGGCCCCTCATGGTCACTAAATTGTACAGATATAATCTTTGAACTATCATCATGACACTTAGCAATCTCATTGTCAACCTTCTTGTGATATGTCCACGTTAACTTTTTAAACTTATTATTATTGACAACTCCGTTCATTACACAAGAGCTGCTGATAACATCACTTGAAACATTCATATTATATAGAATAATATATAAAATACTACACTCAACCTTTTATTTTAATCCTTCATATGTGTTAATAACAGTACGTTTTGTAACTAGATCCTGATCAAGAATATCAATTGCTTTCTTTTTAGACTTATAAAAAGCATGCGTTAATAACTTAAGATCTACATCTTCAACGTCATATCCCATTTTAACATATTTAACTAATCTCTTTAACGTTACACTAGGATAATAGATACTGCCTTCATTAAACTTCATCTTGTTATTGTTGATATCATTTAATACACCATCTTCATAGATAACATTAGTACCGTCATAAGCAATACGACATACATTGATATCAAATGACTTAAATAGTTCTTCAATATTATCAAAATACTTGAATGTTACACACTGAATCTTCCAGTCAACATCCATATACTTAATTGTAAGTGTACAATGCCATTCACTGTATATGGTGGATTCAATCGTATAATTGGAAAAAAGACTGCTTAAACTGATTGCAGCTACAAACTTTTCAAATTGTTCTTTGTTTTTAAAGAACACATCTACATCAGCATTTGTTAATGGTAACTTACGATAGGTTCTATGCAAACACCCACCAGCAATCCATGGACCATTTTCAGTACATTTAGGCAATAATTCAATCAAATATTCCAACGGAGAAATATTTGTCAAATGACTTAAGAATTTACTTAACGGGATTTTTTCTAGTTTCATTGGAATATTATACTCAAATTTTAAATCAAGAGTGACATTCATAAATCTTCTTCAATACATTAGGATAACAATTGTCTACGTAATCCTTTGTATTCTTTCCACTACTGTAACTCAAACAAACTGATCCGTCAAGAATTGGTTCAAACTTACGTTTGGTCTTGTAAAACATATTTACACTGTTATTGGTGCAAGTCTGATAAAAATCACAACCTACACTCATACACATACCAAGATTATTAGTCTTTATATTATACTTTTTCATAAAAAATAAGGGAGGTACTGTTACATACCTCCCTTTTAATTAGTCCTTGCTTCCTAGAAGATACGTATTGCTAATAGCCTTGAAACTAAACTCCCTCTCAAGACCACGTACAACCACACCTTCCCTATCAACTTCCATGTTCAATACACTCTTACCTTCAGCATATTTCAACATATAGTCAACAATATTACTTTCATTTGGAATCACAAATCCATACTTCTCAAGCAATGGTACCATTTGCAATTGCAAACCAAACAATACCCACTCAAGTTCATCAAAGAACATACGGCGACCCTTATCAATGTCATAACCAGTAAAGAAATACAACTTGTGGTCACTCAATCCATACAAATTACCATTGATACCAGCACCAACTAGTTCTCCCTGTAAAGCAATATTCTTGCCGTGTTTAGTCATCTTTTCCTTCAATTGAAGCAGATTAGCCATACGCCATAGACTATTGTCACTAGTCTCACTCAATTCCCAGTTACGTCCACAAACGCCAAATACACCGTTATTGAAGTAACAAGTGAAACTAGTACCATCCAACTTTTCAGTCACATAAGCACGTTCACCAACTGGACTAAATCCAACTTCACTCTCAAAGTTCTGAATACGAATTTCATCAGTCTTTGGGATAAAACTAGGGAAAGTTCCCTTGATCTTACCAGCCAATTGAGCAGGAATAGGAGGTTCATACTTGACAATATCAAGAGCTTCAGTCAAATCATCACCTTCCTTTGGATTACTAATACCATCTGGAATTGGAGTCAATAGACCTTGACTAATTTGTCCACGCAACCTAATGGTCTTGAGACGAAATCCCTCACTAGAACCCATACGTTTGTAACTGCTCTTGCGTAGGAATTCAAATTGAGGACGGATAGGCAAAAAGCTGTCAATTTCATAATAAACAGCCAAATCACCCACCTTGTATTCATTAACCTTTACTACAACCTTCCAACCCTTAACGGTAGCCACTACAATAGCATCAGCACCCGGAATGGGTTGAATGTCAACAATCTTAACAACACTAGCCAATTTACGTTCAGTAGTCATTTGCATCCTTTCAATTACTCCTTAAATTTACCACGGAGTTTAAACAAAGTCAACAAAAAACCCGTCAGATTTCTCTGACGGGTTTCTCCACTTTTCCTACCACTTATCGGTTGGTGTTTCCAATATTAATGAACGGTACAACACCACCTCCATTATATACCGGCAACTTACCATCCCACCTCTGAAGTGCTTCATACTGAACCCGTGCCGGAGTCAATGATTGAGCCAACACCAAGTTAGCCTTGGACTGTGCCTCTGCCTTAAGAGCAATACTACGGGCCTCACCCTCTGCCTTAGCAATGTTACTCTCCTTCTCACCACGGGCCTTTTCAATCACTTGATCCGCCTCAGCCTTGCTCTGACGGACCTTAGTTTCAGCCTCAATAGCCTTCTGACTAGCTTCTAGGACTGCATTGATACGGGTCTGAACACTTTGATCAACACGGAGACCACCATGGAAACTGATCAATTCAAACCTAAATCCCTTGGGACCAAGT
>Ga0214919_10004775_pt1 | contig 19569 bp, 14 predicted proteins | sample LL1503_MetaG_FD_177994 | JGI IMG/M metagenome (GOLD analysis project Ga0214919, IMG submission 177994) | Freshwater microbial communities from Lake Lanier, Atlanta, Georgia, United States - LL-1503 | ecosystem: Environmental > Aquatic > Freshwater > Lake | place: USA: Georgia | collected...
GGAGTAGCGGAAAAATCACAACGTACGGCAAGGTGAATTTCACTTACGGATATTTGGAAGCGCGAATCAAGAATCCAGCTGGTGGCGGCACTTGGCCAGCATTCTGGATGCTCGGTCAAGACATCGCTACTAGACCTTGGCCGCTTTGTGGTGAAATTGACATCATGGAAGGTGAAGGTAACGCTCCTTACACCAACTGGGGAACTGCGCATTGGGCTAATGCAAATCAGTGGGACCACATCCAAGGTCCTGGAAACAATACGGTTTCCTTGAGTACAAAACTCTCTGACGCGTATCACACCTATGGCATGCTTTGGACCGCAACTTCACTTACGTGGTACATCGACGGCACTGCAAATTACACGTTGAACAAAGCAAGCGTGCCAAATAATTTGTGGCCATTTGGTCCAAGCAGTGGTGGGGCAGATCCGAAGTTCTATGCAATTCTTAATGTGGCAATGGGCGGCGGAATGGGCGGAAATATTGACCCCGCTCTGACGACTACCAGCATGGCTGTGGATTATGTGAAGTTTTATTCAGTTAATGGCGTAGGCAAAGTAACCCTTACTCCGTAACTGGGCGACTGCATGTTTAGTGGGTTTTGATTTCCCACTAAACATGGGGTTGATTGCAGATATTAGCAATTATGCAATTATGCATAGTTATGTATAATTGAGAAATGACAACTGTAGCAATTGCGGGTGCATCGGGTTATGCCGGCGCCGAACTTATCCGGTTAATCCACGCCCATCCGTCGTTTGAATTAACTGCGATTACGGCTGGTTCATTGGCAGGTAGTCGACTAGCTGAGGTACACCCACAATTTTCGGCCCAGTCTGACTTGGCTGACTTAATCCTTTCCGACACAACAGCGCAGGCACTTGCTGGTGCAGATTTAGTTTTTCTAGCGCTTCCACATGGAACATCTGGCGCATTAATTGCACAGTTGCCAAGTTCGGTGAAAATTGTTGATCTTGGTGCTGACTATCGGTTAACTGATGCAGGGCAGTGGGAGAAATATTATGGCGGCACTTACGCAGGATCATTTGTATACGGTCTACCTGAACTGCCTGGTCGTAGAGCACAAATCGCAAACAGTACCAAGATTGCAAATCCTGGTTGCTATGCCACTGCTATTGAGTTAAGCCTTGCTCCGCTTATCGCCAGTGGCTTAGTCGATGCTAGTGACGCTGTCGTGGTTGCCGCTTCTGGAACTTCAGGTGCAGGGCGTAGGGCCACCGCAAACTTACTTGCAAGTGAAATTGCTGGGTCGATTTCTGCCTACAAAGTCGGCGGAACGCACCAACACACTGCCGAGATTGAGCAAGAACTGCAAAGCTTGTCTGATTCGCCTGTTGCAGTTAACTTCACACCTATGCTCGCTCCGATGCCTCGTGGCATTTTGGCCACAATCAGTGTTAAATCCTCGGCATCTGAAAGCGAGTTGCGTGCTGTTTTGGCAAATGCCTATGTTGATGAACCATTCGTTCAAGTGCTGCCTGAAGGACAACTTCCCGCTACCGCAGCCACGCTTGGCAGTAATGCTGTGCACTTGCAAATTGCTAAAGACGATCGCACCAGTCGAGTTACGATTATCGCGGCGATAGACAACCTGATCAAAGGTGCTTCAGGCCAAGCAGTGCAAAATGCAAACTTGATGTTTGGTTTCAGTGAAACTGCTGGTCTTACTGCAATTGGTATCGCGCCATGAGTGTCACTTTTCCAAAAGGTTTCGTGGCAGCTGGTGTAGCTGCTGGCCTAAAAACGTCTGGCAATCCTGATGTAGCACTTGTGGTAAACACTGGTGTCACCAATGTTGCTGCAGGCGTATTTACATCGAATCGCATCAAAGCGGCGCCAGTGCTTTGGACGCAACAGTGCTTAACCGGTGGAGCGTTCAAAGCTGTCGTTCTCAATTCGGGTGGCGCAAATGCCTGCACTGGGCCAGCTGGTTTTGCCGATACTCATCACACTGCTGAACTTGTTGCAGAGTTACTTGAAGTTGGCGCGATTGAAGTCGCAGTGTGCTCAACTGGCTTAATTGGCAAGCGTTTACCAATGGAACTTTTATTCAGTGGAATCCGCGATGCACATTCGAAGCTTTCTATAAGTGGTGGAGCTGACGCCGCAAAAGCAATCATGACCACAGATTCAGTCCCAAAAACTGCCACTTTTGAGTCGCCAGATGGTTGGCGTATCGGTGGCATGGCCAAAGGTGCTGGAATGTTGGCGCCAGGACTTGCCACGATGCTAGTAGTTCTCACTACCGATGCCGTTATCTCTCAAGTAGATGCAGATGCTGCGCTGCGCCAAGCCACTCGAATGAGTTTCGACCGCATTGATTCCGATGGATGTATGTCAACCAATGACACAGTTTTGCTTTTGGCATCTGGCTCAAGTGAAGTAGCTGCAAAAGTATCTGAGTTCTCGGCTGCTCTGACAGAAATTTGCCTGGATTTAGCTCGGCAGTTAATCGCTGATGCTGAAGGTTCAACCAAAGACATCAAAATCGTAGTTAGCTCTGCAGCGACCGAACAAGATGCTGTTGAAGTTGCCCGCACAGTATCGCGAAGCAACTTGTTGAAGTGTGCGATCCATGGCGAGGATCCAAACTGGGGCCGCGTACTTTCTGCTATCGGAACAACGACTGCAACTTTTGAACCCGATGCTATAGATGTGGATTTTAATGGGGTAGCGGTTTGCCGTTCTGGTTCAGCATTGCCGAATGAACCTGAAGTCGACCTTTCTAACCGAGTGGTTGAAATTGGTATTGCACTAAATGCGGGTATCGAAACCGCAACACTATGGACTAACGACCTAACTGCCATGTATGTCCACGAGAATTCGGCGTATTCAACTTGATCAGTCATTTAACTCCCCAGCAAAAGGCCACTGTTCTTGTTGAGGCCTTACCTTGGCTTGAGCGTTTTCGTAATGCAACCATCGTGGTGAAATTCGGTGGAAATGCAATGGTCAATGATGAGTTGCTTGAAGCTTTCGCGGCCGACATTGCCTACCTGCGCTTAAGCGGCCTGCGCCCAGTTGTCGTGCATGGTGGTGGGCCGCAAATATCTGCCCAGTTGCAGGCTCGTGGTCTTGATAGCAAATTTGTTGGCGGGTATCGAGTTACCACGGCGCAAACAATGACAGTTGTGCGCGATGTTTTGGTGAACGAAGTGCAGAGTCAGTTAGTGCAATTAATTAATCAGCATGGCGACTTTGCTGTCGGTGTTAGTGGCGACCAACACAATCTGTTAACTGCGCAGCGTCGTGACGCAGTGGTAGATGGCGAACTTATTGACATCGGATTTGTCGGGGATGTTACACAGGTAAACCCTGGTTCATTGTTGGCGATTATTGAAAACGGACAAGTTCCAGTTGTTTCAACGATTGCCTTGGATGAAGCAGGCAATTTATATAACGTGAATGCCGATACGGCCGCTTCAGCAATCGCAGTGGCTCTAAATGCCAAAAAATTTGTTGTTCTGACCGATGTTGCTGGACTTTATCGTAATTGGCCAGATACCAGCGACCTGATTTCGCAAATTACGGTGAGCGAACTCGAACCATTGATCGCCAAACTTGAAACTGGCATGGTTCCCAAGATGGAAGCTTGTTTACGCGCGGTAACTCAAGGTATCCCTCAGGCGACAATCGTTGATGGCCGTCAAGAACACTGCGTGTTACTGGAAGTGTTTACCGATGAAGGCGTTGGCACAATGGTGGTGCCTGGATGAGTATGCAGGAATCTTTAACTCATTGGGATGCCACCATGATGGCAACGTATGGCATACCTGCTCTGGTTTTAGTTAATGGCAAGAATGCAACAGTTTGGGATGTTGATGGAAATTCGTACATCGACTTTCTGGCTGGTATTGCAGTGAATAGTTTGGGCCATGCCCATCCTGAACTGGTCAAAGCAGTAAGCGAACAGGTTGCAACACTTGGTCACACAAGTAATTTTGCTGCGCATCCGCAGGTTTTAAAGTTGGCTCAGCGTCTTGTTGAGTTAACAGATCCGAGTGCTCGAGTATTTTTCTGTAACTCCGGTGCTGAAGCTAATGAAGCTGCTATAAAAATTTCGCGCCGAACTGGCCGAACTCACATCGTTAGTCTTGAGGGGAGTTTCCATGGCCGCACTACCGGAGCGCTTTCCGTCACAGGTCAGAGCGCAAAATCTGGGCCGTTTCTTCCGTTGTTGCCAGATGTGACTTTTATTGGGCCAAATGATGTCGCCGCACTTCGCGAAACTGTAACAACCGAAACGGCTGCGCTGTGGCTGGAGCCGATTTTAGGTGAGGGCGGCGTAATACCTCTGACAAATGCGTACCTGCAGGCCGCTCGTCAAATTTGTGATGAAACTGGCGCACTACTTGTTGTTGACGAAGTTCAAACTGGGATTGCCCGAACTGGCACAATGTTCGCCTATGAGCAGGCAGGAATACTTCCTGACATCTTGCTTTTGGCTAAAGGACTTGGTGGGGGATTGCCGATTGGTGCTTGCATCGGATTCGGGCCAGCAGCAACACTATTAACGACTGGGCAGCACGGAACAACTTTTGGCGGTAACCCAATCTCGTGCGCAGCAGCTAATGCTGTTCTCGATGTGGTGGCCAAAGAAAGTTTGCAAGAGCGAGCATTGAAGATTGAACAAGTTATCCGAAACTTTCTAGTGAGTTGTGATGGTGTGCAAGAAATTCGGGGCGCAGGAGCCATGCTTGGCATCGTACTTACCGCAGATTTTGGCCCGAATGTTGTTAGTGCTGCTCGTGATCTTGGTTTGATTACGAATAGTCCGCTACCGAACGTGCTGCGAATTGTTCCACCACTGACAATCACTGATTCTGAACTAAACCAGGGTCTTGAAATTTTGAAAACCGCAATACTTCAAGCGTGGAAGGTGTAACCATGACAACTCGCACAGCAAGACTGCATAAAATCGCACAAATCGTAGCCGCTCATCAGGTTTCATCTCAGGCGGAACTTGTACATCTGCTCTCTGAAGATGGGATCTCAGTTACCCAGGCCACGCTTAGTCGCGATTTAGACATTCTCGGCGCACTTAAGGTGCACGGCGTTGATGGAACTAGTTTCTATGCGATACCTGAAGACAGCACTGGTGAGCTACCCAGCAAAGACACCACACGTGTAGCACGCGCACTAGGTGACCTGATGGCTACCGTTACACACTCAGGGAATATTGTGGTACTCAGAACTCCACCAGGTGCTGCAAGTTATTTAGCTTCAGCACTTGATCGTGGAGACCTGGATTCGGTAATTGGAACGATAGCTGGGGATGACACAGTGCTCGTAATTACCCGAGATCCAAATGGTGGGGCACAAGTTTCCCAGCAATTAACAGAGTTAGCCGGACAATTCCGGTCGAGTAAGTCGTAAGAAATTAACTAAGGAGAAAAAGTGGCAGAGCGCGTAGTCCTTGCTTATTCAGGCGGTTTGGACACATCAGTAGGTATTGGCTGGATTGCAGAAGCAACTGGCGCCGAAGTCATTGCTTGCGCAGTTGACGTCGGCCAAGACGGTGAAGACCTAGAGGTAATTCGCGAGCGTGCTCTTGCTTGTGGCGCGGTTGAGGCCGAAGTTGCTGACGCTCGTGAAGAGTTTGCCGACGAGTACTGCCTGCCAGCTTTGAAAGCCAACGCGCTTTATATGGACCGCTATCCATTGGTATCTGCACTATCTCGTCCAGTAATCGTTAAGCACTTAGTTGACGCAGCGAGAAAACACGGCGCAACTATCGTGGCGCATGGCTGCACCGGCAAAGGTAACGACCAGGTTCGTTTCGAAGTCGGTATCCAGAATCTGGCACCTGATATCAAGTGCATCGCACCCGTGCGCGACTTAGCGCTGACTCGCGACAAAGCTATCGAATATGCCGAAAAGCATGACCTGCCAATCGATGTAAATAAAAAATCACCGTACTCAATTGACCAAAATGTTTGGGGCAAGGCAGTTGAGACTGGTTTCCTTGAAGACATCTGGAACGCGCCAATTGAAGATCTTTACACCTATTCGCAAGACCCGACTATTTCACGTCCTGTTGATGAAGTGACAATCACTTTTGATCAGGGCAAGCCAGTTGCAATAGATGGCAAACCAGTCACCATGCTTCAGGCAATCGAGATTCTGAATCAACGCGCCGGCGCCCAAGGCGTTGGACGTCTAGACATGGTTGAGGATCGACTAGTTGGCATCAAGAGCCGCGAAGTTTACGAAGCGCCAGGTGCACTTGCACTAATCACTGCGCACCAAGAACTAATGAACGTCACAGTTGAACGCGACCTTGCCAGGTTCACCCGTCAGAGTGAACAGCGTTGGGGCGAGTTGGTTTATGACGGCCTCTGGTTTAGTCCACTTCGTCGCGCATTGTCTAACTTCTTTGACGAAGTGAACAGTGTTGTTACGGGCGACGTCCGTTTAGCGATGAATGGCGGACGTGCTTGGGTAACTGGTCGTCGTAGTCCACAGTCACTTTACGATTTTGATTTAGCTACCTACGACACCGGAGACACATTCGATCAGTCGCTGGCTAAGGGCTTCGTTGATCTTTGGGGTCTGCCAAGCAAGATTGCGGCAAGGCGTGATCTAAAACTATGACGCGGCTTTGGGGTGGTCGCTTTGCAAGTGGCCCAAGTGATGCGATGGCTGCATTAAGTGAGTCTGTGCAGTTCGATTGGGTGCTTGCGCCTTTTGACATTGCACAGAGTAAGGCGCACGCTCGTGTCCTTCACAATGCCGGCCTGCTAACCGCAGATGAACTAGACACAATGATCGCAGGACTAGCCGAACTTAAAGTGCGGGTGGAGTCTGGCGATTTCCTGCCAACTCCAGCGGATGAAGATGTGCACACAGCACTTGAGCGTGGGCTCATTGAAACAATCGGTACCGAGGTTGGCGGAAAACTTCGCGCTGGTCGAAGCCGTAACGACCAAGTTTCAACTGATCTAAGAATGTTCCTGCGCAATAGTGCTCGTGACATCGCCGCGCAGTTAGGTCAACTTCAGCAAGCATTACTTTCTCAGGCAAAGCAACATGTTGACTCGGCTGCTCCGGGCTTCACCCACCTACAGCATGCACAGCCAGTTTCATTTGGTCATGAACTGGCAAAGCACATTCATGCATTCGCGCGTGATGTCGAGCGGTTGCAGGATTGGGATAAGCGCGCGGCGAAGTCGCCAATGGGTAGTGGTGCATTGGCAGGGTCAAGCCTGAAATTAGATCCGGTAGCTGTAGCAAGTGAACTCGGTTTTACTGGAATTGTTGAAAACTCTATCGACGGCGTAAGCGATCGCGATTTCGTTGCAGAATTTCTTTTCACAACCGCTTTAATCGGTGTTCATCTTTCACGATTAGGTGAAGAGATCTGTCTTTGGGCAAGTCGCGAGTTCGGTTGGGCCAAACTAGATGATGCTTGGTCGACCGGATCCTCGATAATGCCACAGAAGAAGAATCCTGATGTTGCCGAATTGGCGCGTGGAAAATCTGGGCGCCTTATTGGGCATGTAACCGCTGTTCTTACTGTGTTAAAGGGTCTGCCATTTGCCTACAATCGTGACCTGCAGGAAGACAAAGAAAGCGTCATTGATGCAATTCATACTTTGCAGCTTGTGCTACCAGCAATGAGTGGATGTGTTGGGACTTTGGTATTCGATACAGCCAAGATGGCTGAAAGCGCGCCGCAAGGCTTTGCACTGGCTACAGACATAGCTGAGTGGCTGGTGCAACAGGGAGTTGCGTTCAATCAAGCCCACGAGGTTGCTGGCGCGTGTGTGAAGGTGGCTGAAGCAGCGGGTATTGAACTCGATGAGTTATCTAATGAGCAGTTCAGTGAAATCGATCCTGCATTGACCTCTGAAGTTCGCTCGGTACTCACGGTTGCTGGATCCCTTGCGTCTCGTTCCACAGCTAATGGCACAGCCCCGGCATCTGTTCGCAAGCAACTAGCTAATGCTGAACAGGTTTTAGCCGCCCAATCTGCCTGGGCAGCCGTTAAACCGCACCAAATTTAATGGTTCTTAGGCATCTCTCGAGACAATTAGCAGTTCCAAGAGCAATCCACCGATTACAATTCAGGTATCGGACGTAGATCTGATTTCCTGATGGAGGCAGTTGTGAAGACTCGAAATCTAGCAATCCTTATTAGCACCTCGTTGCTCCTAGGCACATTCAGTTTCTTGCAAGTCTCGGCGAGTAAACCACGCACCTACGTCGTCGCAATGGCTAAAACAACTGGCGGGTTCGTTATGGAGTCCTACCAGTTCACTCGAGTGCCAAACTTCGTCATCTATAGTGACGGTCGCATGATTAGTACTTCCCAGATTCAAACTCAGCAGTGGCCTGGGCGAGCACTTCCTTCGTTGCAAACCAAGATTGTAAATTTCGACATGAAGCGAATTATTGCGGCACTCGAGGCTAGCAAGTTAACTGATCCAAAATTCGACTGGGGATATCCATATGTGGCAGATGTGCCAAACACAGAAGTTTTAACCCAGCTCTCTGCGAAGAAGCGTTCATCACAGGTTTCTGTTTACGCACTTGGCATGAGTGGACCTGGCATTTCAAAACAGCAAGCAAAGTACCGCAAGAAAGCCTCTGCAGTACTTGAACAGATACAGAGTTTTTCGAATAAATATATTTGGTCTAAGAGCATGCCAACGACCTGGACGCCAGCTCGGTATGCGTACCAAATTAGTCAGGGCGAAGCAACGGAGTTCACTAACACTCAAGAATGGGTTGGTCCAGTAATTACCGCAGAGACAAACTGCTCGATTTTATCTAGAGCTGATTCCGCAAAAATTACAGAAATGGCCGGCGAAATCAATACCGAAACCTTGTGGAACTCCGATGGGAAAACTTGGCGAGTAAGTTTGCGACCGCTATTTCCACATGAATCAAACTGCAAATCTATTGGCTACTAGTACCTAGATTTACACCGTTGCACTTCGTTGAGCTTTGACAACCAATATGGGTAGCTTGTGCAACCTAAATCGCTAAACTCGTTCTTAACAAGGATGGTTTGATGATTGAAGTTCACGAACTCAATAAAAAGTATCGCAACACGCATGCCGTGAATGATGTTTCATTCGCTTTGCCCGAAGGTCAGGTAGTGGGCTTCCTAGGTCCAAATGGATCTGGCAAGTCAACTACTATGCGTCTTATGCTGGGCCTCGATTTCGGATCTGGCGAAACTCTTTATGACGGTAAACCGCTAACTGCACATAAAGAAGTCACCCGCATTGTTGGCGCGCATCTTGACGCAAAGTATTTTCATCCAAAGCGTTCAGCTGTTAATCATTTAAAAATGTTGGCAACAGAGGCACAGGTTTCTCGTAAGCGCGTGGATGAAGTCATCAATCTCATGGGACTTGAGAGTGTCGCTAAGAGTTCGCCCAAAGGTTTCTCGCTTGGTATGGGTCAGCGACTAGGGCTTGCTGGCGCAATTCTGACTGAGCCTCGCCACCTTATGTTGGATGAACCTGCTAATGGTCTTGATCCACAATCTATTCATTGGCTTCGTGACTTCTTGAAAGATTATGCGACTAAAGGCAACACGGTTTTTGTTTCTAGTCATTTGCTTTCCGAGATGGAACTCATGGCCGACCATTTGGTTGTTATTGCCAAAGGCAAACTCATTTCCGACGAACCAATGTCCAGTTTTGTTGCGCGCAGCACAGGAAATGATGTTTTGGTTCGAACTTCGGTGGATGAAATCTCAACACTTCATAATGCTTTAACTGCTTCAGGATTAGTTGCATCGCCATTAGAAGTAAATGCGTTGTCGGTTAAAGATGCGTCGGCCGAACAGGTGGGACAGATCGCATTTCAAGCTAACGTGCCGGTTCTGGAATTGGTATCTCGCCAAGTATCACTGGAGACAGCATTCCTTGAGTTAACTGCGGACCAACAGGATTATCAGACAGGCGTGCAATCATGAATCGGATAATCAAATACGAAATCATTCGCGCGCGCACGCTGAAGTCAACCTGGATTTTTCCATTCATCGGTATCGCTTTGGCATGGGTTGCGGCTTACTTTGCGACATCAAACGATGGCCTTACCTTTAGTAGCGAAGGGCCAGCAATCTATTCCACGTTGGCGCAAATCATTAATAACAGCTTTACTCCACTCAGCATTTTCTTCATAACGATTCCATTCGCCCAAGCCTTTGGCCATGAATACCGTGATGGCACTATGCGACTCACGCTAAGCGCGTACCCAATTCGCATCAGAGTGTTTGTAGCAAAAACACTGGTGCCAACTGTACTTTCAGTGTTTGCAGTATTGATTGCGATGTTAGGGATTCGCGTTATCTACGTAGCCCGAGTAGCGCTTGGTAGCACAGAACTTGGCACCGAAACTTCACTTCGTCATCTAGCATTCACCATTTTGTGGGGGCTAATTGTGGCCGCGGTTGTGATATTCACCCGCAACATGGCAGCTGGCATTGCTGGGGTAGTGGTGTGGGCAGCGATACTTGAGAACCTAGTTGTTGGATTATTCAGTTCAAAGTGGGAAAAGGTCGGTGACTACCTTCCACTCTTGCAAGGTATGAGTTGGACGCAAAGCGGCGAATCTCGGTCGCTTGCGGTCATTGCAATCACAACGGCTTTGTTGGTAGTGCTTTCTTGCGCAAAGTTCCTCAAACGCGACGCGTAACAAATCTAAACCTAAGCGCTGGATTTTAAAGCGCGGAGTAGTTACTGGTCGTAGATTTCTGAGCGATGTCCGATGCTGATAACCATTACAACTAATTCGTTGTCGATGACTTCGTAAAGGATTCTGTATTTACCAATGCGCACGCGCCATTCAGGCCGGTTCACAAGTTTGCGTGCAGCGGGCGGATAAGGATTTGTACTTAGTAGGTCAATCGCAATTTCAATGCGTTGCCGTTCGCGTTTGGGAATTTTTGATAATGATTTCTTAGCCTGAGGTCGGACGCTAACTTCGTAGTTCATTACCAACCAAGATTGGCTTTAACTTGCTCCCAAGGAATACTTGGACGCGGATCTAGTTTGGCCTCTTCAATAGCCTGAATGTCTTCGATCTCTTCCAACGCATCCATAAGTTGCTCGTACCGTTCAGGGCTAATCAATACCGCAGCTGCTTCACCATGCTTTTGGATGAATACCGCTTCAACAGCGCTTGTTGCGATCGCTTCGCTGAAATTTTCTCGTGCTTCGCTCACGGAATATGTAGTCATGAATAAATTGTACAAAACAAATCAAATTGTGTACAAAACATTTTCAACAATTTTGGCCAGAGCCAGCCGGTGAAATTAAGCGCGGGTCAGTGTTGGAAAGTCTTTCGTTTTCGGCAAAGATAGAACAGTGACTGACATACTTGCAGAACTTGGCTGGCGTAACCTGATTGCGCAACATACTCCTGAACTTCCACAGGAATTAGCCAAAGGTCCGGTCACTTTATATTGCGGCTTCGATCCAACTGCTCCGAGTTTGCATATGGGCAATCTCGCCCAAATCATCACCATGTCTCGCTTCCAACGACTGGGCCATACTCCTATTGCATTGGTCGGGGGAGCCACTGGTTTAATTGGCGATCCATCTGGCAAAAATGCAGAGCGCACACTCAACACTTCAGATGTTGTTGCTAATTGGGTTGAGAAAATTCGCGCACAGCTCGAACCATTCTTTGACTTCACTGGCGCCAATGCATGCATCATGGCGAACAACTACGACTGGACGCATTCAATGGACATGCTCACGTTCTTGCGTGAGATAGGGAAGCACTTCAGTGTGAACCGAATGCTCGACAAAGAGTCTGTTTCTGCGCGTTTAAATGGTGCTGGAATTTCTTACACCGAGTTCAGTTACCAAATTCTGCAGTCGCTAGATTTCCTTGAGTTGTACCGAACTAAAGGCTGCACACTACAAGTTGGCGGCTCTGATCAGTGGGGAAATATCACTGCAGGCACTGACTTAGTGCGTCGCGTTGAGGGTGCAAGTGTTAATGGCCTTACCACGCCGCTTGTTACTAAAGCTGATGGCACAAAGTTCGGTAAAACTGAATCCGGCACTGTGTGGTTAGATCCCGAACTAACTAGTCCGTACGCCTTCCATCAGTTCTGGTTCAATGCTGACGACCGTGATGTCGATACATTGCTGCGTACATTCACGTACCGCACGCAGGTTGAAATCAACGAACTCTTAATCGCAACACAAGAACGTCCCCATGCTCGTGAAGCGCAACGCACGCTTGCTGACGATGTCACAACACTCGTGCATGGCGAGCATCAAACAGCTCAGGCTAAAGCAGCAGCGGCTGCGCTATTCGGCCAGGGTGAAATTCGCGAGCTCGATGCAGCAACTTTGGATGCGGCCATGAGAGAAGCCCCAAACGCAACGATCAGTGCAAGCGCGGGCGAGTATCCATCCGTTGCCGAATTGCTTGCTGCTTGCGAATTAGTGGCCAGCAACAGTGCCGGACGTCGCGCCATCAATGAAGGTGGCGTATCTATTAATAATGTGAAGGTAACTGATGAAGATTATGCAGTTACTGATGAAGACTTCTTGCATGGCAAGTGGTTGGTATTACGCAGGGGTAAGCGCACATTCGGTGGAATCGCTAAAGGTTAAAGCCCTTTATTCGCACAGAAATTTGGCTAAATCTTATACATTTTCGATCATAGAAATATTCAAATCAGAGTTACTCTGAAACTGAAATTTGAAGAGCCAAACTCCCGATTTGCTTTATTAAGTCGGCGTGTCGTAGAGTATGGGAACTACAACCTAACGGACGATAAGTAGCTCGCTACTGAAAGGTCCCGCAGTCAGTACGGTTTCGGATTTGACCGATGCCCTACACATGACTAAGTTAGGAAAGTCGCCTTAAAGCCGGCCCACCAAAATGGGCTACGTTTTATGCGCGTTCGTACCTTGAGAACTCAACAGCGTGCCACAAGTCAATACCAAAACCCCGTCGCGGGATGGGTAACCAAACCGCGCGGTAATTCCTTTGGTAATAACAAAATAAAAAGCATTCAGCTTTTTGTTCTATATTGCCAGTGAACACTCTCTCCAGAGTGTTTCGACTTTAAACGGTCGAACCAAAAACATTAACGGAGAGTTTGATCCTGGCTCAGGACGAACGCTGGCGGCGTGCTTAACACATGCAAGTCGAACGATGAACCAGAGCTTGCTCTGGGGATTAGTGGCGAACGGGTGAGTAACACGTGGGCAACCTGCCCCTAACTCTGGGATAACTCCTCGAAAGAGGTGCTAATACCGGATATGAACTGGGAAGACATCTTCCTGGTTGGAAAGTTTTTCGGTTAGGGATGGGCCCGCGGCCTATCAGCTTGTTGGTGAGGTAAAGGCTCACCAAGGCGACGACGGGTAACCGGCCTGAGAGGGCGACCGGTCACACTGGGACTGAGACACGGCCCAGACTCCTACGGGAGGCAGCAGTGGGGAATATTGCGCAATGGACGAAAGTCTGACGCAGCGACGCCGCGTGAGGGATGAAGGTCTTCGGATTGTAAACCTCTTTCAGCAGGGACGAAGCGAAAGTGACGGTACCTGCAGAAGAAGCACCGGCTAACTACGTGCCAGCAGCCGCGGTAATACGTAGGGTGCAAGCGTTGTCCGGATTTATTGGGCGTAAAGAGCTCGTAGGCGGTTTGACACGTCGGATGTGAAAACTCGGAGCTTAACTCCGAGCCTGCATTCGATACGGTCTAACTAGAGTGTGGTAGGGGAAACTGGAATTCCTGGTGTAGCGGTGAAATGCGCAGATATCAGGAGGAACACCAATGGCGAAGGCAGGTTTCTGGGCCACCACTGACGCTGAGGAGCGAAAGCGTGGGGAGCGAACAGGATTAGATACCCTGGTAGTCCACGCCGTAAACGGTGGGCGCTAGATGTGGGGACTATTCCATGGTCTCTGTGTCGCAGCTAACGCATTAAGCGCCCCGCCTGGGGAGTACGGCCGCAAGGCTAAAACTCAAAGGAATTGACGGGGGCCCGCACAAGCGGCGGAGCATGCGGCTTAATTCGATGCAACGCGAAGAACCTTACCTAGACTTGACATATACGGAAAACATGCAGAGATGTATGGTCCGAAAGGGCCGTATACAGGTGGTGCATGGTTGTCGTCAGCTCGTGTCGTGAGATGTTGGGTTAAGTCCCGCAACGAGCGCAACCCTCGTTCTATGTTGCCAGCGGTTCGGCCGGGGACTCATAGGAGACTGCCGTGGTCAACACGGAGGAAGGTGGGGATGACGTCAAATCATCATGCCCCTTATGTCTAGGGCTGCACGCGTGCTACAATGGCTGGTACAAAGGGCTGCGATACCGCAAGGTGGAGCGAATCCCAAAAAGCCAGTCTCAGTTCGGATTGGGGTCTGCAACTCGACCCCATGAAGTTGGAGTCGCTAGTAATCGCAGATCAGCAATGCTGCGGTGAATACGTTCCCGGGCCTTGTACACACCGCCCGTCACGTCACGAAAGTCGGTAACACCCGAAGCCGGTGGCCTAACCGTAAGGAAGGAGCCGTCGAAGGTGGGATCGGTGATTGGGACGAAGTCGTAACAAGGTAGCCGTACCGGAAGGTGCGGCTGGATCACCTCCTTTCTAAGGAGCATTTGGCACCGCAAGGTGTCCAGAACTTGATTGTTTTCATACGTAAAACACAAGAAGCTCACGGATGGAATATTGACTTGAGAAGTAACAAACACTTCATTAACTAGTACTGCTGCTTGCAGCGTGGAACGATTTCGAAGTGCCAGGAATTTCTAGGCACGTTGTTGGGTCCTGAGGGTGCGAAAGCATCTTCTGGACCGATAAAAACCCATTTAACTTTCTGATTTAACAGGAGTTATATGGGCATCGGCTCGATCCGATGATTTCAGTGGAACTAATGCTTTCCAGTGTTAAGCCCTGAATCATCATCGTGTATCGCCCGTAATTTGAGAACTGCATAGTGGACGCGAGCATCTTATTTTTAAGAGCAATTTTAAGTTAGATCTTTAGTGCCAAGTTAATAAGGGCACATGGTGGATGCCTAGGCATCAAGAACCGATGAAGGACGTATGAGGCTGCGAAAAGCCTCGGGGAGCTGCCAACAGAGCTTTGATCCGAGGATGTCCGAATGGGGAAACCCGGCTGGAGTCATGTCCAGTCACTCTTGCCTGAACACATAGGGCAAGTGGAGGGAACGTGGGGAAGTGAAACATCTCAGTACCCACAGGAAGAGAAATCAACCGAGATTCCGTTAGTAGTGGCGAGCGAAAGCGGAAGAGGCTAAACCATATCAGCGTGATAGTTATCAGACGTTGCTGTTATGGGGTCGCGGGACCAGTTAGAAGTCACTGATATGGCTTCGCAGAGTAAGAAATCATTGTCATAGATGAAGGTTCTGGAAAGGACCGGGAGACAGGGTGAAACCCCCGTAATCGAAATGACATTGACTCTGTACTGTAATCCCAAGTAGCACGGGGCCCGAGAAATCCCGTGTGAATCTGGGGGGACCACCCTCTAAGCCTAAATATTCCTTGATGACCGATAGCGGACAAGTACCGTGAGGGAAAGGTGAAAAGTACCCCGGGAGGGGAGTGAAATAGTACCTGAAACCATGTGCCTACAAGCCGTAGGAGCGTCTTTGATTCTTCGGAATCATCCGTGACTGCGTGCCTTTTGAAGAATGAGCCTGCGAGTTAGTGGTATGTGGCAAGGTTAAACCGACGAGGTGAAGCCGTAGCGAAAGCGAGTCCGAATAGGGCGAATGAGTCGCATGCTCTAGACCCGAAGCGAAGTGATCTATCCATGGGCAGGTTGAAGCGCGGGTAAGACCGCGTGGAGGACCGAACCCACCTAGGTTGAAAACTGGGGGGATGACCTGTGGATAGGGGTGAAAGGCCAATCAAACTTCGTGATAGCTGGTTCTCCCCGAAATGCATTTAGGTGCAGCGTCGCGTGTTTCTTTCCGGAGGTAGAGCTACTGGATGGTTTAGGGGGCCCAACAGCTTACCGACATCAGCCAAACTCCGAATGCCGGAAAGTTAGAGCGCGGCAGTGAGACTGCGGGGGATAAGCTCCGTAGTCGAGAGGGAAACAGCCCAGAACACCGGCTAAGGCCCCCAAGCGTGTGCTAAGTGGGAAAGGATGTGGAGTTGCCCAGACAACCAGGAGGTTGGCTTAGAAGCAGCCACCCTTGAAAGAGTGCGTAATAGCTCACTGGTCAAGTGATTCCGCGCCGACAATGTAGCGGGGCTCAAGCACACCGCCGAAGCCGTGTCATTCATACAATAGCCAGGCCTTCGTGGTCCAGGTGTATGGATGGGTAGGGGAGCGTCGTGTGGCGATTGAAGCAGCGGGGTAACCCAGTTGTGGACGCCACACGAGTGAGAATGCAGGCATGAGTAGCGAATGACGGGTGAGAAACCCGTCCGCCGAATGAACAAGGGTTCCAGGGTCAAGCTAATCTGCCCTGGGTAAGTCGGGACCTAAGGTGAGGCCGACAGGCGTAATCGATGGACAACGGGTTGATATTCCCGTACCGCCGACGACGCGACAATGCCGAATTTAGAGATACTAAGCGCACCAAAGTGTGGAGGCCTTCGGGTCAAAGCATGGAGGTCCGCGACCTGATCTGATAGTAGGCAAGCAATGGGGTGACGCAGGAAGGTAGTCCAACCCGGGCGATGGTTGTCCCGGGGTAAGGCTGTAGGGCGAGTGATAGGCAAATCCGTCACTCATTAAGCCTGAGAGCTGATGCCGAGCCGATTAGGCGAAGTGGATGATCCTATGCTGCCGAGAAAAGCCTCTAGCGAGTGTCGTTGGCGCCCGTACCCCAAACCGACTCAGGTGTTCAGGTAGAGAATACTAAGGCGATCGAGATAACTATGGTTAAGGAACTCGGCAAAATGCCCCCGTAACTTCGGGAGAAGGGGGGCCGCGTTGTGTGTAGGGATTTACTCCCGAAGCGCAGTGCGGCCGCAGAGATTAGGCTGAAGCGACTGTTTACTAAAAACACAGGTCCATGCGAAGTCGCAAGACGATGTATATGGACTGACGCCTGCCCGGTGCTGGAAGGTTAAGAGGACGGGTTAGCCGCAAGGCGAAGCTCAGAATTTAAGCCCCAGTAAACGGCGGTGGTAACTATAACCATCCTAAGGTAGCGAAATTCCTTGTCGGGTAAGTTCCGACCTGCACGAATGGCGTAACGACTTCAGCGCTGTCTCAACCATAGACTCGGCGAAATTGCACTACGAGTAAAGATGCTCGTTACGCGCGGAAAGACGGAAAGACCCCGGGACCTTTACTATAGTTTGGTATTGGTGGTCGATTCGATTTATGTAGGATAGGTGGGAGACTTTGAAGCCGAGACGCCAGTTTCGGTGGAGTCAATCTTGAAATACCACTTTGATCGTATTGGCTGTCTAACCTAGGTCCGTAATCCGGATCAGGGACAGTGCCTGATGGGTAGTTTAACTGGGGCGGTTGCCTCCTAAAATGTAACGGAGGCGCTCAAAGGTTCCCTCAGCCTGGTTGGTAATCAGGTGTCGAGTGCAAGTGCACAAGGGAGCTTGACTGTGAGACCGACAGGTCGAGCAGGGACGAAAGTCGGAACTAGTGATCCGGCGCCGGCAAGTGGAAGCGGCGTCGCTCAACGGATAAAAGGTACCCCGGGGATAACAGGCTGATCTTGCCCGAGAGTCCATATCGACGGCATGGTTTGGCACCTCGATGTCGGCTCGTCGCATCCTGGGGCTGGAGTTGGTCCCAAGGGTTGGGCTGTTCGCCCATTAAAGCGGCACGCGAGCTGGGTTTAGAACGTCGTGAGACAGTTCGGTCCCTATCTTCCGCGCGCGTAAGAGTCTTGAGAAGGGCTGCCCCTAGTACGAGAGGACCGGGGTGGACGAACCTCTGGTGTGCCAGTTGTCCTGCCAAGGGCACGGCTGGTTGGCTACGTTCGGAAGGGATAACCGCTGAAAGCATCTAAGCGGGAAGCCTGCTTCAAGATGAGGACTCTCACTGGGTAACCAGGTAAGACCCCCAGAAGATGACTGGGTTGATAGGCCGGAGGTGGAAGTGCGGTAACGCATGCAGCTGACCGGTACTAATAGGTCGAGGACTTGTCTCTTTTTTCACTTTTGTGAAAAGGGTCTAACTTACGAATTCTTAAAATTTTGATCGCGTCCACTATGCGGTTCCCGAGTTACGGTCGGGAACACAGAACATCTCGAATGTTCGACTGAAAACTCAATAGAGTTTCGGCGACCATGGCGAGGGGGAAACGCCCGGCTCCATTCCGAACCCGGAAGCTAAGCCCCTCAGCGCCGATGGTACTGCACTTGCTAAGGTGTGGGAGAGTAGGACGTCGCCGGACATTTTTTCAAAAGGCCCGCTTCATTGAAGCGGGCCTTTTGCTTTTGTATCAAGGTTTTTAGCGTTTTAGCTGATGGAAAAACACCTGTAATTCGACCTGCAGGAAATTCTTCAGTTTGGTGTTTGGCCAGTGAATAGGTAATACTGAAGACTCATAACTCAACAGCGGTCACTTTTAAATTTTTAGGAGCAGCATTATGCCTGCAGGTAATTCATCGTCGCGTCCATCAGGGCGCCCAAGTGGCCGCGGTAATTCAGCATCAGGTCGACCATCTTCAGGTGGTTCCGGCCGTCCAAGTTCAGGTCGACCATCTTCAGGTGGAACAGGGCGTCCAAGTTCAGGTCGTCCTTCTTCTGGTGGTTCTGGTCGCCCATCAAGTGGCCGTCCAGCTCGTGATGGTGATTCTCGTAGTTTCCGTGATCGTGATGATCGCGCAGGTTCAGGTCGTCCAAGTTCTGGTCGTCCTTCCAGTGGTCGTCCCGCTCGTGATGGTGATAGCCGTGGTGCAGGTCGTCCGTCAAGTGGCCGCCCAAGTTCAGCTCGCCCAGCTCGTGATGGTGAGTCTCGTAGTTTCCGTGATCGTGATGACCGCGCAGGCGCAGGCCGTCCCCGTCGCGATGATGCTCGTCCAAGTCGTGATGGCGATAGTCGTGGATCAGGTCGCCCAAGTTCTGGCCGCCCATCAACAGGTCGTCCCGCTCGTGATGGTGATTCGCGTAGCTTCCGCGATCGTGATGATCGCGCAGGCTCAGGCCGTCCTCGTCGTGATGGCGATAGCCGCGGTGCGGGCCGTCCAAGTTCAGGTCGCCCATCTCGTGAAGGTGATTCCCGTGGTTTCCGTGATCGTGACGATCGTGGTGGCGCTGGCCGTCCACGTCGTGACGATTCGCGCGGTTTCCGTGATCGTGATGATCGCGCAGGCTCAGGCCGTCCACGCCGAGATGACGCTCGGCCATCTCGCGATGGCGATTCCCGCGGTTCAGGTCGTCCAAGTTCTGTCCGTCCATCAACAGGTCGCCCATCTCGCGATGGTGATTCCCGTGGTTTCCGTGATCGTGACGATCGTGGTGGCGCTGGTCGTCCACGTCGTGATGATTCGCGCGGTTTCCGTGATCGCGACGATCGTGACGATCGTTCGCCACGTTCGCGCCGTCCATCAGGTGATGCGCCGATTATTGCCGATCACATTACGGGTGAAGAACTTC
>Ga0214919_10004776_pt1 | contig 19569 bp, 20 predicted proteins | sample LL1503_MetaG_FD_177994 | JGI IMG/M metagenome (GOLD analysis project Ga0214919, IMG submission 177994) | Freshwater microbial communities from Lake Lanier, Atlanta, Georgia, United States - LL-1503 | ecosystem: Environmental > Aquatic > Freshwater > Lake | place: USA: Georgia | collected...
TGAAATCATTGGCGTCGGTGGCCTCATTTATATCCCTGAGATTGCAGACATTGTTGCTCTTATGAAAGTAATTTCCGATCCAGATGCCGGTGCTTCATTAATGCGCCATCTGACAGGACCCCGAATCAATTTAGGTGCATTTGACATCGCTGGTCTTGGAAAATATGCCAAAGATCGCTCACGTGCGCTAAAGACTGGTTCGCGCTATTTAGTGAAGGTAATCGAAGAAGGAAATCCGGATCAAATTGATAGTGAAGACCAGTTTGCGGGTTCAATTATCGATGCACTTGATGAAATAACTAGCGCACCCAAAGCCTACTTCTCTGAAGTTGGTTATCAACGCATGCTTCGTTTTGCAGCTGATTTGCGCAGATTACGTGGACGTGCTGGTGGACAGATAACAGATTTGATTGTTGAGATTGAAGAATATTTAACGATTGAAAGCGAAGTTTCTCTTCGCGATGGTTCACAAACTGGAAGACGAAACCTCGATAGATTCTTAGACGAAGCCTCAAAATATGAACGAGCAGGGGGCAATGCACGCGAATTCCTTGAATGGCTCGATGTTGCATCAAAGGAGGAAGGTGGATTAAAAATTGGTGCACCTGATGTGCGAAGTGATGTTGTGCAAATTCTCACCGTACACATGGCAAAAGGCGCTGAATGGAACGTTGTCGCAATTCCGGGACTTGCAACGCGTAGTTTTCCTTCTGAGAGTTCAAAAAGTCCAGAAAATTGGCTGACAAATGAAGCCTTCATACCTTTTCCCTTGCGCGGAGATCGCCATGAGCTTCCACGCATCAGTTTTACTGGAATGACGGAGAAGAAACAAGCCGAAGATGCAATTGATGCATTTTCTAGAGAATGCAGGCACCGTATCAAGCGCCGTGAAGAGATTCGACTTGCTTATGTTGCTGTTACTCGTGCAAAAACACATTTAATCTGCACAACTTCAGTGTGGCGTTCAGGAAAAGATCCAGTTCCACCAAGTGATGTCTACACCTGGATTCATGGGGTTGCACTTGAAGAGAATGGAAAAATCCTCAGTGAAATTGATACCCCACCCAAAGGTGTCAAAAATCCTGGAGAAATTGAGAGTCAGGAATGGCCATACGACCGACTAGGTGATCGACGCGAACAATTTGAAAAAGAGATTGCAATTGTCCAATCTGCCGATGCGCATGCACTTGGCGCGAGTGATGATGAAGAGATTGCATCATGGATCTCAGATGCACAAGCACTCATCGCTGAAATCGGTGAAAAATCTAATTCGGAGCTCACAGTCTTATTGCCTACGAAACTTTCAACTTCAGCACTCGTTGCACTGCATGCAAATCCTGAGGAATTAGCACTCAATATTCGCCGCCCAATGCCACGCGGGCAAGATCAATATTCACGCCGTGGTACCGCATTCCACTTATGGGTTGAAAAACAATTTAGTGAAGCGCCAACACTAATGGGCGATGACTACATGGATTATCTAGATCCACTCGATGATGATTCAAAGCTAGAAGACCTCAAAAAGGCGTGGCTCGCTAGCCATTGGGCAACAAAGGTCCCAACTAATGTGGAAGTTCCATTCGAAACAGTTGTTTCAGGAGTTTTGATTCGTGGTCGTATCGATGCGATTTATCGCGATGGCGATGGATACATAGTCGTTGACTGGAAGACAGGCTCTACTGAACTTGGAGAATCTGCAGCTGTGCAGTTAGCAATGTATCGCTTGGCGTGGGCAGAGTTGAGCGGTACAGATATTTCAAAGGTCAAAGCAGCATTCCATTATGTTCCAACGGGTAGAGATCACAGTCCTGCAAATCTTATGAGTCAGGAAGAACTGATTGCTCTAATTTCACGTATTGATTCTGATGCTGACAGGTAAGTGATCACTTACACCTGTAACACTTGTCGGTAGAACTTCAATCTGATTTGCATCCAAAGTATTAGAGAGAATGTAATCGAATTGAACCTTGGCACCCCATGATGGATAACTCTTTTGAGTGATTAGTGAGTTCCAACCAGAGAAATTCTTAGGAAGATTTAAATCTCCGATAATTAGAACCTTGTATTTTCCATCTTGACTCAATGTATGGGCCCATCGCTTTACTTTGCCAAGTTGATAAAGATTTACAAATGGCACAAAAGATAGATGTGTATTGATAACAATCCATCCATTATCTAAATGGGCAGCCAGTGCAACGCGTTCTTCATCATTGACATAAATCGCTCTTACACCCTTTTCAGCAGGGATAAGAAGTGGAAGACCTACTACTGATCTACCAAGTTCTAATCGTTCCCACTTGATAACAGGAATTCGTGAAACTATCCCAATTCCATAACTACCAACCGTATTTACGCTTCCATTAGAAATAATTCTTTCATCAGAATTATTGAGATGGCGACGCACTTCACCGGGTGTTCCAATGACAGATGGTGCAAAAGCCCAATACGTTGCGCCTAAAGATTGCGCTGCAATCTGCATCTGCGACTCATTGCCAGAGCGCGCAAGATGGTGATCCACTTCTTGAAAGCCAGCCACATCGATTCCAAGGCGCTCGAGGGCATCGCCAAAATTGCCACTTCCTGATGGCGGAATAGGCATTGCATGCAAGATATTCCACGAGGTTACGAGCATGGGTAGAGGTTAGTAGTGTTGCCCCCCATGAGCGCGTTAAAGAACCTTGTCAGCGAAATCGACCGCGCCAGCGAACTGCGCACATCGCAAAGCGAGCTCGATGCACATTGGGCCAAAGCAAAGATCATGCACATTGTCGATGCACGCCTTGCTGTTGCGGGCAGCGAACTCCATTTATTGAATAGCAGCGACGTAAGTGCGCTTATTGCTTCAGGAAAATTCTTAGAAGGTGAGCGCTATTTTCTTGGGCTAGACCGCGCAGATGGAACGTCGTATTTTGCGTGGCATACCGCGTGGACAAATGAGCCAGGTAGTGATGAAGAGAAATATTCTGGTTTTGAAAGCCTTCGCGAGATTGGTGCAACACTTAGTCCAAAATTTCTCTCACTCGCATTTCACGCAATCGGATTAGCTAATTGGCATGAAGTCCATCCTCGATGCTCACGCTGCGGTGCACCAACAATTGTTGGTCTGGGCGGCTCTGTCCGTATTTGCACAGAAGATGAAAGCCAGCATCACCCACGTACAGATTCTGCCGTGATTGTTTTAGTAAAAGATAAAGATGATCGTTTATTGCTTGGTCATAATCCAATGTGGCCAGAGAAGAGATTTTCTAACTTTGCCGGATTTTTAGAACCAGGTGAAACATTCGAGCAATGCGTGGCCCGCGAAGTATTGGAAGAATCCGGAATTACTGTTGATGAAATTTCTTATATGACTTCACAACCGTGGCCATTTCCAGCATCCATCATGATTGCTTTCTCCGCTGTTACAAATAAGCCAGAAGAGGCTAAAGGTGATGGTGTCGAGATCGCAGAAGTACGTTGGTTCTCTCGCGATGAGATGAAGGATGCGATCAAGTCTGGTGAGTTATTACTACCTCCTTCAATTAGCGTTGCACGTCGCATGATCGAATCTTGGTATGGAGCGCAAAGCGGGCGCAAGCTAACAGATTTAGTAGGCGGCGAGAGCTGGCGTCCGTAATGTCAGAATTTGAAACGGGAAATAGCCAAAGCGATCTTCGCGCAGAAGAAATACTTGCAGCACTCGATAATGAACAACGCGCTGTAGCACTTGCAACACGTGGACCAGTCTGCGTAATTGCAGGAGCAGGTACTGGAAAAACACGCGCAATCACACACCGAATTGCATATGGCGCAGCAATTGGAGTTATGGATCCACATAAAGTTTTGGCACTTACCTTCACAGCGCGTGCTGCGGGAGAAATGCGCATGCGCCTTCGTTCGCTCGGTGTTCCAACTGTTGCAGCGCGCACGATTCACTCGGCAGCACTAAAGCAATTGCTCTACTTCTGGCCTCAGGTATTTGGTGGAAGAACCCCAGATTTACTCACATCTAAGTCAGGCTTTCTTGGCGAAGCTATAAAGCGAGCAGATTTATCGAGTGCAATCTCTGTAACGTCTCGAGATATGTTGCGCGATATTTCATCTGAGATTGAATGGGCGAAGACGCAAGAGATTGGTCCAAGTGATTACTTAGCCGAATCATCAAAGCGCATCAATAAACCTCGAATTAATGCTGAGCAGATTGCAAAGGTTTATTCCTCATACATGAGCATTCTCAAACAAGAGCATGCAATGGATTTCGAAGATGTTCTATTACTTACAACGGCCATGATTGAAGAAGAGCGTGAAGTTCGCGAACGCGTGCAAGATCAGTACCGATTCTTCACAGTAGATGAGTATCAGGATATTTCTCCTCTGCAACAACGCCTTATCAATGCATGGCTTGGAAATCGAAAAGAACTATGCGTTGTCGGAGATCCTGCTCAAACTATTTATTCATTTGCTGGTGCGACACCAGTCTTCCTCAATAGTTTTACGCAACGCTTTCCTGAAGCAGAAGTAATTCGCCTCACCACGGGTTATCGCTCGACTCCTGAAATTGTCTTCACTGCCAATGCAATTTTGCGCAGTGCTGAAATGGGGCAAGAACTCGTTGCTATCAACTCACATGGTGATAAACCAGAAGTAAACGCTTATAAGGACGAGGCAGCCGAAGTTGCTGGCGTCGTTGCATCCATTACCCAATTGATGAGTGAGGGAACGCCAGCCCAAGAGATTGCAGTACTAGCGCGCACCAATAGCCAACTCAATGCAATTGAAAAAGCAATGAATGTTTCGAAGATTCCATATCAAGTGCGCAATAGTGATCGCTTCTTTGACCGCCCTGATGTAAAAGAGTTTTTACGCGTTGTTCGAAACGCCTCCGTTATTCCAACAGAGGGTGTGAATTGGCTCGATGAATTGCGCACATTGGCTCAACCATTTCTCACCGGTGCAAGCATTGATGGAATAGCAGCGCTGCTTCATTTAGGTCGTGAAGTTGATGCAGATAGCGGTTTTTCACCAAAAACATTGCGTGGATATTTACGCGAAGTAGAAGATCGCGTTCAACAAAATAATCCACCAACAATGCCCGTTACAACACTTGCAACATTGCATGCTGCTAAAGGTTTGGAATGGGAACGCGTATTTCTCATCGGTGTAAGTGAGGGCTTATTACCCCTTGAAAATGGCGCTATAGGCGCAGATCAGGCCACTATTGATGAAGAGCGCCGTCTGTTCTATGTTGGAATCACACGCGCTAAACAAGATTTACATTTGAGTTATCGCCAAAGCCCCAGCCGTTTCTTGCGTGAAGCTGGCCTAATTTCTTAGTTACTCCTGCGTATTCGTGTGTAAATAATTGATTTGCACGAACCTCTATCCATGCTTTACCCTTACAGCTCCACTACACAGTGGATATGAGTCAAAGGAGTCGGATCGTGCGTAACAACACTTCCGTAACAGCAAACGCAATGCGTTCTGCTGTAATTCCGTCTGCTCATAAGCATTACACATGGCCTACCGCATCAAAGCCAGCGTTTTACGCCGCTTTTTATGCAGTGGATTCAGCCACTTGGAGTTCTTCTCGATAATACGAAAAGAACTAGAAGCCAAGGGCCTCGAATCCACAAAGGATTCGGGCCCTTTTTGTTTACCCCGATAACCCACAAACAAAAAGAAAGAACTAGAGAGAAGAAAGAAGGTGAGAACGATGAGCGTTCTCTTCAGCGAACTACTAATGCCAGGTTGGGCCGAGAGCGGCGAAAAGATTGGTCTTGGAGATGTCACAGGTACATATGACAGCGCCATCGCCTTTACCTTGCCATGCCACAGTGCAGATCCTGAACTCTTCTTCTCCGAAGATGAAATTAAAGTTGCAGAAGCAAAGTCTCTCTGCGGTGGTTGTCCAGTGCGCAAGCAGTGTCTTGAAGGCGCTCTCTCACGTCAAGAACCAGTTGGCGTATGGGGTGGCGAACTATTTGAAGATGGCAAAGTCATTGCACGCAAGCGCAAAGCTGGCCGCCCTCGCATAGATCAGGTTGCAACTGCTGTAGTACTTGAAAGCGTTTCCTCTATTGAATTAGAGAGCGAACGCGAAGAGAGCGCTGCATAAGAAGTAACTGCAGATGCTTCATTTTTGGTGGTTCGTAGCAATGGCTGTGAAACAGAATGATACTTATCCGGTGACCCAATTACCGAGCATGACCAACAAGTCTTTCAGCCATGCAAGGAGCAAGTTCTGATTGCTTTCCTCGATTGCGGCAGTTATTTGGGCTTTGGACTTTGGTGAATCAAATGTTATTTTTTCAACAGTTGGAATACCAAAATCTGAAAGAACGTACTGATAAACGTATAGTTCTGCACCAGTTTTGTCGTCAATTACGGGAGTAAATTTCAATTCTCCGTTGATAAAGTCTCCAGGTTCAAATGTAACCATCTGGGACTTTACAGTCGTTCTTAGAGTCGTGACAGAAGTTCCATCTTCGAAGATTTCAACTCTTTCAACTGGTACGGGAAACTTCGAAGACCCTTGAGTAAATACTTTTGCTTCACTGTTGTAATGGACTGCTTGAGGTGAATCAGGATCAGGTCCACCGTAGTAACCTCCTTGAGATTGATGCGTTACTGGATCAGCAGGGACTTGTAGAACTACTTTCATTCCAGCGAATTCGCCTGAACCGCAAACTGATGGTTGGCAAACAATTATGTTGGTAACAAGACCACTGTCATTCACCACTGCCCATGTTTGGCATGGGTCTTCAGCAGTACATGGGGCTGAATCAGCAATAGCTGCATTCAAGGGAAACAAAGAAAGAGATATTAGTGCAATGGCAGTTATGGCAATTTTTTTCATATCCTCATTATGCTCCGAAACTTGCTGCAGGGCTAGATAAAAGCCAGCGCTAATGAAGGAATGTTTCGAAAAGAGCGATTAGTTTGCAACCGAACATCAAGAGAGCGCTGCTTAGCTTGCAAACAAGTTCAAATTTGCAAGCGATGGCCACAACGCGAAGAGAATTGAGATCGGCAGGATAAGAAATACAACGGGAATCATCATTGAGATTTCCGCTTTACCTGCTGCACTCAAGACTCTATTGCGCTGAACGGAACGGGCTTCACTTGCATGACGAGTAAGGACTTCAACAAGTGGTGCACCGCGCAAGGTTGCAGTAACTAAGGCATCAACGAAGCGTCGGATGAGAACTGATTTGATACGACGGCCCATTGAATCGAGTGCTTCATGAAGGGAAGTGCCATTACGAACATCGGTGACTACACGTTCAAATTCCTGAGGAAGTTGGCCAGTAGCGCTCTGAGAAATACGCATGATTGCACTAAGTGGGGTTTCACCAGCAGATATTGCGAGAGTAAGCATCTCTATGACAGCTGGAAATTCTGATTCAAGGCTTGAGCGATATTTCTTCACTTGGCTTGTTAGTTCGCGATCGATATAGACGTACATAGTTATAGTAATAAGTAGTGAAAGAATGATTGAAAGCGCGAAACCCTTTCCTAAAAATAGAAATAGAAAGATTGAAAAGACTGCAGATCCCGTGCAATAAAGTGCTTGTCGAATTCGAAAGTTCTCATAATCCCTTTTGCCCATCTTCCCGAGCTCTTGAAGACGTAAGCGAACGCCACTTCTATCGTGCGTTCTACTTGCATACTTGGATGCACTCGTTTGGAGATCAGAAGAAGTATGAACGCCGCTATTACCCCGAGCAATCAAATAGGCACCGGGGATTACGAAGACAAGCGCTGCGCAGATAATCGTGAGAGTCATTTGAATACCCGTGGAGTTTGGGGGAGTTGACCCAATTTATTCATCCAAAGATAGGCAATTGCTGTCATAACTAATCCACTCGCAAGAATGAGGATGCCGGTAGGTGTTGCATATGCAGCCGCAGTTGTTGGTTGTGTTGAAAGTAGAAGTAAAAGAAGCCACGGAGCAGCAGCTGATAAGTGTGCAGAATTCTTGATCCATCCATGTTTGACTTCAATTTCGCGACGTAGAACTAAATCTTGACGAAGGAAATCACCTAGCGTGCGAAGAATTTGAAGAAGCTCACTGCCCCCTAATTCTTTTGCAATAAGAAGTGCTTCAAATATTTGATCACTTGAATGATGAGAGAACTCTGACTTGAGTTTTGTGAGAGCAATGGTGAAATCTCCACTTCTGTATAACTCGTTACGAAAGGTGGAAAAAGTGGGTCTAAGAATTTCTGGGCCTCGCAAGGCAAGTCCAGAAAGAGATTCAGTAAGAGATAAGCCAGATGAGATGCCTGACATCAAATGATCGATAACTTCTGGCCAAGCCTCAATGAGTTCTGACTCATTCTTTACTCTTCTGCTTCGAAGAATTGACCATGTAATAGCTCCACCAAGAATTGCAAAAGCGCTAGCAATAATTATGGAATGAGTGAGTAGGAATACGAGAGAAAATGTTGATAGGGATGAAGCGAGTGAAGTGATAGTGAGCTTTTGCGAATCTTTCACTTGTGCCACCACGTAGCGATTGGTGCACCAATCTGTGCAAATTTTTCGGGGTGTGGGAGTGAGCCCAAGCCCGCTTCGTACTCCTTGCCATTCCAAATCCACAGACGTTCTATTTCTGCTCTATCGTTTTCATATCGGCCAGTGAGCGCACATATTTCTTGCACGCGGCGCATTCCTGTTGAGTCAAGGCTTACATGAACGATGAGATCAATAGCAGAGGCAACTGTTGGAGCAATAAATTTATGTGAAATATTTTCACCAGCGAGTAAAGGTAGTGTCTGTAACTTAGTAATAGCATCTCGTGGAGAATTCGCATGCAAAGTCCCCATTCCGGGGAGCCCAGAGTTGAGTGCAATCAATAAGTCGAGGGCTTCAGCCTCGCGAACTTCACCAACAACGATGCGCGATGGACGCATACGCAGCGCTTCCTTGATAAGTCTGCGAAGTGGAATTTCACCATCCCCTTGCAAATTGGCACTTCGTGTTTGCATCTGTACAACATCAGGTAATTGCGGATTTAGTTCAAAGACTTCTTCAATTGTCACGAGTCGTTCCGTGAGTGGAATCGCACCAGTAAGAGCGTTGAGCAATGTTGTTTTTCCAGATTGAGTTCCGCCGCTGACCAATATGTTGAGGCCAGCCTGAACGCAATATTTGAGTGTTGTTGCAATAGAAGGCGTCATAACGCCAAGGTTTGCTAATTCATCAACAGATAAATGGCGCAACAAATGTTTGCGAATATTTACCGCCCAATGTGCGGCAGTAATTTCTGGTATTGCGACATGCAGGCGGCTGCCATCAGGTAAGCGAGCATCGACAAATGGATGAGATAAATCTAAACGTCGCCCACTCCACATCAGTGCGCGTTCCACAATATTTCGTACTTCATCGGATGAGAGCAATAAATTCGTGAGTTCACTTCTTCCAGCGCGTGCAATAAATATTCTTTCGGGAGAGTTAATCCAAATTTCTTCAATAGTTGGATCGGTCATGAAGGGTGCTAGTGGACCAAAAGTTATATCGAGGTCAAGATTCATGCATGGAAGGTAAAGCCGGCACTGACAAGGTGCGCCTATCTCAGGCGCTTAGGTGGATAAAGGGGTCTTATCTAGCCGATTGAGTAGTTCGAGTGAGCTTTCTTTAGCCTGATGCTCAATTATTGAAGTTGAGAGAATTGCCATGGCGCTTTCACTTGAATTGTGTGCTCGTACGATTCTGGAGAGTACAACTGCAGCATTGAATTCAGGCTCGGGTACGAGGATTACATATTCATTCTCTGCCATCCTGGCAACACATTCATTCTTTCGTGTCAGTGAACTTAGTAAGTGAGAAAAATTGATTGCCTCAAAGTCTTGCTCGCTAGTGTTTTTTATGTGGAGCACGCATCTAATTATTGTGAAGGTACTGTAGCTTCTCTCGCTCAGTGCTATTTGACGATCCAATTCTTCATAGAAATAGGGTGGCGAAAAAAGCTGTGTCAACGAGTCATGGATTCCATCGTGGGAAAAAGTCATGAAGCCACTGATAATCTTCGCTTCATGACAAGAGATTCTGCCAAGCAAGCACGTGGCCGGGCTATGGTGTCAGCCCTACTTTATGTAGAGGTTGCAATCATTGCAGCGCTAGCAATGTGGCTTGTAGGACTCACAATTATTTCTGGAACTCAAGACCCGCTGCCACTAATCGGCGTTCTTCTATTCGCACTTGTAGGCGCTGGTGGTTTAGCTGCATGTGCGCGTGGATATAGAAATAAGAAGAATTTTGGTCGTGCACCAACAGTGCTTGCTAATTTGATTGCTATCGGTGTTGCGAAATATCAATTCGATGCAGGACTTTGGTTTACGGCAGTACCAATAGTTATTTTGGCAGTTGCAACACTCTATTTTGCTTTGACAACAATTCCAGAATAATTACCAAGGAACAATATTTCTATCTTCCCAAAGTACTCCTGTTGTATCTCCTGGTTGAAAATCTCTCGTTGCTAGCCAGATTGCGCATTCAGCACCTTCTGCAACTGTGCGTGGTGCATCGGGGCCGCCCATATCTGTCTGTGTGTGATTAGGACAAACGGCATCAACGAGTAATCCACGTGCACCTAATCCAGTTTCATGTGCAAGATTTCTAACAAATGCATTTACTCCCGCTTTACTAATTCGATATGGTGCAAGCCCACCGGCATTGCCAGGACCTGACATTCGTCCCAAACATGCGCTAAAGACAATAATTCTTCCATTGCGCACTTCAGCCATTGCAGGTGCAATTGCGTTAGTGATTGTGAAAACAGAATCGAGATTTATGGAGAGAACTCTGCGCCATTCTTCATCAGTTGTGCGCAAAGTCTTTGACATTTTTTCACTCATAACACCGTGCGCTAGTACTAATACATTCGGAGTTGGTAATTGCGAACTTATCTGATTCGCAGTCTCGCGAGTTGCTGATATGTCGGCTAGATCAACTGGAAAAAGCGTGACGTTGATACCTGGAAATAGATTTGATATTTTGCTTGCTGCACTATCTAGGCGATCTTTATCTTTTGCAATCAGAGCAAGGTCAAAGCCCTGTGCACCAAGGGCTTGAGCCACTTCAAAGCCCAAGCCTCGACTGCCCCCTGAGATAACGGCTAATTGCCTCTGTGATTCCATGGGCAAACTCTGCCCTGATGTGCTCAATCTCGCCTGTTGGAGGTTGGCTGGAATTTATCTGCATGCGTATGTGCGAGATAGGCTAGGCATTGTTACAACGAGATTTGAGTTAGAACTGAAGGAGGGCCAGTGTCGGCATCAGATTCCAACCCACACGTAAATTCAATTGTAGGCAATGTGGTTGGTAGCGACGCAGCTAAAGAGTTTGGCGCTAATGAATGGCTCGTTGATGAAATGTATGAAAGATTTTTGGTAGATCCACAATCAGTTGATAAAGCATGGTGGGATTTTTTCTCTGACTTCACGCCTGCTCCGGGAGGATCTGGTTCAACACCAAAACCAAATGCACCTCGTGCTGGAACTCCTCCTATTCCTAAGTCTGTGCAAAAAGCCGCGCCAGTTGCCACGCCGACACCGGTTGCTCCAGTATCTGCGCCGATTACTCCCGCAGTCGCTGCACCAGTTGCACCTGCTGTTGTTACACCCGTTGCCCCAGTTGTTGCATCACAACCTGTTGTGCGCGAAGTAAAACAAGGGCCAGCAACTCCAGCAGATCCAGTTGTAAAGCCAGTTCCGGTATTAGTAACACCGAGTGCGTCAACTCTCGAACCAATTCGTGGAGTATCAGCACGTGTTGTACAAAGTATGGAAGCATCACTGAGCGTTCCAACTGCAACAAGTGTTCGCGCGATTCCTGCAAAACTAATGATTGATAATCGAATTGTCATCAATAATCACTTGAAGCGCGCACGTGGTGGAAAAGTTTCTTTCACTCACATCATTGGTTATGCGATGATCAAGGCGTTGCGATTGATGCCAGAGATGAATGCATACTTTGGTGAACTAGATGGAAAGCCAGCAGTTGGCCACCCAGAACATATAAATCTTGGAATCGCCATTGATTTAGCTAAAGCCGATGGATCACGTCAACTATTAGTGCCATCAATCAAGGGCTGCGAAGAATTAGATTTTGCTCAATTCTGGAGCGCCTATGAAGATGTAGTTCGTAAGGCGCGTAATGGAAACCTCGCAGTTGAAGATTTTGCAGGGACAACTGTTTCACTTACAAACCCAGGCACAATCGGAACTGTTCACTCAGTTCCACGCCTTGTGCAAGGCCAGGGGCTCATCGTTGGTGTTGGAGCCTTGGATTACCCAGCAGAATTTCAAGGAGCAAGTGAAGAAACCCTTGCCCGTCTAGCAATTAGTAAAGTTGTTACTCTTACAAGTACGTATGATCACCGCGTTATTCAAGGCGCGCAATCTGGAGATTATTTGCGTCGAGTGCACGAAATTCTTCTCGGTGGTGAAAACTTCTACGATGAAATCTTTGCGGCACTTCGTATTCCTTACGTTCCAATACGTTGGGCTCAAGATTTCGATTTCTCTAAAGATGATGAGATTAGTAAGACAGCGCGCGTTCAACAGCTAATCGCGGCGTATCGCAAACACGGTCATTTGATGGCCGATATTGATCCATTGGAATATCGCCAACGAATTCACCCAGATCTTGATGTCGTAACTCATGGTCTTACTTTGTGGGATCTTGATCGCGAATTTGCTACTGGTGGATTTGGTGGCAAGAAGTTTATGAAACTTCGTGACATCTTGGGAATTTTACGTAATTCATATTGCCGCACTATTGGTGTGGAATACATGTATATTGAAAAACCTGAAGAACGTGCTTGGATTCAAGAGCATGTAGAAGTTGGTGCTCCACAGTTCCCTCGCGAAGAGCAACTTCGTATATTGCGAGAGCTCAATAGCGCAGAAGCTTTCGAATCATTCTTACAAACAAAATTTGTGGGACAAAAGCGCTTCTCACTAGAGGGCGGCGAATCCGTTATTCCAATTTTGGATGCAGTTATTTCTAGCGCAGCTGATCGCGGACTCGATGAAGTGTGTATTGGAATGCCACACCGTGGTCGCCTTAATGTTTTAGCAAATATTGCTGGAAAGTCCCACGGACAAATCTTCCAAGAGTTTGAAGGTCACTACACAGAGAACCAAGTTCAGGGCAGCGGTGACGTGAAGTATCACTTAGGTACTGAAGGTGTATTCACTGCCGAATCAGGAGCAACAACAAAGATATATTTAGCAGCAAATCCATCTCACTTAGAGGCAGCAAATCCAGTACTAGAAGGCATCGTTCGCGCAAAGCAAGACAAGCTCAATATTAAGAATGCCTATTCTGTAATGCCTATTTTGCTACACGGAGATGCAGCATTTGCCGGTCAAGGCGTTGTGGCAGAAACTCTCCAACTTTCGCAACTAGCGGGATATCGCACAGGTGGAACTGTTCACATTGTTATCAATAACCAAGTTGGATTTACTACGTCACCACATGCATCACGTACTGCAACTTATTCAACTGATATTGCTAAGTTGATTCAAGCACCTGTTTTCCATGTCAACGGTGATGATCCAGAAGCGTGTGTACGCGTTGCTCGCTTAGCCTTTGAATATCGTCAAGCATTCAATAAAGATGTTGTTATTGACATGGTTTGCTATCGCCGTCGTGGACACAATGAAGGTGACGAGCCAAGTTTCACACAACCACTTATGTATAAGTTGATTGATGCAAAGCGTTCAACTCGAAAGCTTTACACAGAAGCACTTATTGGTCGCGGAGATATATCTGTTGACGAAGCTGAAGAAGTTTTGCGCGATTATCAATCCAAACTCGAAGCAGTCTTTGAAGCAGTTCATAATCACGTTCCGGATACTGATCCAAACTTCAAGGTTCCAGTTGCACCAAATGCAGATCGCATTGATACAAGCATTCCTGAAACAACGGCGCGAGCAATTGCTGCGACTCAGTTAGCAATTCCTGAAGGATTCAATGTTCATCCAAAACTTCTCCCACAATTAGCCAAGCGCGTTGAATCACTCAATGATGCAACGATTGATTGGTCGATGGGTGAAACTCTTGCCTTCGGTTCAATCTTGCTTGATGGTCATCCAATTCGTTTAGCTGGCCAAGATTCACGTCGTGGAACATTTAGCAGTCGCCACGCAGTTGTTATCGATAAAGAAAATGGCAATGAGTGGACACCACTACGTGGCTTGATTAGCGATGAGAATCAATTTTTCGCAATAGATTCTCTCCTTAGTGAATATGCTGCAATGGGCTTTGAGTACGGTTACAGCGTTGTTCGAGAAGACGCACTAGTTTTATGGGAAGGCCAGTTTGGTGATTTTGCCAATGGAGCACAGACGATTATTGATGAATTCATCTCTTCTGCACTTCAAAAGTGGGGTGAGCGTTCTTCATTAGTTCTTCTATTGCCGCACGGATATGAAGGTCAAGGACCAGATCACTCTTCTGCACGAATTGAGCGCTATTTAGCGCTATGCGCGGAGCAGAATATGACTGTTGCACAACCATCTAATCCTGCTTCATATTTCCACTTATTACGTTGGCACATTAAGAATCCAACACGTAGACCAATGATTGTCTTCACACCAAAATCGATGTTGCGACTTCGCGCCGCTGCTTCTGCGATTACCGATTTCACGAGCGGACATTTCCAACCACTTATCTCTGATCCTAAAGTTACAAATGCAACACGACTCATTTTCTGTTCTGGAAAGATTTATCACGACCTCGTTGCAGAGCGTGAAAAACTAGGAGAGAACACAACAGCAATTGTTCGCTTAGAACTTCTTTATCCACTGCCTGCCGCAGAGATGGCCGCAGAGGCTGCAAAGCATCCGAATGCAAATCTATTGTGGGTTCAAGATGAACCTGCAAACCAAGGTGCATGGCCATTTGTTGCACTACGTACTGCTGAACAATTTGGCGGTGAAGGTTTCGGTGGACGTAATCTTCGTCGAGTTTCACGTCGTGCTACCGCTGCTCCTGCTACTGGTAATCATCACTTGCATGAGGAAGAACAGAAAGCACTTCTCATGGAAGCATTTACTCGCTAAATTATTTTTTGCTCCTCCAGTATCGAAAAAGCACTTTCGCACGAATCTCATGTGGAGAAATCCAACCCCACTGGCGAGAATCTGTACTCTCTGTTGAATCACCTTCCACCCAATAACGGCCGCTATGAAATTTTTGAATCCGTTTTACAAGGTAAATTCCAGGGCGCTCTTCTCGTTCAATAACAACAATTGCGCCACGTTCAAGAGATGCGCTTTGGCCATGTAGCCACCGCACAAATAGCCAGTCACCATCGCTAAATGTAGGCTGCATGGATTGGCCGCTCACACCGACTGTGCCGAATTTGCTCATAGGCGGTAGTCTCGCATCTGTAGGTAAAAATTTGTATTGATAAAGATTGAAATAGGAGAGGCACAGACTATGTTTTCACCAAAGATAACCGTTCACGCACACTGCGATCTTCCATGTGGCGTTTATGACCCAGCACAAGCACGTATCGAAGCTCTATCTGTGAAGGCATGCATGGAAAAATATGCAGCTAATGCAGATGCAGACTTTCGCTCACGCTCTGTAGCAATCAAAGAAGAGCGCTCACATCAAGTAAAAGAACACCTCTGGGTGCTCTGGACTGATTATTTCAAGCCAAATCACTTTGAGGCGTATCCACAACTTCACACACTATTCAATGAAGCAACAAAACTTGCAGGAGCTGCTGGAACAAAGGGCACTCAGGATGTTGCTGTTGCAGATAAGTTAATCTCAAAGATTGATGAGATTGCTGAAATTTTCTGGGCAACTAAGAAATAAGGTTTTGCGCGGCAGTGCGAGCGAGGAAAGATACTCGCTCCACTGTCGTTCTTTTTAATATGGCTGTTGCAATCTGACGCTCACCTTCAAAGACATCGCATTCAAAAGCTAAATTACGTCCTTCAACTTCTATGCAACGAGCATTCCCACGAAGTTCAGCGCCAATAATTGCTGAATTAATTGAAGTAAATTCCACACTCACGAAATTAGTAGTCTCACCTGGTTCCAAGTAATCAGAGATCGCAATTACTGCAGCATGTTCCATAATGTTGAGAAGGTGTGATTGGGCAACTATTGGTAAATCTCCGATACCCATAGCAAGTGCGGTATCTCCTGGTCGTACAGTCATTACTGCAAAACCAACTGCGCCTATTACATCCTCAGCAGGCTGCATAATGAATTAGTTCTGCCCGTCATCGAAGCGAATCTCTTGCGTGTGCTCAATGGTTGTTTCTCGGTGTTCGATATTTCCGAACTCATCTATTTCAATTGAGATTTCTGTCATTTTGAATTCAGTCACAACTTCAGAGGCGAACTGGCCCATCATTTGTGATTGGAGCTGTAGATGAATCTGATCATGTAATTCTTGAGGAGCGCTCTCACAACATGTACGGCGCAAGACATCTTGCAAAAGCGTGCGCATTGCTTGCTCGTGCTCTAGCTCAGCTTGGCAATTTGAGCAGGTAGTCATATGTGAAGCAATAGCTTGTCCGCGAGGCTCGGTCGAAATGTCGCCATCGATGAAAATCACAATTGAATCCAATATTTCAGTACAAGGAATCTCTTGAAATATCATTTTTTGCCCCCCTCTGTTGGAGAGTTCTTTTTAGACTCAGTGTCATAACCCAGTTCTTTTGCATATTCAGTTAGGCGCTCACGCAGTTGTTTTCTGCCACGATGTAAGCGCGACATGATTGTTCCTGCAGGCGCACCAACAATTTCTGCAATTTCTTTATATGAAAAGCCTTCTACATCAGCTAAATACACAGCAATACGAAACTCTTCAGGGATATCAAGAAGTGCTCGCTTGATATCACTATCAGGCAGATTCTCCAGAGCTTCTACTTCTGCAGATTTTCCTTGATCACTTGTATGTGACGCAGATTTGAATAAATCAGAATCATCGACTTCACTAGATGTGAGTTGAGGGCGACGTTGATCCTTGCGGTATGTATTTATAAAGGTAGTTGTTAGAACTCGATAGAGCCACGCTTTTAGATTCGTACCTGGTTCAAATTGGTGAAAAGATGCAAACGCTTTCAAATATGTATCTTGAACTAAATCTTTTGCATCATCAGGATTCTTTGTATACCTAAGTGCTGCCGCATAGAGTTGATTTGTATAGGCAAGGGCATCTCGCTCGAAGCGGATAGTGCGTTCCGTCGAGCTCTCCTTGACTAAATCTGTCGATGTCATTGCGGCTAGATTATCGCTAAAAGAGGGTTTCTGGCTCGCCGAGAGTTATTGCACGCGTCAATTTTTCCCCCGTATTTGCCACAGAATTTACGTCACTCGATACTGGTCGCGCTACCAAGTTGGCATCTGGTTTCTCTAAAGCCATGAGATTGTGCAAAGTAGGAATATCTCGCTCTTGTGGATTGAGCCATGCATCCCAGCGATCTCGAGGCATCATTACAGGCATTCGACTATGAATAGTTGCTAACTCACCTACCGCTTCTCGTGTGATTACAGATGCGCTTTCAATTGTTATGCCTTCAGGGCTTTGCCAAGAACTCCAAATACCTGCGATAGAAAGTTGTTTTCCATTTTCCGAAGTTATAAAAAACGGTTGCTTAGGGGAATATGCACCGAGTGCTGTTGCCCATTCGTAATAACCTTCAGCGGGAATAAGACATCGTGTTCTACGAAATGCATCACGAAAAGTTGGCTTCTCATGTATTGATTCACTTCGTGCATTTATTGCTCGTGATTGAGAAATTCTTGCTTCATTTTCATCTTTGAGCCAAGGAGCAATCAATCCCCATGACAGCGTTGTTAAATCGCGAGAGAGTGCATCTCCACCATTGAATGCAGATGAGCGAATAATGTAAATCTCATTTGTCGGAGCAATATTCCAATTTTGGGGTAGAGCCTCGTGGGGTGCGACACCAGTTACCTCAAATTGTTCTATGAGATCTCGCATCTGCGCGCTTTGGGCATAACGACCACACATGTGGCAAGGATAGACTGAGCACATGTCTGACGCGAAAGTTCAACCTCATTGGCCTGCGCCATTTCGAGGATCACACAATGTGATTTCGCACGTCGTAATTCCGGGTTCAAAATCAGTCACAAATAGGGCTCTCATCCTTGCTTCACAATGCACAAGTCCATCATTGTTACGACGTCCCTTAGTCTCACGCGATTCAGAACTTATGGTGAATGGATTGCGCAGCCTTGGTGTTGGCATTGAAGAGATTCAAACAAATGTCGATGGAATTGAAGAGTTGCAGTGGAAGGTAACGCCAGCAACATTGCACGGAAATATAAGTATTGATGTTGGAAATGCAGGAACAGTTATGCGCTTCTTGCCACCATTTTCAGCTCTTGCCAAAGGTGATATTTCCTTTGATGGAGATCCTCGTTCTCATGAACGTCCATTAGGACCAGTAATAAAAGCGCTAGAAGATTTAGGAATATCAATTAGTCACGATGCTCGTTATAGCTTGCCTATGGTTTTACATGGCAATGGTGAAATTCCTGGAGGAGAGTTAGTTATTGATGCAAGTGCATCTAGTCAATTTTTATCTGCGCTCTTACTTATTGCACCAAGTATGAAAAATGGTCTGGTTGCACGCCATGTCGGCTCTTCACTTCCATCCATGCCTCATATTGAGATGACTGTTGAAATGCTCAGAGATTTTGGTGCTGAGGTAATTGTCGATTCGAATTCAAATACATGGACTGTGCAATCAGGAGATCTGCACGGTAAAGAATTAGTAATTGAGCCTGATCTTTCTAATGCAGCACCATTTTTATCAATGGCAATGGTCAGCGGTGGCAGCATCACAATTGCAGATTGGCCAATGAAAACAACGCAGCCAGGAGATCAACTCCGCTCAATACTCACACGCATGGGTGCAAAAGTTGATTTACATTCAGAAGGCCTTACTGTTACAGGTACTGGAAAGATTTCTGGAATTGATATTGATTTACATGATGTTGGTGAACTCACTCCATCGATAGCAGCACTTGCTGCATTGGCTGATTCGCCTTCGCATCTTCGTGGCATCGGTCATTTGCGCTTACATGAAACTGATCGTCTTGCTGCCCTTACTCGTGAAATTAATTCACTCGGTGGAAATGTTCGTGAAGAAGAAAGCTCACTACACATTACTCCTGCACCTTTACACGGTGGTCTTTTCCATACCTATGACGATCATCGTTTAGCAACTGCTGGTGCGGTACTAGGTCTTGTAGTAAAGGGTGTTGAAGTAGAAAACATTGCTACAACTCGTAAGACATTGCCAGATTTTCCAGGTTTGTGGAGCTCTATCCTTCAATGATGGCAAAACGTGAATATGACGAGTCCGACGCTCGCATTCGTCCAGCGCGAAGCACTCGTCCACGCAGCAAAGATCGTCCTGATTATTCAGATGCATTACAGGCATTAGTAACAACGGTTGATCGCGGTCGACAAACTTGTATTACCGATGACGGCACAATTATTACAGCGATGAGAGCCCGAGAACTAGGGCCTAAGTCAGTTGTTGTTGGAGATCTTGTATCTGTTGTCGGAGATGTTACGGG
>Ga0214919_10004777_pt1 | contig 19564 bp, 18 predicted proteins | sample LL1503_MetaG_FD_177994 | JGI IMG/M metagenome (GOLD analysis project Ga0214919, IMG submission 177994) | Freshwater microbial communities from Lake Lanier, Atlanta, Georgia, United States - LL-1503 | ecosystem: Environmental > Aquatic > Freshwater > Lake | place: USA: Georgia | collected...
AGGACCGTTTCGTTCCGTACAAAAGCAGTTTACAACCCGAAGGCCTTCATCCTGCACGCGGCATTGCTGGATCAGGCTTGCGCCCATTGTCCAAAATTCCCCACTGCTGCCTCCCGTAGGAGTCTGGGCCGTGTCTCAGTCCCAGTGTGGCTGGTCGTCCTCTCAGACCAGCTACAGATCGTCGGCTTGGTGGGCTTTTACCCCACCAACAACCTAATCTGATATCGGCCGCTCCAAACGCGCGAGGTCTTGCGATCCCCCGCTTTCATCCGTAGATCGTATGCGGTATTAGCGTAGCTTTCGCTACGTTATCCCCCACGTCTGGGCACGTTCCGATATATTACTCACCCGTTCGCCACTCGCCACCAGGATTGCTCCCGTGCTGCCGTTCGACTTGCATGTGTAAGGCATGCCGCCAGCGTTCAATCTGAGCCAGGATCAAACTCTATAGTTCGATCTTGAATTTTTCGCTCTTTCGAGCAACTCATAAAAACGGAATTGAAGTGAACTTCACTTCTATTCTCATGAGCGTTTGTAGGTCAGTTAAGACCTAGTTCCGAAGAACTTGGCAATCGCCTTCAAACGCCCACGCTTATCGGCTGTATATTTTTAATGATCTTGCCAAACCCTTCCGGCTTGGTCAGCTTGACTGCGATCAGTCGAGCCTTGAATTATGACATGGATTTTAATAACCTGTCAACCGTTAGGGTCTTTCCCATCTCGGGATCGGGCTCGCATCCTTGTTACGCCACCCGTTGCCCCCGCCGCAGCGGAACCGCAAAGTATACACCGGATTTTTTGACCCGCCCTCGTTTTTGACGCTTCCCCACCTCCTGCCTCAAAGAAACCTTTCCTTGGAAAGAAATTGGCCTTCACATCGCGTCAGAGAGTGGTGGAGTGTAGCCGCATCTCCGGATGCGTCAGCCGGAATCGGCGCCATGTTGGGGCTGACGGGTCCCGCCCGCCGCCGCCCGCCCTACTGGCCTTGGCCGGGCGGGATAATTGCTGCCCATATGGCACTCATCACCTTGCTCAACGCGCAGCTGGCCTACGGCCACGTCGCCCTGCTGGACGATACCCAGTTCGTTCTTGAATCTTCCGAGCGGATCGGTCTGATCGGGCGAAATGGAACCGGAAAGTCGTCGCTTCTCAAGATCCTGGCGGGCATGGAAAGGCCCGACGACGGGTTGCTGCAGTTACAGCAGGGCTTACGCCTGGCCCATGTGGCACAGGAGCCCGTCCTTGATGAGGAGGCGAGTATTTTTTCGGTGGTCAGCACGGCCCTGACGGGGGTCATCGCGTTGATCGACGCTTACTGCTCGGGCGAAGGTGATCTTGATGCGCTGCAGGGGGCGATCGAGGCGCAAGACGGCTGGAACTGGGAGCAACGTGTTCAGGAGACTTTGCACCGTCTTCACTTGGATCCGGACGCACGGGTCGGCACCCTTTCCGGAGGCACGCGAAAGCGGGTGGCGCTGGCCCAGGCACTGGTGGCGCAGCCCGATGTACTGCTATTGGACGAGCCAACCAACCACCTTGACATCGGCTCAATCGAATGGCTGGAAAAGCTGCTCGTTGAGTTCAAGGGCAGCATCGTCACCATCACCCACGATCGGACTTTTCTGGATCAGGTCGCGACGCGCATAGTCGAACTCGACCGTGGGCAGTTGAAGTCGTATCCAGGCAACTTCGCGCAGTACCTGATCCAAAAAGAAGATCAACTGGCGCAGGAGGCGGTGATCAGCGCCAAGGCGGACAAGTTGTTGGCCCAAGAGGAGGTATGGATCCGCCAAGGAGTTGAGGCCCGTCGCACGCGCAGCCAAAGCAGGATCAACCGACTGGAAGGCCTGAGAGCCAGACGGGCCGCCCGGCGCGACACCGTAGGCAGCGTGAAGATGGACCTGGCCTCAGGAGCGATGGGTGGAAAAATCGTCGCCGAACTCACCAAGGTCAACCTGTCATTTGGCGACAATTGGGTGGTAAGGGACTTCAGTGCAACCGTGCTGCGGGGCGACAAGGTGGGCCTGATCGGGCCCAACGGCGCCGGCAAGACCACCCTGCTGAAACTGTTGTTGGGTGAACTGCAACCAACGAGCGGAAAGCTAAGGCAGGGGAGCAACCTGCAGGTCGCCTACTTCGACCAACTGCGCAACGCGCTTGAGCTTGATGCAACCTTGGTGGATTTCATCAGCCCCGGCAGCGAATGGATAGAAATTGGCAACCAGCGCAAACACGTCAAGAGTTACCTCGGCGACTTCTTGTTTTCCCCCGCGCGCGCCAACTCACCCGTGCGCTCGCTGTCAGGCGGCGAGCGCAACCGTCTGCTGCTCGCGCGCCTGTTCGCCCGGCCCGCCAACGTGCTCGTTTTAGATGAGCCTACGAATGACCTCGACATCGACACGCTGGAATTGCTGGAAGACTTGCTGCAAAGCTACGAAGGAACCGTCTTCCTGGTGAGCCACGATCGCACCTTTCTTGACAATGTGGTGACCAGCACGATCGCCTTCGAAGGCTCTGGGGTGTGGCGCGAATACGAGGGCGGGGTACAGGACTGGCTGATCCAGTCCGCCAGAAGCCAAGCGGCACGCGCCGCCAAAGCGTCGGCAGTGAAGCCGGCGACACCGACCGCTGGCGCCGCTGGCAATGCGCAGCCGCCTGCAATGAAAGTCGGGCCAGCGCCACCGCGAAAACTCGGCCACAAAGAGCAGCGCGAGTTGGAGGCATTGGTGCTCGCGATTGAGGGACTCGAGCGCGAACAGTCGACCCTGCGCGCAGAACTCGCCGACGGCCGCCTGTATGGCCGTGACCCCGAGCGCGCCAACCATCTTTACCGCCGCGACGCCGAGGTCGACGCCGAAATGCTCATCGCGATGGAGCGCTGGGATCAGTTGTCCGCCAGGCAAGGCGCGGACTGAGCCTTGTTTGGGACTGGCGTCTAGATTCGCCTGGGGAAATTGAGAAATCGCAGTCGAACGTGGTCCCGCTTCGCCTAAAAGTTAAAGGCGGTGTCGCATGGCGCCAGACGGCTCCTCGCCAGTGCCCGACACCCGTCGCAGTCGCCGCCGCCCGCCCTTTCCAACAAAGCCCGGACCACTGCGCCCACCATGTTCGAGTCCATTGCAGGCGATCCACTGCACCTTTTGCACCTCGAGGATTCGCCATTGGACCACGACCTGGTGCGCCGGACACTGCAACGATCCGGCCTGTCTTTCAGCCTTGATCGCGTCGATACCCTGGATGAATTCGTCACGCTGAGCACGAGCGAGCGCTTTGACGCCGTTCTGGCCGACTACCAGCTCACCGGGTTCACCGCGATCGATGCATGGCGGGCGCTGCCGGATGCGGCCCGCCGGGTTCCGATGATCCTGCTGTCAGGCGCCATTGGCGAAGCGGCGGCGGTGGCGGCGATCAAGCTGGGGTATAGCGACTACCTGCCCAAGGACGATCTCGGCCGCCTGCCCCATGTCTTGCAGCGCGCCATTGAAAGCAACCAGACGCGACTGGCCAAGGAGCGATCCGAGGCAGAGTTGGCCCATTCGGAGAGCAGACTTGCGGGGTTCGCGGCGCATCTGCAGACCGCCATAGAGCAGGAGCGCGCGTCGATCGCGCGCGAGATTCACGACGACATCGGCGGCGCGTTGGCCGCCGCCAAGCTCGACCTGGCGCGCATCAGGCGCCATCTGTCGGCACCCGCATCGCTGTCCCATCTGGACGCAGCCACCGAGATGCTGCAGCATGCGCTAGGGGCAAGCCAGCGCATCATGATGAACCTGAGGCCAGCGCTGCTGGAGGAGGGACTGGTACCGGCACTCGAATGGCTGGTCAACAGCTTCGAGCGGCGCACCGGTATTAGCGCCCTGCTGCGCGCTACGCTGGCGCGCCAGGACCTTGCGCCCGACATCGGGTTGGTTGCCTACCGGACAGCGCAAGAGGCACTGACTAACGTCACCAAGCACGCGCATTGCTCACGGGTCCGCGTCGAACTGAGCGATACGGGCCATGCGCTGACGCTCGAAGTCAGCGACAACGGCAGAGGGTTTTCCCCCGGAAGGCGCGGCAAACGCCACTCCTTTGGTCTGGAAGGATTGCACGAGCGGGCACGATCCATAGGCGGCTGGCTTGACGTCAGCAGTCGCGAAGGCGGCGGAACGTCGATCACACTAACGGTTCCACTGTCCGACTTGGCCCAGGACACGGCATGATTCGGGTGATCCTGTGCGACGACCATGCCGTTGTGCGCCGGGGCATAGGCGACACGCTGGCCGAAGCGCAGGACATTCAGGTCGTCGCAGAGACCGCGAGCTACAGCGAAGTCCGTGAGGCTTTGCGCCAAACGCCGTGCGAGGTTCTGGTGCTGGACTTGAGCCTGCCTGGGCGCGGCGGCTTGGAGGTGCTTGCAAGCATTAAGGATTGCGGGCCCTCGGTGCCGGTTCTGGTGGTGTCGATGTACCCCGAAGACCAATACGCGATCCGTTGCCTGCGTGCCGGCGCCCAGGGCTATGTCAACAAGGCCGGTGACCCCGGCGAGCTGATTTTGGCCGTGCGCACCGTGGCGCAAGGCAAGAAATATCTCAGCCCTGCAGTCGCTCAGATGCTGGCCGACAACCTGCATAGCCCAGCGGGCGCGGCATTGCACTCGACGCTCTCGGAGCGCGAGTTGCAAACACTGCTGATGATTGCCAAGGGCAGACGCCTGTCCGATATTGCGGCCGAAATGATGCTCAGTCCAAAGACCGTCAGCGTCTACCGGGCGCGGGCGCTCGAAAAGCTAAAGCTCACGAACACCGCCGAATTGACCACCTACGCGATCCGGAACAACCTGATCTGAACCCCTTGCGCGGTAGCACGCAATGGGCCCGGACGGGCAGTGTGCGGCGAGCGCGCCTTGGCTAGGCCTGCACAGGGCAAGTTGGCGACACCTGCGTAGGTCTTTTTCTTACAGCGCGACCGAAAAATCCTGACGCTCCTGACAGCCATTTGCTGATTCGCCTTTTTCCCCGATCGCCCAGAATGCATCCATCGGCAACACCAGTTTATGGCTGCCAACAACTACGGGAACCCCATGACCAGCGATCAAATTCTTGCGGAAATTCGTGAAGCCAATCTCACCTACCTGATGCTGGCGCAGACGCTGATCCGAAGCGACCGCGCGCAAGCGCTGTTCCGTCTCGGCATCTCTGAAGAGTCGGCCAATCTCCTGGCCGAACTGTCGCCAGCGCAGATCCTGAAGATCGCCTCTAGCAACATGCTGTTGTGCCGTCTCAGGACCGACGATGACACTGTGTGGAACCTTCTGACAAACCACAAGTCGCGCAAGATCGACAACGACGCCACCAGCCGACTGCACGCAAGCATTCTCATGGCTGGCCGCTTCGCAGAAGCCATCTAGGGCCCGAAGCCGCTTGCCCGCACCCGACGCATCCCCTTCCCGGAGGACCATCATGTCTGCAAAAAGTGTTCTCAACGACTCCCGCCAAGTTGAACGCGCTGTCTCCCTAATCGAACTCGGCGCGCGCCTGCAGGTACTCGAGAGCGAAACCAAACTCTCCTACGAGCGCTTACTGCGTCTGTACAAGGAAGTCGCCGGTCGCTCGCCGTCCAAGGGGCAGCTGCCATTTTCGACCGACTGGTTCCTGACCTGGCAGCCCAACATCCACGCATCGTTGTTTCTTAATACCTACGAGTACCTTGGCAAAGCCAGCGCACTCGACGACATAGACGCTGTGATGAAGGCCTTCAAGCTCTACAGCGAGCAGATCGCCGCCTGCGGCGTCGAACCGTTGTTGTCGATCACCCGGGCGTGGAGGCTGGTCAAGTTCATCGACGCCCACATGCTGGCGATGACGCGCTGTTCGCGCTGCGGGGGTCAGTTCATCACCGACCCCTATGAAAACGCGCGCCACTTCGTGTGCGGCCTTTGCGAACCGCCAGCCCGCGCCGGCAAGAGCGTCGCTGCTGGCGGAATCCTGCTGCACTAAAACGCTGCTAATGCGTCTTGCGCGCTAAGGTTTCTGCGGGCTTGAGGGCATGGTTGGGCGTGGCGGCGCGGGTCAATTCGCCCCGTGGCACTTCTTGTATTTCTTGTCGCTGCCGCAATAGCAGGGGTCGTTGCGCCCCGGCGTCGCTTCCCGGTAAACCGTCTCTACGCGTGGGCCTATGTTGCGCCACATCTCGCGCAGGTCGTAAACCGCCCATATCGCGTCGGCAAAGGCCTCGAAGCGCTTTTCGCTGACGCTGGGCGGCCCATCGTCGTCCAACATCGCAATCGTCGGCGGGTCGTTGTCATCTTCGGTCAGCGCCACCATCGCCTGCAGCCCTTGCTCCAGCCACTTGATCGCCTCCTTGTCGCGCGGCGGGCTCCAATCCTGCGGCCAGTTTTCAACCGCGAACATAAAGCCCAAGGCCCAGACCTGGCCAAACGATGGCAGCCCCTCGGTTTGGATGTCGTCGCGCTCGGACGACGGCAGCGCGCCAACGGCGCCGCGCACATCCATCACCTCCGGGTAGTAGGCGCGCGCGTCGTCCAAGCTGTCGACCTCGGCGTCAAGCGCCTGCGCCACCTCGTTCCAGCGGCGCATCCAAAAACCAAAGAACGACTCGGCTTGCGCGGCGTTCTCAAACGAACCCTCGCAATGCTGCCCGGGCGGACCTATGTCAAGCAACACCGGCAGGTATTCGCTGGGCGGGATCAAGCGACGGCAACAAATCAGCGCGGCCATAAAGCCCTCGCAAAACTCCCACTGCGGGGTTTCGTCATGGCGACTTCGCAAGTCGTCCAGGATCAGGTCCAGTTCGTCGAATTCCTCGGGCGTGATGGCGGGTACCGCGAGGCTGGCAGGGTCTTGATTCATGGCTTGGAGGGAGCTTGGCGCGCTGAGGTGGCCGGCAGACAACAGCATCGATTGGATCACAGCGGCGCGCATGCCAAGCCGAAGCGCCAGCAATCCGGAGCATGTCGCTAAAGGGGGGTATGTGCCCTCCTTGACTTCGCGTCTTCATCGCCCTCGTTGCTGTCGCCGGCGGTGCGCTTGGACAACCGGCGCCGCACGACGCGGGCGGCTTTCACAACAATTACCCACACCCCGCCAACGCGAGCTTTCTGGGCGGGCAATAGGAGCGACTGCGCGACGGGCCAACCAACCCGCCAGCGGCTGGAAACTGCCGGCCATCAAGACCGCCCCTGCGGCGCTAAGCGAGAGTGACTCTCCGCGACCGTCGTTCTGGCACAGGACGGCCCTGCTGATACCATTCTGCCCAACGTGCGCTACCCAGGCCGTCGAAAGCGCGCTTTTCTGCATCGGCAACCACCCATCCGAGCACCCACGATTGTCAAAACTGCGACTGCCTACCGTATCGCTCGGCGCATGAGGAGCAACGAAATTCGCGGCCTGTGGCTGGGCTTAGTAGGCGTCATTCTGTTTTCGGCGACGCTGCCCATGACCAAGCTGGCCACCGGAAGTTTCGAAGCCCCGCAGTTGTCGCCGGCCTTCGTGACTTTTGGACGCGCTGCGGTCGCCGGCTTACTGTCGGCCGCCTATTTGCTGCTCACCCGCGGACCGGTTCCGCAGCGACGCCAGTGGGGCGTGCTGCTGTTTACTGCCGCCGGCATCGTGGTCGGCTTTCCGCTGTTGATGGCCACAGGGCTGCGCCATGTCGCGTCGGTCCACGCTTCGGTGATCATGGGCATTCTGCCACTGGCTACCGCTGTGGCCGCCTCGCTGTGGCTGCGGCAGCGGCCGAGCGTGGGCTTCTGGCTCTGCGCCGTCACCGGCAGCGCGGTGGTCGGCGCCTTCGTTTGGCTGCATTCAGGGGCGGCGGGCGGCGGGGCCGAACTGGCCGACCTACTGCTGCTGCTCGCGGTGCTGTGCGCGTCCTGCGGCTACGTCAGCGGTGCGCAGCTGGCAGGGCAACTCGGCGCCGAGCGCGCGATCTGCTGGGTGCTGGTGATCAGTCTGCCGGTAACGCTTCCGGTGACCTGGCTGCAATGGCCCACCGACGCCGTCACCGCCGTCGCGTGGCTGGGCTTTTGCTATGTGGCGATCTTCTCGATGTGGATTGGCTTTTTTGCCTGGTACCGCGGACTCGCGATGGGTGGGATGGTCCGCGTGAGCCAGGTGCAGCTGGTACAGCCCTTTTTCAGCATGCTGTTCTCGGTGCCACTGCTCGGGGAATCCATCGACGCCATGACGCTAACCTTTGCACTGGCGGTCATCGGAACGGTATTCATCGGCAAGAAAATGCCGGTCGGTGTTGCGCGCGCCGATGGCGCGGCGCACGCGCTTGCGGACCCGATGCGCAGGCCCTAATGCTGACCGGCACCTCGCTACTCCCATCGCCACACCATGCAGCAACGCCGCTTTCACCAGGTCGACGTGTTCAGCGCCATACCCTATATGGGCAATCCGGTGGCGGTGGTACTTGACGCGCAAGGCCTAGACGATAGCCAGATGCAGGGTTTCGCGCGCTGGACCCACCTGAGCGAAACCACCTTTGTGCTGCCACCCACCGACGCACAGGCCGACTACCGCCTGCGGATCTTCACTCCGGCGGGGGAGTTGCAGTTCGCAGGCCATCCGACGTTGGGCAGCTGCCACGCCTGGCTAGTTGCCGGCGGCGCCCCCAAGTCAGCGGAATTCGTGCTGCAGCAGTGCGGCGCAGGGCTGGTGCGGGTACGCCGCGACGCGCAGCGCTTGGCTTTTGGCGCGCCGCCGATGCAGCGCAGCGTGCCAGACCGCACGCTGCTGGCGGAACTGTCCACCGCGCTGGGTCTTCCCACGGAGCAGGTCCGCTCGGCGCAGTGGCTCGACAACGGAACGCGATGGCTTTGCCTGCTGCTGGACACCGCGCACAGCGTGCTGAGGCTCAATCCCGACTTCAGCGCATTGAAGGCGCTCGGCCACAAGGTCGGCGTTGCAGGGCTGCAGCCGGCGGCGGTCGGAAGCGATGCGCCGGCACTCGCCGTGCGTGCCTTTGCACCGCACATGGGCATAGACGAAGACCCGGTCACCGGCAGTCTGAACGCAAGCCTGGCGCAATGGCTGATCGCAGACGGCGTCATGCCCGCCCACTACCTTGCGGCCCAGGGTGAGCGTCTGCAGCGCGCCGGGCGCGTCTTCGTCGAACGCGACACGGCCGGGCAGGTCTGGGTCGGTGGCGACACGGTCAGCTGCATCACCGGCAGCGTTTGCATCTGAGGGTTTCCCGTGCAGCTTCCATCGCTATCCGACATCGAGGCTGCCGCACAGGTGGTCTACCGTGAGTTCCAGGCAACGCCGCAGTACCGATGGGGCCTGCTCAGCCAGCGTCTGGGGACCGACTGCTGGATCAAGCACGAAAACCACACCCCGGTGGGCGCTTTCAAGATCCGCGGCGGCCTGGTGTACTTCGACGCATTACGCGCGCAAGGGACATTGCCGCGCGAGGTAATCAGCGCGACGCGCGGCAACCATGGTCAGAGCGTCGCCTGGGCCGCGCGTGCACATGGGGTGGCCTGCACCATCGTCGTTCCGATCGGCAACTCGGTGGAAAAGAACGCGGCGATGCGCGCGCTTGGCGCGCACCTGATCGAGTGGGGTGACGACTTCCAGGCCAGCCGCGAATACGCGCTCGCGCTCGCGCACCGGCGCGGCGCGCTGATGGTTCCGAGCTTTGATGCCACGCTGATCTGCGGCGTCAGTACCTACTGGTGGGAGTTCTTTCGCGCGGTCCCGAATCTAGACGTGGTCTATGTGCCGATAGGCTTGGGCTCCGGCGCCTGCGCCGCGATTGCCGCGAAGCTCGCTTTGGGCCGGCGCATGCGCATCGTCGGCGTAGTCAGCGCCCACGCCACCACCTACGCCGACTCGCTGGCCGCCGGACGCGTCGTCGCGTCGCCCGTGGGCACCGTGATCGCAGACGGTATGGCAGTCCGGTTAGCCGAGGCGTCAGCGCTTGAGATCATGGCCCGGCATATCGACCATGTGGTGCAGGTCAGTGACGACGCAGTTGCACAAGCCATGCGCGACCTGTTCCACGACACGCACAACGTCGCCGAAGGCGCCGGCGCGGCGAGCTTTGCCGCGGCGATGCAGGAGCGGGCCGGGCTGGTCGGCCAAGTGGTCGGGGCCACACTGTGCGGCGGCAATGTGGACAGCGCGGTATTCGCCGGTGTGCTGGCGCCACGCTCCAGCGCCGTCAGTGCGTAGCGCCGTCAGGCGCTGCAGCTTGTCCAGGCGCGCTCAGGCAACACGAGCGTCCGAATCCGCAAACAACGTTTCCATTTCCCGGCGCAGTTGGTAGGCGCGTGTCGTCGTGTCGATCGCCACGTCGGCCCAACACAGCGACTGGCCCTGACGCACCGGCCGCAGCAGCTTGATCCCGTGCGCCAGCCCCAGCGGCAGGCCGCCGATGCGCAGCGACTTGTCAGCCGGCAGCAACTTGCCCCAGACCGTGTAACCGCCTTCGCCGTCGAGCATTTCGCCCGCCTGCAGGTCGCGCTTGGCCGTCGCCACGACATCGGCGTTCCAACCGGTCGCAACGCCCGTCGGTTCCCCGCGCAGCGCCACGCTGGCAACCGACATACCGACCTCCAGGCCGATCAGGTGCCAGCGCTTGTACAACGTGAAGTAGCGACCGCTCGGGTCGGTGTGGGCGTTGTATTCCTCAAAACAGTTTTTCACATAGTCGGTCTCGGCCTCGACCGTGACCCAGACGCCCATGCGAATGTCATAAGGTATCTTGCGGCCGTTAGCCTCCAGCGAAGAAATCACCTCGACCATGCCTTTGCGCTCCAGTACGCCGCCTTCGCTAACCGGTCGCGTGACGAAGGGGATGTCTTCTACGCTGGCCGGCGGATACAGCAGACCGTCGGACGGAACGCCCAGGCCCGTGGCGTTGGAAACCGCGCTGCTCTCGATCGACGGCTTGGATCCGTCCAGAAAGCTGTTGAACATTTTCGGGTTCAGTCCACCGCGCTCGGCCTGCTCGGGTGTGAGCCCGTAGTAACCCCAGACGGTGTCGGGCGTCGACTGGTTGAAATGCGGCAGCCACTTGTGGCCGCGCCCGGCGGCAACCACCGGGAAGCCACAGGTGCGTGCCCAGTCGACCAGGTCGCAAATCAGCGCCGGCTGGTCGCCGAAAGCCAGCGAATAAATGACGCCCGCCTGCGCCGCCCGACGCGCCAGCAGCGGCCCACAGAAAGCGTCGGCCTCCACGGTGACGTTCACCACGTGCTTTCCATGTGCGAAGGCGTCCAGACAATGGTCGACCGCCGCGATCGGGTGGCCGGTACATTCGACGACGACGTCGATCGCCGGGTGCGACACCAGGGCGCGCCAGTCCTCGCCAATATGGGTCGCCCCGGACGCAATTGCAGCGTCGAGCGAGGCGGCCTGCGTCTGCTGCGCGCTCCAGCCTACGCGCGCCAGATTGGCGCGCGCAGCGTCGGGCGACAGGTCGGCGATGCCGACCAGGTGCACCCCGGGCGTGCGCGGAATCTGTGCGAGATACATCGAGCCGAATTTTCCGGCGCCAATCAGGCCAACGCGCACCGGTCGGCATTCAGCGGCACGCTGCCGCAGCTTTGTGTAAAGGCTCATGCCGCCGCCTTGTGTTCATCAAATGGAACCAGCGACGTTTGCAGCGCGCTGCCGGGCATCCCGTCCTTCCATGGCAAGTCAACCGGGTAGTCCTTGAGCAGGCAGTCGTCGGGCAGGCATTCGATCGGCGTGAAGTCGCGGTGCGCGATGAACTCGGGGCGCTTGTGGCGACGGATATGGTTGCTCACGGCACACAGGCTCAGGTAGACGCTGACCCGGTTCCATGGCGACAGATTGCTGGTCGACGCGTGAACCAGGCAACTGTGAAACAGGATCATCGAGCCGGCGGGGCCCTTGGGGCTGACGATTCCACCCTGCTTGCCGCCGGCGCGTTGCACCAGCGTCGAGATCAGCTCGTTGCCAACCGTCCACAGCGGATAGCTGGTGGTCGACAGGTCGTGCCGAGCCTCAACTACGCCGCGATTGTGGCTGCCGGGTATGAACATTAACGGGCCGTTGTATTCGTTGACGTCGTCCAGAAATATCGCGACGTTCATCGCGCGTTCGGTCGGCATCATGTCATCGTTGAGCCAGGTTCCATAGTCCTGATGCCACTGCCATACATCGCCCTCAAAGGCCATCTTGCCGTTGATCTTGAACTGGTGCATGTAGAGCTTTTCACCAAATAGTGCCTCGACCGGCTCCACCATCCGCGGATGGCGTGCCAGCTTGGCGAAAGGCTTGCTCACCATGTGCGCCGCGAAATTCGTACGCACCGCATCGCTGCCTTTTTCCCGCACGTTGTAAGCATCGCGCCGGCTGTAGAGCTCGGGTACCGCTTCCGTCAGGGTCCGGGTCTCCTCGGGTGAAAACAGGCCGGGGAAAAACAGATAGCCTTCGTGTTCGAACTGCTGGAGTTGTTGCGCATTGAGTTTCATGGTTTGCCTGCGGTCTGGTTGTCAAGAACTTGAGAAAGTCGCAGCGCCAATGCATCGCTGGCGCTGCGTCCGTGTTGGTCAATCAGGTCGGCTGCCCGGTCGGCGTCGCCGTCCCGTATGGCGTCGGCGATCGCTTCGTGCTCGTCCCAGACCGCTTCGCGCTGGCCTGAGGACTGCAGCACGCCACCCATGACCCGGCGCAGATGGCGCCAATGGTGCTGCGCAGTCTGCGCGATCAGGGGGTTGCCAGACGCCTCATAGATGGCTCTGTGAAACGCCATGTCGGCGTCGATCATGGCCTTGATGTTCTTGCCGCGGGCCGCTTTGCGCCCCTGTTCGATCAGCTTCGGATCGACCGGATGGCGCAGGCCCGCAGCCAGGTGTGCAGCAAGCCGGTCCAGCGCGCCGCGCACCTGATAAACCTGGCCCATCCAAAGCGCGTCCAGTGGCGCGACGAGAACGCCCCGGCCCGGTGCGTCTTGAACGAATCCGTCGTTCTTCAACTGGCGCAGAGCCTGCAGCACCGGCTGGCGCGACACCGCCAGCTTGCTCGCCATATCCTCCTGGGTGATGCGCTCCCCGGGCGCCAGCGAACCCTCGCTGATCGCGTCTAGAACGGCGCGGTACACGCGGTCGACAAGGTCGGGGGTCGTTTCGAGTTTGAGCAACTGGGCGGGAGGATGGGCACGCATGACTGTATACAGTGTACAAAATCCGGCGCCAGCCTGTCAATGACCGCTGCGCTGCGGGGCTGCGGCACTGGCGGCCTAGAATCTGTCGCAGCATGAAATATCTGCAAGGCTACCCGGAAAATGTACTCGCTCGCGCGCAGGACCTGGCGGACCGTGGCCTGCTCGGAACGATGCTGCAGCAAAGGTACGGCACGCCGCACACTGTACGCACCGACCGCGCCCTGTACGACTATGTGGTCGCGATAAAAGGCGAGTACCTGCGTGGCGCGAGCCCGATCAGCAAAGTTGGTTATTGCAGCAAGCTGCAGGTTGTCGCACACGCACTGGGAACCCACACCACGGTGTCAAGGGTGCAGGGCCACAAGCTCAAGGCCAAGCACGAAATCCGCATCGCGGCGCTGTTTCGCGACACGCCGATCGGATTTCTGAGAATGATCGCCGTCCACGAGCTGGCGCACCTGAAGGAAAAGACGCACGACAAGGCCTTCTACAAGCTCTGCACTTACATGCAGCCCGACTACCACCAGCTCGAGCTGGACCTTCGGCTGTACCTGACGCATCTCGACACCGCGGGTAAGCTCGACTGGTCGGGCGGCGCTGGGGCTGCCTTATAGGCTGTTGCGGATCGTCCCGCCGTGATTGCGGCCGGTCGAACGCAGCAGGGACAATAGCGGCATGGGAACTCTCTACCTGGTACGCCATGGCCAAGCGTCTTTTGGCGCCGAGGACTATGACCAGCTCAGCGCATTGGGCCTGCGCCAGAGCCGGCGTCTGGGCGAGTATCTGGCGCACAAGGGCGTCCGGTTCCAGGCCGCGTTAACCGGGACGCTGCGGCGTCAAACGCAGACTTTCGCTGCCATTTGCGAGGGCGCTGAAGTCGCTCTTAAGGCGCTCCCATGGCCCGGGCTCAACGAGTACGACAGCGCCGCAGTGATCGCGGCGATACACCCGCAGCCGCTGGGAAAACCCGATACGCCCGAGATCTACCGCCAGCACTTCAGACTGCTCCGCGACGGCCTGACGCAGTGGATGGGCGGCGGCGTGAGCCCCCGAGGAATGCCCTCCTACCCGGCCTTCGTCGAGGGCGTCCGCAGCGCGCTGGACCATGTGCGCGACAACTTTGATGGCAACGTGCTGCTCGTCTCCAGCGGCGGCCCGATATCGACAGCTGTGGGCCATGTGCTCGGTACAGCACCGCAGACGACGATCGAGCTGAACCTGCGCATCCGCAACACCTCGGTGACCGAGTTTTCATTCAACCCCAAACGCCACACGCTGCTGACGTTCAACACCTTGCCGCACTTGGACGCTGCGCAGTACGTCGACTGGGTGAGCTACGCCTGATGCCGGCGCGCGCTCGCTTCAGCGCAACCCGGAGCCCGGGCGTTTGCGCCGGCTAACGTGGTTGAGACTTTCAACGGCAATGGAAAACGCCAGCGCAAAGTACACATAGGCTTTTGGAATGTGCAGGCCAAGGCCGTCTGCGACGAGAACCACGCCGATCAGCAACAGAAAAGAAAGCGCGAGCATCTTCACCGTCGGGTGCGCTGCGACGAAATTGGCCAGCGGCTCGGAAGCGACCACCATCACGACCATGGCGACCACCACGGCAGCGACCATCACCCACAACTGATCGACCATCCCCACTGCCGTGATAACCGAGTCGAGCGAAAAAATGATGTCGATGATTCCGATTTGCAGGATCGCGGCACGCAGGGTGATGGGCGCAGCCCTGCCCGCGCTGTGGGCAAAGTCGGGTCCGGCGGAAACGCTGGCGCCGATTTCGGTGGTCGCCTTGTAGAGCAGAAAAAGCCCGCCTGAAATCAGGATCATGTCGCGCCAGGAAAGGCTCTGGCCGAAAATCGAAAGCACCGGTTCCACCAGCGTGACAATCCAAGCCAGACTCGCCAGCAACATTAGCCGGGTGACAAGCGCTAGGGCAAGGCCCGCCTTGCGCCCGAACGCACGCTGGTCTTCGGGCAGTCGATTCGAAAGAATCGAAATGAAAACTAGGTTGTCGATCCCGAGGACGATCTCAAGCGCCACCAACGTCAGCAGCGCGATCCAGACCGTCGGGTCGCTGATCCAGTTGAAAGCAAGAAATTCCATCGATAAATAGCGCTCGTTAAACGAGTTGATTGTGGCAGTCCGCGCTTAACCCGATGTTCCGTAAGGAATCGGTCCCTCGCGCGCGGACCGCAGCGCTTGACCCCTCGCAACCGCCTCGGGGTGGCAACGCTTAGATTCGATTCTAGGAGACGCCATGGAACGACCCACCATCATCCGCAAGACCGATTCCGACCTGCGCGTCCCGCCCAATCTCGACAACTATGAGGCGCAGCGGCGCAGCTTCCGCTGGGACAATGAGCGACGGGCTCTGCAGGGACTCCCGGGTGGCGGTCTCAACATCGCATTCGAGGCTGTCGACCGCCATGCCGCCGGCCCCCTGCAGGACCGCAGCGCGCTGCGCTTTGTGGCGCGCAACGCGCCGGCGTTAGACCTGAGTTACGGCGAGCTGGCGCTTCAAACCAGCCGCTTTGCCAATGTGCTGCGCGAACTCGGCGTTGCCAAAGGCGAGCACCTGTTCGTGCTGATGGGACGCATACCCGAGCTGTACATAGCCGTTCTCGGCGCGCTAAAGGCCGGCGTGGTCGTGACGCCGCTGTTCTCGGCTTTCGGTCCAGAGCCGATCGCCACCCGTATCAAGCTCGGCGAAGGCACTGTGCTGGTAACCAGCGACGCGCTGTACAGGCGCAAGCTCGCGCAGTGGCGCGAGCAAATGCCGACGCTGCGCCACGTGCTGCTGATCGGAGAAGATGGCGGGCCCACACATGAAGCCGCAACACGCGACCTGGCGACGTGCATGGCAGCTGTCAGCGACACTTTCCAGATCGAGCAAACCGCCGCAGAAGATCCAGCGCTGCTGCACTTCACCAGCGGAACAACCGGCACGCCCAAGGGCGCGCTGCACGTGCACGCAGCGGTAATGATGCACCATGCGAGCGGCCGCTACGCCTTGGACCTGCATCCCAACGACCGCTACTGGTGCACCGCCGATCCCGGCTGGGTCACAGGAACCTCGTACGGAATCATTGCGCCCCTGCTGCACGGCGTCAGTTCGCTGGTCGATCGCGAGGAGTTCGACGCCGAACGCTGGTATGCACTGCTCGCATCCGAGCGCATCAGCGTCTGGTACACCGCACCCACCGCAATCCGCATGCTGATGAAGTCGGGCCTTGAGGCCGCGCGTCGCCATGCCTATCCCGACCTGCGCTTCATCGCCAGCGTCGGCGAGCCGCTCAATCCCGAGGCGGTCTGGTGGGGCACGGAGGCGCTGGGGCTGCCGATCCACGACAACTGGTGGCAGACCGAGACCGGCGGCATCATGATCGCCAACACCCCGGCCTTCGACATCAAGCCGGGGTCGATGGGCAGGCCGCTGCCCGGCATCGACGCCTGCATCGTTGAACACCTTGAAGCCGAGGGCGAAGCGCCGCGGGTACGCATCATCTCCGAACCCAATATCGAAGGAGAACTGGCGCTGCGCGCAGGTTGGCCCTCCATGTTTCGCGGCTACCTGCACAACGAGGCGCGCTATCGCAAGTGCTTCGCTGGTGAGTTCTACCTGAGCGGCGACTTGGCGCGGCGCGACGCCGACGGCTATTACTGGTTCGTCGGCCGTGCCGACGATGTGATCAAGTCGGCCGGCCACCTGATAGGCCCGTTCGAAGTCGAAAGCGTTCTGATGGAACACGCCGCCGTCGCAGAAGCCGCCGCGATCGGAAAGCCCGATCCGGTGCTGGGCGAAATGGTCAAAGCCTTCGTATCGCTCAGGACCGGATTCGCATGGAGCGAAACGCTACGGCTCGAGATTCTGGCGCTTGCGCGCAAGCGCCTGGGCGCAGCGATCGCGCCTAAGGAGATTGCCTTTTTGCCCAGTCTGCCGCGCACCCGCAGCGGCAAGATCATGCGCAGGCTGCTCAAGGCACGCGAACTCGGTCTTCCCGAGGGCGACACCTCGACCCTTGAGGCGGGAGCATGAGCACGGGAAGTCCGGACGGCGCACAGCGCAGCCCTGCGCAACGTGAAGGCCCCGGCGTCAGGGCCACGGCAACTGAAAAGCCGCACATTCCCGCGCCACCATCGGGTCCGGTCGGCTGGGAGCGCGGCTTCTCGATCGGCATGTTGCACGACATGCTGCGCGTTCGCAGAATGGAGGAAAAATGCGCCGAACTGTATGGACAGCAGAAGATCCGCGGTTTCCTGCACCTGTACATAGGCCAGGAGGCCGTTGCCGCAGGGGCGATGCGCGCCCTTGCGCCGGACGATGAGCTCGTCGCCACCTACCGAGAGCATGGCCACGCACTGCTGCGCGGCGTCGGCATGCGGGCGATCATGGCCGAGATGTACGGCAAGCGCGAAGGCTGCTCGCGCGGTCGCGGCGGCTCGATGCACCTGTTCGACAAGACGCGGCATTTCTACGGCGGGCAGGGCATCGTCGGCGCCGGAATCCCGCTGGCGGTCGGGCTCGCGCTGGCGAGCAGGATGCAGCGCTCAACGCGCTTGGGCGTCTGCTTTTTTGGCGAAGGTGCAGTGGCTGAAGGCGCTTTTCACGAATCCCTGAATCTGGCGGCTCTGTGGCAACTGCCGCTGCTTTTTTTCTGCGAGAACAACCTGTACGCGATGGGAACTGCGCTCAGGCGATCCGAATCGCAACCCGACCTGTGCCGCAAGGTCGGCGCCTATGCGATCCCTGCGCTGTCGGTCGACGGCATGGACGTGGTGGCGGTTTACGAGGCCGTCAAGGCTGCCGCCGCACGCGTCCGCGGCGGCAGTGGCCCGATATTTCTCGAACTACGGACCTACCGCTTTCGCGCGCATTCTATGTTCGACGCCGAGCTCTACCGCGCCAAGAACGAGGTCGACGCCTGGAAGCTGCGCGGCCCGATCCACACCTTCAGCGCCCGCTTAAAACAGCAGGGCGATCTGGATGAGCAAGCCTTCCAGGAACTCGATGCCAAAGCGCAAGCCGAGGTGGCCGACGCAGTTGCATTTGCAGAGGCCGGAACACTGGAGCCGGTACAGGACCTGCTGCGCGACCTGCTCACCGCGCCCGGGGACGCCTGATGGGTCGAACGATCAGCTACCGCCAAGCTTTACAGGAGGCGCTGCGAGAAGCCATGCTGGCGGACTCGCGGGTATTTCTGATGGGCGAAGACGTCGGCTGCTACGGCGGTACTTACGCGGTGTCCAAGGGTTTGCTGGAGGAGTTCGGTGCCGACCGGGTACGAGACACGCCGCTTTCCGAACTCGGCTTCGTGGGTGCTGGCATCGGTGCCGCGCTGGGAGGCATGCGCCCCATCGTCGAAATCATGACGGTCAACTTCAGCCTGCTGGCGCTCGACCAGATTGTCAATACCGCCGCGCTGCTGCGCCATATGTCGGGCGGGCAGTTTTCCGTGCCACTGGTGATCCGGATGGCGACCGGTGCCGGTCGACAACTGGCGGCACAGCATTCGCACAGTTTCGAAGGTTGGTATGCGCACATACCGGGCCTGCGCGTGCTGGCGCCAGCGACGGTGGTCGACGCAAGGCGCATGCTGGCACAGGCGCTGGCGGACCCGGACCCGGTGCTGTTTTTCGAGCACGCGCAGTTGTACAACATGGAGGCCGAACTTCCCGACGACGATGGTGGTCCGCAAGGCAGCGTAGATATCTGCAGCGCCGCGGTGCGTCGCGTCGGAGCCGACCTCAGTCTGATCACCTACGGAGGCTCGCTGCCCAAGGCGCTGCAGGCGGCTAGGGAGCTCGACGCCGAAGGCATAGCCGCCGAGGTGATCGACCTGCGCGTGCTGCGACCCCTTGACGACGCCACCGTGATGGCGTCGGTGCGCAAGTGCCGCCGCGCCTTGGTCGTCGATGAAGGGTGGCGTTCGGTAGGCATTGCAGCAGAAATCATGGCGCGCATCGGCGAGCAGGCTTTCTTCGAGCTCGACGCGCCGCCGGCGCGCGTCTGCAGCCAGGAGGTTCCGGTGCCCTATGCCCGCCACTTGGAGGAGGCTGCGCTGCCGCAGCCGGCCGGCATCGTTGCTGCGGCGCGCGCCTTGTTCGGTAAGGCGACATGATCCGCTTCGAATTGCCGGCGCTGGGAGCGGACATGGACTCCGGAACCCTTCTCGAGTGGCGCATAAAGCCGGGCGAGCGGGTGCATCGCGGCCAGGTGGTCGCCGTCGTCGACACCTCCAAGGCCGCAGTCGATGTCGAGATCTGGAGCGAGGGCGTGGTTGACGAGTTGGTGGTGCAGCCCGGCCAGAAAATTCTAGTCGGCACCCTGCTCGCGACATTGCACCCGCCCGAAGAGGCCGCCGTGCTCCCAAGTACGGCGACCGCGGCGCGGTCTGCTGCTGGCGCCGCTGCG